>Ga0207671_10001481_pt1 | contig 27122 bp, 23 predicted proteins | sample KBSC24metaG_FD_184352 | JGI IMG/M metagenome (GOLD analysis project Ga0207671, IMG submission 184352) | Corn rhizosphere microbial communities from Kellogg Biological Station, Michigan, USA - KBS C2-4 metaG (SPAdes) (version 2) | ecosystem: Host-associated > Plants > Roots > Rhizosphere > Soil... | reverse complement strand
ATAATTTTTATTTAATGATTTTAGATAAATACTTTTAATTGCTTAGTTATAATTTACCGTTACACTAAAAGGGGTTTCTGATGTATAAAGACCTGCAGCCTGGCCTGCATCTACATTTAATGTGGCACCAACAGTAAGTGTTTGTGTGCCGCCGGTAAGTGTCCCATTTGTAGCAGGACTGCTTACGAAAGTGGTTACCGTCATTGTATTGCTACCATTTGTAATGGTCAATGCGCTTGAGGGCAATGTAATAACGTAGGAATACCCTGCGGCTCCTGTTACCGTAAATGATGCGGCAGATACTGTACCAGAAGTAGCAGGGAGTGTAACACCTAAGGTTGCTGACCGAACGCCAGCCGGGGTGATAACTGCAGTGCCCGCAACGGTAGCAGAAACAGCTACGTTACCAAAATTTAAATCAGCCGTTTTTGAAATACTGATAGGCGTTATAATAGTTGCTGATGCTGATGCTGTAGCGCTGGCCTGGGCAAATGCGCCAGATACATATCCGATCATAGCACATGCAATAACAAAAATCCTGTTTAGCTTTTTCATTTTTATCGTTTTTAGTTTGAGTAATTCTTTTCGGTCTTAATGATTGCGGTGATTCTATTATTACCTTAAAAGCAAAAGTATCTCGTGCCTATACCATCAAATATGACCCCAGTCATGCTTATCAATGACCTTAATCACTGAGCATTGTACATGCATATAAGAATATACCGTCAAATGACTACTTATAAGAAATGTGAACATTTACGTGCAGAATAACGGGTAAATTTTAAAGATTATGACATTCATCAGTACAATTACGAACCATTGTCATCGTTTGTAATGAACTTCTGCACGAATTTTATACGCAAAGAGCCAGCCATGTACAATAAACAATTTTACTATTGGTTACAAAAGTTGCTAAGGCAGGGTAAATGCTATGTTTGGTATGCTTTGTTTTCCACCATAGCAACTACAGGGTTCTCGCAATCTGTCCTCATTTCAGACCAGGTGAATGATACGACCGGAAGCGCATCGGCAGTATTGCAGGCAAAGTCAACAACAAAGGGCTTTTTGCCTCCGGTTATGACCCAGGCGCAACGCATTGCAATTGCAAGCCCGGCAAAGGGATTATTGGTATATCAAAATGACGGGACAGAAGGGCTGTATTATTATAGAGATACTTCGTGGACATTAGTGTCAGCAGATCAATCTCAACTCAATGTCGTAACCAAAACTACAAGCGATACCATTAAGAAAACTGAAAATTTTATAATAGCAAGTAACAACATAACACTTGTATTACCTGCTATTACAGCTGCAGATAATGGCCTGTCAATTACCATCAAGAATATGGGTATCTATACCGATCTCGTAACGGTATTGCCCAATGGCGGCAGCACTATTGATAGTGTATCATATTTGCCAATTCCTCTATTATATTCTTTCACCCTGGTTGCCAGCAACGGAAGCTGGTATGCTAAAAACCGTTTTGGTATATCAGTAAATACGTTAATCGTTTCATGGGCATCAGGCTGGAAAACTGTAGAACAAGCAATAGAGTTCCTCGATATGCATATGTGGGACAATGCAGTGATACAGGTAGAAAGCGGCACTTATCCGGTTTCCGGAACTATAAATATCAACCTGCCATATACACTTACTATTCAGGGATCCTCATATGGAACAACTACTCTTGCGGCAGCATCAGGCCTTGCAGGGCATCCTATGTTTTCTTGCGCGACAGAATGTTATTTCAAAATGTTACAATTTGATGCAACAAGCCTAAGCGGCTATGGAAATAGCACCGACGAAGATGCCATACATTTTACAGGCGCAGGAGAATATCACGAAGTAAAGGATTGCGGTTTCGATCATTTTAATAAAGCAATTATTTTGCAAAATAATGAAGATTTATGGTTCTTTGAATCTGACATTAGTAATGCTGTGGCTGCCGGAGTGGAAGTAGCAGCAGGTAGTGCTAGCGGGGCAATATTAAAAACGTCGGAAGTTGATTTTCAAAATTGTGCAATAGGTATTAACCTCCTTTCCGGTGTCGGCGGTACAGTATCTATAACAAATTGTGGCTTTTACAATGGCATTACATCAACAGGCATCAATTATATTCCTGCAACATTTACTGCCATCGGGCCAATCTTTATATCAAATAATACATGGAATAATTTAGGCATATTTATTAATGGATTTGATTTTAGCCGCTCAGACGGCAGAGACGCATCAGCTGCTATATTGGGGAACGTAGGTATGCCGAACCAACAACCAAGTTGTAAAATAAATGTATTGAATAATACTACTTCTGTATCAGTGGGTAGTAGCTGGGTGAAAACTAATTGGAGTAGCGGATCTCAAACATCAACAACTTCTAAATTTACTGTTGGCACAAACAGGTTAACTTATCAACCAACAAATCGCCGGGATTTAGTTATGTGGATATCGGGCAATGCTATTTGTACCAGCGCCTCAAACAGAACGATTAATATTGGTATTGTAAAAAATGGAGTTTCAACAGTACGATATGGAGAAACAACTGTAAGATTAGTTAACTCAGGTCAACCTTTCCAATGGTCAACTGTAGTTTATATATCCAACGTAGCGGCAAATGATTATTTTGAGCTATGGACTAATCTGAGTACCAGTGGCCCTGATGATATTGTTTTCCAGGATATTAATTGGTTTACTGATAGCCGGTAATAAAGGAAAGGCTATACACGTTAGCCTAACTTAACTCAAATGTCAATTGATATTGAACACAGGTTATAAATGCTTTTCAGCTGGAAGTTTTTTAATACAACATTGCAAAGCCATTCAATCATAAGGTTAAATATCTTCTGCCATTAAATGACACATGCTTTATAAATATTAGAATATATCCTATTGGAACCAATAGCTGAAAACCTTCACGATTTTGCATCATTTATTTTCAAGCAAGGTACTGTTATTGCTGCACCATCTAACTGTATATTAAGCAGCTGCTGGTTCACTCCTGGTTATAAAATGCATGATGGAGAACATAACACAATACCATATATAATTCCCAATATAAGCGCTGCAGCTCTCTTGGTACAACATCAGTGTTGCTATATATCTTTATTTTAAAGTAACCTATACTGACAGATTTGGCAATCACCCTGATAGTTTGCAAAAAATCTTTCACCTGCCCCTCTTTCAACAAAGAGCTTATGAAGTAGCTAACTATGAATATAATACCGTAACTCCTTACTTAATTCAAAACAAGATTGGTAGCTTTTCTCGATGTGTATGAAATAAGCTACCACCTCTCTTGATGTCCCCCTGTCACAGTGACGGTTGCCATGTAGACCCCAGATCGGCTTTAGAGCAGTTAGCCGTTAATAGAGGTCCAGTCTTCAGTTTCCCGATTGCACTTATAAAGGAATAATTCAGATATACGAACCCTACTCTGCAGGTTAATCGGTCTCTCTTCGGCCTTAGAAGCAAATAGAACGCCAAACTTTTAGAACCCCATTCTTATATCCTTTTATCTTTTTAAGGGCAAGAATGGCAATCTAAAGCCCTTGCAGGGTGCTTCGCAAGGCTTCGCAGTTTGTCATACTCTTTGCAGTTCTTAATGCCTGCGTTCGGGTAGCTCTTACGTCCTAATTCTTCCTGCTTTCATTCCAAATTACGCTCCAGGCTTTCCGTTACATTCACCTGCCCTTACTGCCCTTACGCCCATGTGCAGACCCACACTTGCCCTATACTTTCTGCACATAAGGCATAAGTCTACCAACAGGCTCATTCCACTACATTCCTTTTGCTCCATTCTCCATTTCAGCAGAAAACCTTAGTCCATCCGCTACCAATGTCTGTGCTCGCCTGCTTTTGCCAATTGCTGCGTTACAGGGCTTTGCTGGCACATAGCTTAGCTTATTCCGCCCAACACATTTGCCTAACGGAATGCTACGCAAAACCCTTTCACTGTGTGAATACTGCATTCATCCTTCATGCTCTGTATCCACCCCAGCCATTGGCGCTCGCAGCTTCATTCCTTCCATTTTATTACAGTCATTACGCTTCTACGGCGAGCTAATTATCTAACGAAAAACAATCCTTTTAAAACAGAAAAAGCATATGAAATACTTTAACGATTGCAAAACCATTGAACAAGTAAAAAGCCTTTATAAGCAACTGGCAAAAACTCATCACCCTGATTGTGGAGGTGATACAGCTATCATGCAGGAGATTAATGCAGAATACGATATAGCCTGTAGAACCATACTGAACGATCATTACAACCTATCTGAGGATGAGATCAACAAAGAAGCAGATATATCTGAACGTTACCGACAGGTAATTGGCAAACTTATCATTCTGCCAGAAATTGCAATTGAAATCATAGGCAACTGGATATGGGTAACAGGACATACCTACGAAGTCAAGCAGCAGCTAAAAGAAGCTGGATTATTCTATGCATCTAGAAAGGTCGCCTGGTATTACAGGGATGAGGAATATAAAACAGCAGCCAGCAATAAAACGATAGAAGAAATCCGAGAAAAGTATGGCAGTCATAGTGTAGGAAAGGGAAATCCAAAAGCTATTAGCCATGAAAAATAAGAACTACGTTCTTCCATCAGTGACATCAATGCGGGATATCTCCGTCTTTATGGAGCTGATAGCACAGGAAATTGACACCTTTCATCCTCTTACAGACTTCTCTAGCTACTCACAGCCGGAAAGCCATTTTAGGCTATATAGCGATGAGGATGCTAACGAACGGAACAGACTATTGGATGAATGCATTAAGATCTGCCTCAAAGCCAATTTAGACCCCACAATCCTTATTGTAGTATATAACGCCAAAAGAGCAATTAAGCAATAGCCAATTCTACCGCGAACAGTGGCTTTACCACTATATGCAACTAATGTACATTCTTGGTTCATCCATCTTATAAAGTAATCTTTTTATCTTTAAGCCTTTATAAGCTGGACGTAACACTATATATTAAACTTATTATTAACAAGCATAACACATACTTGAACAATAGTTGAACATACAAGACTAAATAAACTCAATAGGGCGATGTAAATGGATTTAAAGGCTTTCCAGCACCTGACTGTTAATCAGGGGGTCTCAGGTTCAAGTCCTGAAGGGGGAGCTTCGAGAGCCGCATTTTTAATGCGGCTCTTTTTTTATGCTTAAATGTGTTGGATAAGTTTTTCAATTGATAGGGTTGATGAGGTTTGTTAGATTGCTGAGAGTGGAGGCTGATGGTGGTTGATATTGACTATGCCCCATTTCCTATAAAAAATGATTTGGGGCACGGAGTTTTGCGGCTGTTGGGCTGGATGGTTTTTGTGGCTTGCCGCTTGCATAAAAATGTGCAAGTGTGCGTATGCCCCAATCGTGCCCCATTTGTACCCCCAAAGGTAACATGATGTTACGTTTAACTCTCATTGTCTTTTTCATATACTTAGGCCCCTGGTTTATAGGCGATCGCCTAATTGCAATATCGCATTATTAACATGCGGTTTCCAAATAATCATATCCACATTCTGCGATGAGTAGAAAAGTAAAAAGATGAAAGCAGAAGGACGGGCAGGATAATAGAGCAGACGGGCTTCAGTGCCTTGATGCTGGCGGGTCTCCGTTCGGAAGACCCGCCCGGGAAAGAAAACTGCCCTACATATCAACAACAGAGTAAATCGTTTTAAATATTAGATGTTAATAAGATGCCAGAAAAAATGGCTTTTACCAAACTCCAAAATTTAGATTGTACATTAGGCGTGACTGATAGGGTAATAAACAAACTCATCATGCCACCAATAAAATGTGATGCCCAATCAATTCTTCGTTCAGATTTTGCTCTATTTAAAGATTCCTCCAATCGCAAAATAATGTTTGTTTGCTGGTCTTGATTTAATTGCAAAGTTTTTACAGCGATCTGTAACTCGTTCATATATTTTTCCAGTCGTATAAATTCGTCACTAGAAAAATGAGTATCAATTAATATTGGTTGCAACCCAAGCTTATTGAATACTGTGCTTATGCCGCCCCACAAATCACTTTCCTCTAATTCTCGTTTTAAAAACATCAACCAGCATGTAAAAGAATTATATAAGTCATTCCAACCGGCAAATTTCCTTGATGCAATCAATTGGCTTTCTCCCGGACTATATTCAATAAATCCTCTGCTTACATCACCTCTACCAATTTGAAAATAATATTCCGAATTTGGCAAATAAATTATTTGTGAATTTTCATCGTGTAGCGCACCTTGAACTGGCAACTTTACAAAGTCAAAATCCTCTGAAGGATAACCATGCCCTAAAATTGTATCAAATAGTTGGTTCCTTTGGGATAAAAGAAGTTTCATGTTTCTACCTTTTTAATAATAAAGATCATCCAATCTTATATTTATTGAACGAAAGTTCTAAGCCATAAGGGCTTAAAGCAATATAATGATCTAAACAACTCATAACGGCATAATTAAATTCTCCAATACTTCTGGTGATAACACCAAATATGCTCTTGGCGTTTCATGCGCCTTCTTTTTTATATTTTGTCACGGCAGAAATACATCCACCGTCAAGAATTGCAGAAAATTCTATCTGGTTAAAATTTAATAATTGGGGTGTAATAGGCAATAATAGCCATTCTTGATCACGAGTTGCATTTTCGATAGCCTCATTGTAGTCTTTGTCGGCTTTAAGACTCGATAAATAAGTTTTAACATCAATTAATATGCACCGATATTTATCAAAGTCTTTTGAAAATATAAACAGTTGAGGAGTGAAAGTAACGTCATATACTCCATCTAATAGAACTTGAAAATTTAATCGCCGGGTATCAAGCTCCACTATTACAAATGACCAATCCCTATTTTCGTCATCAACCTCTACGAAAAAAATTTTCTTACTAGGAAATTCATCCTCACTACAATTGATGCCAAATCTCATTGCAGTGTCTAAATTAGATGTAAATGAAAGAAAATGTGTATCTCTCCAGCCGACGGCAACATGCTTATTTGCAAGTTCAATTATTGGATATTTTATGATTTCTTTACCTATACCGCCACTTATAAGGTTCGTTTGTAGTTGGCATTGGTCGATAGTTGCTTTTAGTAAGCGTTTATTATGGGGGTCACTGTCTCCACGATATAGTATTTCAGGAATAGGATTCATAATTGTCAATTTAATGATTAATTGGCCTTCCTTAATCTTCTTCACTCGTCTCCTGCAGCTCGTCTTTGTCGCTGCCTTTTACCAAGTGGATATACAAAAATAAAAAAATGCTGATTTATATCAGTTCATGGCGTAACAAATGTCACACAGCAAAAGAGTTTCACATGGTAATTTTAAAATAAATAAATGAACCATGCCTTTATCCCGATTTTCAGACTATTTCAGTCAACGTCTTTACGGTAAGCAATACCTAAACCAATTCAGAAAAATGGCATACACCATTACCAATGAATATGTGGAAGATGTGATAAAATATATTGAAAATAAAGGCTTTGATCCGTCATTTGAAGAAATAATAACGGCCGTAAAAAAACTGGAAAATGACCTAATTATTAAAGGAAAATGGCTACGAGATGACTATAAGAAGGAACGTGGCAAAGGTTCACCCAGATTAACCAAAGGTTTTAAAAGGATAATAAACAGTTCAATAAATGAATATCTGGGCCGTACAAGGGTTGTGTTTAATATAAAACCTAAAATAACTGATTACTCTATTCCATGCTTTAATAGCGCCTGTAACTTAAAAACAAAACAATTATGAGCATATCTATAACGACAGCTTTGGTAAATGAAAGCACGTCAGGTATTGAAAGAAAGGTGCTGAAGGTGGTATTAAAGAAAAATAGTGTTGATGATCACCTGAAAACATTTCCATTTGAAACCCACCTGCGAAATACTGCAGTACTACCCACTCTTAAAGAAGAATTGCTACCGTATAAAAAGATTCCGGCCTGCCTGGGTATTGGTTTCACGTCGTCAGAAAATGCAAATTATATCCAATTCACCTCCACTTTCAAATCATTCCCGCTTAATAAAGGAGATGAATTCATATTCTACTTCGAAAATGGAGAAAAATTGCCTTTTAAGCTAGTTTACAATGAGAAACGTGACGGATATATGTTTCGGAATATGCATCTCATAAAAGATTCTGAGATCGAAATGTTTAAAAAAGCCGATCTGAAATTCTGGAAAATAACTAATACCAAGCGAAATATTTCGATGATAGGTGGCTTTACCTACCATGAAAACAACAACCAGTATGGCTCTGAACGTACAGGAAAAAAATTACTAAAACTTATGGCAAAGGCCATATTACAAGCAAAAAGTAAACTGGAAAAGAAAATGATGTTCTAGCCAGTATTCCTATATTCTAAACTAATTTTTATGAAATGTATATTGACAATATTACTACTATCCACGCAAATTGCATGGAGCCAGCAAGCAAGCGAAGCAACTGCAGTTAATTTTGCCGAATCTTTATTCACTTCCGGAAACCATAAACTGGAAATTCTGGAGAAAAATATTCCGGCAGACCTTAGAGAAATCATTATTAATTACCGGAAAGCTGTTCAGGACAGTATTGAATGGTATAATGTCTATTCCCAGGAGCACAAGAACGAAGTGCCTTTACCATATCATAAAAATTTTGGCATAACAGAGGCTGACTATAACAGAATGAATAGCGAGTTTCCCACACTAAAAATGAAAGTAAAAACAACTAAAGAGTTTGTTATCAATAAAGCTAATGACCAGATAGCCCTGAAAGGGAACGACAATTTCACATTGCTGGATGCAATAATATTTGACACAAAAAACAAATCGCTGGTAATAGATGGACAGCAAATTCCTTACAAAGGTGAAATAGATGAAAAAGATGAATCGGGCATAGGAGCATGGAAAGGCTATGACTGGAAACTTGAAATAGGAAATATGGCAGATGTCAAAGCATTTAAACCTGTTGACTACACTATGATCGATCTGGCAATAGGGAAAACAATGGACAATAAAATTATAGTACGCTATCAAACCATATATGTAGATGCCGGCGACCCAAAAATAAATGGTTCGTTTACTGGCTATATAAAATAAGTAAATCGGAAAACGTATGTATTTAAGCATTCAGAAATTAAAAAGTTTAATAGTCTTAATTGGCATTTTAGCAATTGGTCACAATCTCGTTGCGCAAGCAAAGAAGAATGCCATTTCGATAGGGCCAGCAACCTTATATTACACCCTCGACAAAGGGCGTACAGCTACCCAGACTATATACATTACAAACAAACTAAACAGGCCATATAGCTTTAGCCTAGAGCTTATAGACTGGGGATTGGATTCAGCAGGAGAAGATGTTTTTTACGACGCGGGAACGAGACCTCATTCCTGTGCCAAGTGGATTTCACTCGATAAGACTTTTGTTGAAATACCTGCAAATTCAAAGGAACCAGTAAATGTAAAGCTGCAGGTTCCCGATTCTGCCGATGCTATAAAAGAAATAAAGTGGACCATGTTACACATTGTAACGACCGGAGAGAAAAAAGCGCCAAAAAAAAGTGGCTCAGTTGAGCTGGCACTGACTAAAAGCCTTGCTGTGGGGGTTCGTATTTACCAAGTGCCCCCTGCCAATGTAGCTTTAACAAAGGAGGTGAAAATGCGGTCTTTCGAAATGCTTTCAGATAGTGCAACATACCGCATAGAAAGTGAAAATGTAGGTGGAATGTTGCTAAGATGCCTCTACTCAATAGAGCTCTCGTCAGAAGCAACTGGTGAAAAGACAACCATAGGTCCTAAAGAGGCTTTATTATTACCCGGGCAAAAAAGATATATTGATTTGCAAATGCCAAAAACATTATCAAAAGGCAAGTATATGGCCGTAGCACTTATTGACCCTAATGATGACGAAGTTCCCCTTGAAGCTTCACAAAAGGAAATTGAAATACGATAGAATTAACCTGACGAAACAGATATGTATGAAAAAGCTATTCCTTTTATTTGCACTAACACCTCTGTTATCCTACGCGCAAATCGCTCAGGATAATGTCATGCTAAGCGCAAACACACCGCTGATTTTCAGCTACACTTCAGTAGACGAACTTCAGGTACCGAAGATCATACAGAATGCGTTGGAACTAAAACTTGCACCGAAAAATTATAGCAGAAATATAATGGCAAGTGTAAATTTTGTTGGGTTGTCACAAAATCAAATTCCTGCAGACTGGCTTTCTTTAAGGTTGGTAAACAAATCATCTATTAATGCCATTGTATATAAAAACCAGATTTCAATTTCACCAACGCCTATATTACTATTTACTCAACCACCAACCCCCGCCAACCAAGATTTAATTTTTGACTACGATCTGATCCTTAACCCGCTTCATTCATTCATAACCACGGGCACCTTCACGTTTAATATAATTATCTCAATTAGTCAGTCATGAAACTTAAACTCTTAGCGGTAATTCTATTTCCCGTATGTGCCTTTGGACAAGCGGCTGGAAATTCTACAATATCTTCCATCTCAGGAGCTATTCAAATGCCATCTCTGATTGATTTAAGCGTATCATCCCCTGCCGATGAGAGAATTGTCATAAATAACTTTGAAGATTTTACAAACGGTAAAACCTTTCCATCTTTTTTTAAGCTGAAAGTAAAAAGCAATTGTCCCTGGAATATAAGTGTAATGTCCAACAGCAGTCATTTATCTTCTGCACAGCCAATTGGAAAATTTCCGGTAGAGCTTTTAAGTCTCAGGGCCGAAACGAGCAATAATTTTGTTAGTGTTTCGTCCAAACCTAAACCCTTTATGCAAAATAGTAATGACCATATTGAAAACTCCTACAGCGTGGATCTTAAAGTAGATTCCCCGTTCAACTACTACGGAGGAGAATATGACTTTAATGTAATTTTTATTATTACTGCTTTATAACATAGAAGTAAGAGCGTTTCCGAATACATACCAACTATAAACCCAAAAAAGGACGAATTATTCGTCCTTTTTTGCTTTTCTGTGCTATGTAGTACAATAACATTTTCATTATCAATGGTCATAATTTAGAATTTCAACTCCTTTTTTGGGCTGCGATGCGCCATACCGACTGTGCATAACCTGTTAATTGATGTGTATAATGCAGGTAAAACAGGCAAGTTTATCCACTTCACAATTATGTTCGCTACCTAAGGAAGGAACAGTGTCTAAGAAAACCTCCAAAATAAGCCTCCAGCCTGGATTTGATGATAGCCTAAACTAATGGTAGTACCAACCCTTATGCACAATAAAAATGGACATCCATTTGTGCATAAATATCCTTTTGAAAAATTGATCGAATATCGTAAACATTTGGATTTTAGATCTAAACATAAGATATCCAATAAAACAACAACGGCTACAAAAGCGCAATTGGAAGGATATTGACGGCCATAAGTTCTATGAACCATTTGCTGAAATCCGAAAATCGCAATTCACATTGGTGGGGTATAATTTGTTCTTAAATGCCTTTAACATAGGGACTGAATCGTCGGAAGTTTGTGTCATCAAAGCTTTGACACACAAACGATTTCATTTAAAACGAAAAAAATTAAAACAAATTTTTATGAAAAAAATCGCATTATTCGCAGGAATTCTTCTCGCAACTTATGGCTCAGTAAGCGCACAAACCGTTGCGAACGATCAAACTCCAGGTACTACAGACAATGTAACACTGATTGGTTCTCTGGGTATTACCGACATGATTGACCTGGTACCAGAATTCCAGGTGGCAGGTAACAGTGTTGATACCTGGAACGAATTTGAAAATGGCTTGAACTTCATTGAAGCATGGCCAAACACACCTCCCGGTGGATCTGATATCGAATTCCGCATTTCTGCTACCCGTCACTTCCATGTTAGTGTTAAGGGTGGAACCTTTGCAAGAGTAGGCGGTGGTGACCCAGGCCTGGCTGCAAGCAACTTCAAATGGTATGTTTACAGCTACAACACAATACCAAACGGCGGTGCTGAAAACGGTTTCGGATCAGGAACAGGAGCAACTCTCCCTACTGCTGCAACCAACTTTCTGCAGGGCGATGGCTGCTACAACAAACTGTTTGTTACTCGTCTTTCTTTAAACCCAGGTGCAGCTTATAACCACCTTGGTGGTGTATATAACGGTAACATCACTGTTACTGGTACATTGGCTCCATAGGCTATACAAGTAATATTCATTTTGTTAAAGAGGTAATTAAACCCTTCCCTGTAAGGAAGGGTTTAATTTTCCAAATCAGGGCTAACAGACTTACTATAAAAATATTTTACGTGCTGTACATTTTAAAAAATATTAGTTTACGCACTATCTTTTTTGTCGTCGCTGGTATATCAATACTACAAGCAGACATCGCCCACGCACAGCATTGTAAATTTTTCGAAGTCACGTGTAAAGACTCTCTCGTTGCAAGCAATGAGCACAACATATTGTTCAATAACATTAAGATTAAAAACCCCAACAATAAATCCATGCGGTTGGGTATTACTATAAAAATTCCCAGAAATTGGAAAGTGCTTTCAAATGATGCAATACTCAGCGGCAAAGAATACATCTATACTTTCAGCCCCGGAATGGAAAAAATAATTCCAATTAATCTTTTAAGACAGCCTAAAACACCTGCCAGCTGGGACAGCGTGCAGATGGACATTCGAGTTGTAGATATAGTGCATAATCACCCGTTTGCTTATCATATAAGGGCAGAAGCTGATCCTAAATTTACAGCTCAATATACAACAGAAGACCTTGAATTGACTGAAAGGCCAGAAGAGGTGCCGATTAGTTTTCATATAAAAAACACCGGTAACATTGAGGACATATACACAATACAGTGGCAAAACCAATATCTGTTTCTAAATGAGAAACAAAAGCTACAATTAATCCCAGGGCAAGACACATTATATACCTATAAACTGCATATCCCGCAAGCATTATGGAGCAATTTCAGGCATGAAAATATAGCTCTTTCTATTACCGGAAGTGGTCATAACTCTTACGCCCATATCTATAAATTAAGAAAGCCACGACATGTCATAAAAGAGACAAAATCAGCATATCCGTCTTTACCCATTACGGTAGAAGGCGGCTTAATAGGTCAAAACAATACATTAAATTATTATGGAGCTGTAAGAGGTGATATTCGCCTTAATGATAAGGACAATCTGAATTTTTATTACAGGAGTAAACAATTCGGCAATGAGATCTATGGTATACAGCAAAACATGTACCTTGTAAACTACCAACATGAAAACTGGAAATTCTCAGCCGGAGTAGTTCAGCCACTGCAACGATTTTTTATAAGTAATGGTCGCGGGTTCAGTATTTCCAATATTTTAAATGACCATACCGAAATATCAATTGCCGCAACATTAAAAGATCCAAACTTCTATTATAATAGCAACAACTATACAGCCAATGTGAAATATCGGCTCGGTCGATTCAATATTAATCAAATCGCTTCAACAAATTTTGATGATGTTAATCACCTTAACGGATATGTATTGTCAAATAGCGTGCAATTGGTAAATAATAAAAACATGAACCTATCAATACAAGGTGGCGGCGGTATACAGGAAAAAACACGGGATGTTCCTAACAAAGAAAAATTGAGCGCAGGGGCTACAGGCGGGTATAAATTCAATTATAAACTTGGGGATTGGAGCGTCAATTCGAATATTGAATATTACGACAGGAATTTTCCAGGTATTAATAATGGCATGATGATGCAAATGCACCAGGTAACACGCGACTTTAAGAAAAAATTCGCCGGAATATTTTATTCTTCGAGCATATTAAACACAAGATATTATACTGATACACTCTATAATACCGACATCTTAAAATATAATACATCACGTTTTGGAATAAATACCGGATTCAGGGATAAACAGAATAGCCTGATGCTGAATATAGGAGCAATGAATAGTGATGGTGTTGGTACAGAAAGCGATTTAAATCACATGGGGTTTATGGATATAAACTATACTTTTCAGTCAGGCAGATTCACCAACATCATTTTTACATCGCAAAATGCTTATAAAAGCAATGTCGGTGCCCATAAAGACAATGTACTTATCACCAGTACAATGGCGTCAATAAATGTTGGCTGGCCTGGTGTTATGTTTTCCTATACACGCCGACCTGTCTTTAGCTATGAAAACCATGCACAAGCAATATCAAGCTATGACGAAACCATGAGTGGCGGTCCATTTGTGAAATATAACCTGTTCAGAGGAAAACTTAATGGCATGTTGAAATACCAATTTTCCAAATCGGTTTATGATGAAGTAGTTCGTACTTCAGTTGTGGGAGCCATAAACTTCACAAATGACAAAATAGGCACCGCCCTACAGGTATCGGGAAACATTCCTACAAATAAGGCTGTTACTACAGGTCAACTGCCTGTAAGTGAGGGACAATTCTTTACTATTTCGCTTGTAAAACGGCTTAACATTCCCATATTGACGCACAGGCTATATTATGATATGAAGCTGTTGCTATTCGATGATAAAAATAATAACAATAAGAAAGATGATGACGAAGAAACATTACCCGACATACGGATAAATGTCAATAATATCGAGTTACTCAAAACTAACAATCACGGGATTGCAAAGTATGAAAATATAGAGAAGGGCAATTATACAATAGAGCTAAATGCTATGCAAGATAAAGGACTTGTGCCGTCTAATGGTCTGCTACAAACTATATATGTTGGAGATAATAAAACAACTTACATACCCTACAAAAAAGGTAAATCCATAAAGGGAAATGTCACTGTAGTAAGGGATAGCTTCAGTAAAACTGTTTTTACTGCAGATGAAATAAAAATTATAGCTACAGACACATCCGGCAGAATGTATTCAACGGTAACTGACCAACAAGGCAATTTCTCATTTAGCCTCCCTGCCGGAATATATACTGTTTCACTTAATCCTGATGCATTTGAAGGCAGCGATTTCACACCTTTAAAAATGGCATATACAATAAATTTGTTCCAGGATGAAGAAGAAAGCGTAAAGTTTATTATAAAACAAAAACCAAGAAAAGTGCATTTCCTGGAACAGAAGTAAGCACTATCTGATAACCTTATGTTTCTTTAATAAATGTTTCAATCATCAATCCTCCTCTGTAGTTTCCTGTAGTTCGTCTTTGTCACTGCCTTTGCCGAGGTGTATTTTAGGATTATCCTCTGTACCCGTTACCGTCATGGGGATACCGATGATGCCCAGTGGAGGTAGGCCTAATCTGAATTTCAGATTTAGTTCTTTGCTGAAGCTGGCCTGTCCTTGTATGCGTGCACGGAAGCCTGCAACGCGCATCTTTGTACGTTCCAGCGTTATTATATTGTTTTTTATGCTGGTCTTTAATTCCACTTTTGATAAATCCGAATTGCTGCCCAGGCTATCTTGCCTCGCCTCGCGGCCTATAGCGTTGAAAAGACGAAAGCCGTGCATGCCCAGCTTCTTTGCGCTAAGCACGCCACCCCCCTTTAACGATGGATAGATAGGAGACATATTTGCATCGAGGTTGCCGCTTAGCTGGTAGTCGAGCGATATGAGGCCTTCCGCATGCTCTGCTGATGAAGCGAGATCGTGGAAGAGCTTTATGTTTTTGTAGGCTTTCTTTATATCAAAATCTTTCGCGCTGATGTGATAGCTGAAATATGCCTTCTTAGGGTTCAGACTGGTGTATGCTGCATCCATTTCTACAGGGGTGCCTATGAGATTAAAGCCTGTTTCTTTTAGCAGCAGGCTATCATTCTTCAGTATCATCTGACCTTTAACATCCTTCAGTATTATGCCATTATATTTCACTGTTTTTACATCTGCGGCAAAGCTTAACTGCAAATTCCTGGGCAGCAGTACTACACCTGCAGGCTGGCTACTTACGGCAGGTTTAACGCTTGCAGTTGCGGATGTGGAAGGGCTGGCAAAGGCCATAAAATCATCTACTACCAGTTGCTTGCTGTATAATTTAAAATCCCCCTGCAGCATGCTACCCGGTTTCATTATATAGTTTATTACATTGCTCACAGCGCCATTCAATACAAATACCGAGTTGGCATATTTCACATTAAAGGTGTCAAACTGCATCTTGTCCTGCTTAAAGCTGAAGACTCCGCGGCTGATAATAAACGGCTTAGGATAAAGCTCGGTATTACAATACAGGTTGTTCACCTTCAGACTGCCTTTATTAAAGAGCTTATCGTAGTGGCCCCTTGTTATATCGCTTTGCTTGCCTTTTAAAAACAGGTGAGCTGCAATGTTGCCTGTTACGTTATAACCTTTTTGTGCAAACACCTGGTATATGCGGCCCACATCCAGGTTACCATCAAGGCTTATTTTATAGGCAAGATTGCTGAAATCGTGCAGCTCTGCCTTTAGTGTAAATGGTTCTCCTTCAAAAACGAATGATATAGGCTGGATGGATACGTTCATGCCGCTCATTGAACCATTACGATCATTTATGGTTGTGTTTACCTGTATGTTCTCTATAGGATGCGGATAGTACTTTGTCTTTACAAAACCGTTTTGCATGGCAACTGTACCTGCTATTATCGGATATTTTTTATGTGTGGGCCGGTAAGTACCTTTAGCCAATATATCTGCATTCAGATCGCCTTTCAGGTCCAGCCCATCGGCAGGGTACACTTTCTTCAGATCATCCAGATGCACTTTTGCCAGCATTTTCGCATCCATATCTAAATTTGCCGCATTGACCATGTGAAAATAGCCATGCACATAGCTTTGCAGGGCTTTCAGATTAAGACTGTCTAGCGATAAGTGCATGTGCCGGTAATCATTATCAGGGCAGCTGGCCTGAAGATTAAAGCTTATATCATTAATAGCCTCAGGTAGTGAGCCGTATTTAAAATACCCGTTGCGGAAATAAGAAGTGAGCGTGAACTTAGGTATGCTTGTTATTACGGTATCTGTTTTCCGCAGTCCTTTATGCACTACACTTTTTTCATACTTGCCATCAGCCAGCAGGTGCAGCTCATATTTTCCTTTCACATCAAATGGCCGTACACCAAGCGCCCGATGCCATTGCGCCAGATCTATTACTGAGTTTACACGTGCATATATATCGGGCGTTGAAAATCCGTGCAGGCGGAATACCGAATTGAAATAACCATCTGCAATATTGAAATGCAGAGAATCTATATTTACTGCAAGGCTATCCATATCCAGCGATGGGAGCTGTGCATCCATATCAAGGTACAGATCGCGCACAGGTGCGGGTGAGTGTTCATTATCTACATAACCATTGCGCACTTTTACATTCATCTTTACACCCGGCATTATACTGTCCTTTGCTATATACTGTCCGCTTAGTTCTATCTGTATATTGCCCACACCTCCTATCACAGTCCGATCCAGCATTTTCTGGTATTCCGCAGGCAGGGCCGATACTATTTCGTTCAGGTTTGCTTCATGCGAGTTTATCTTGAGGTCTATATCATAGCCATCATTCAGGAAGCCAAAACGGCCGTTGAATTCCACGGGCAACTGATTAATATTTAAGTTATTCTTACGAAATACAAATGCCAGAGAACGTGTATTTATCTCTGTCACCAGATTTGCATTTATAGCCTTCGATAGCACGTAAGGTTTGCCACCATAGTAAAAGTCCAGCGATTGTATTTCAGCTTGTGTATAAAGCTGAAACACATCTTTGCTCAGGTCTCCGCTACCCGTGTAGTTAAAACCGCGTGCATTAATGAGCATAGGCAGCGAGCGGTCATTATAAACTACGTGGCTGTTCTTTATCAGTATCATGTTTATACCCAGTGATGCACCTGCTGTATCATTATCAGGTGTACTACTTTTTTTAGTTTGTTTATATACATTATAGTTGGCATTCCCTGCGCTGTCTACCTGCACATTTATATAGGCATCATCAAGAAATATCTTATTGATAGTAATCTTTTTCCCAAAGACGGACGAAAGATCTATACCCAGCGATATTTCCCTCGCAGCTACCAGTGTATCATTTTGAAAAGGCGCACTGCCCTTCAGTGCTACATCATACATTGTTAGCGTAAAAGCAGGAAAATGCTTGAAGAAAGACAAGCGCGTGCGGCTGAAGTTAATATGACCATTAATGTTGTTATTAGCCCACTGATTTATCTTGCTGTTAATGGCACCTGGAAATAAATATGGCAACGTAACAATGAGCACTATAAGACTACCTATCGTTATCCCGAATATTTTTAGTGTTTTTAAAACTGCCTTTCTGATAGAGAATTTCATAATGCCTAAAATGCACAGCTATAAGGTGCTAATGCAAAAGTACGGTAAGTATATGGCACCGAGGTAGCCATAAACAATTTAATAATAACTTATTTAGACAGAATATAGGATGGACACAGAGGCACAACCATTCTCATTGTATCAAAAAATGAACTTACTTGCATAAATTCAGGTTGGCAAAAGCATAAAGGAGTTTTTATACGCATGGCACAGGAATTTGTACAGTTATTAAATGACAAAAACGAAACGATCGGCATGATGGAAAAGCTGCAGGCCCACAGGGAAGGAGCTTTACACCGCGCAGTTTCAGTTTTTATTTTCAATAGCAAGGGAGAAATGTTATTACAACAAAGGGCTGCCGGCAAATATCATTCCCCCTCCTTGTGGAGCAACGCATGCTGCACCCACCCACAATATGACGAAGCCCCATTATCAGCCGCGCAACGGCGCCTGAAAGAGGAGATGGGTATAGTTTGCCTCCTGGAGCACAAATTTGATTTCCAATATCGCGCTGAACTGGGCAATGGGCTTATAGAACATGAATTTGACCATGTTTACTATGGCTACAGTGATGATGCCCCCCAACCAGACATCAATGAAGTTTCAGCCTGGCGCTATTTATCAATGCTGACTATAGAGGAACTTTTACAAAAAAAACCGAACGAATTTACGATTTGGTTTCAGCAGCTATTTCATCAACTTAACAAATAACGATTAATGTCTACGGCACAATAATTGCATAATGTAGATACGTTATGTAAAAGCATATGAAACCCTTAAGCGCAATAATATTAATTTGTTTACTCTCTATACGTCATAGTTCAGCATTTGCGCAGATACAAGTACAGCCTACCATCGGCGGTAGCTATTGCTACACACGCCACGAAAATATTTCTTCGAACATAGAACCGGTTTTCAAAACAAACGGGGGCATCTTGGTGAGTATTCCCGTTGCTCCTAATCTTCAGCTACGTAGCGGGGCTTTTTTCATGCAGACAGGGTTTAACTCCCAATACAGCGAAAGATCTGTTAGGGCAAGCACTAATTACCTGGTACAAAATACAGCCAACTATCTTTCAATACCCCTGCTGCTTTCTTACAACGCATACAACAAAAATGACTTCCAATACTGGATAGATGCAGGTCTTAATTATAATTTCTTTGTCAGTGGTCAATCTCATTTTGTTATTACAGATTACCTGAACGATGTTCAACAATCCACTAACACTTTCGATCATAGTATAAAAGGACCGCTTATTCGCACCTATACAGATCCTACTGAAGGGCGGGATGATTATACGGGTCTTGATATTTCATTTAGGCTGCAATTGCGGATGGTGTGGGCCAAACACTACACGGCAGGTATTTTTTGGGACAATGGCCTATATAGTATATTGGCCGATCCTGTTGACGCTTCTTACATCTCCATGCACAACTTCGGTGTATCCGTCGGCTATATTATTTTTTAAGTATTCATCTACAGAAGAAATACTCCCGCTTTTTATTATTCTAAAAGCAATACTTTTAGCCTTTAATTTTATTCCAAATGTCCTTTCATCATAAAGATATTGAGGCAGGCCCTGACGTGATACTTATAGGTGCCGGCATCATGAGTGCTACTCTTGGCACTTTCCTTAAAGAATTAGACCCCGCTATTACTATCGAAATATTTGAGCGCCTGGATATAGTAGCAGGCGAAAGCTCTGATGCATGGAACAATGCGGGCACAGGGCACTCGGCATTTTGTGAGCTGAACTATGCACCGCAGAAAGCAGATGGGAGCGTAGATATATCAAAGGCCTTACATATCACCGAATCTTTTGAGATATCACGGCAGTTCTGGTCTTATCTTATACAGAAGCAATATATCAGTAATCCACAGCAGTTTATTAACAGCACACCACATATCAGCTTTGTATGGGACGCACAGAATGTTAGCTATCTCAGGAAACGCTATGAAGCTATGAAGGCACATCACTTCTATAGCAGCATGCAATACTCTGAAGAGCCTTCAGTGCTCAGTGAGTGGATGCCATTGGTAATGGAAGACCGCAATCGCAGTCAACAGGTGGCAGCTTCTAAAATAGATATTGGCACCGATGTGAATTTCGGTGTGCTCACCCGTATTCTTTTTGATCATCTTGAAAAGCAGCCAGGCGTCACCTTACATCTAAATAACGAAGTGCGTGATTTAAAACAGGACGATGATGGCAGCTGGCTTACCTATGTAAAAAATTTGAGGACGGGTGAGCGAAGAGCACTGCGTAGTAAATTTGTTTTTGTGGGTGCAGGCGGTGGCGCACTGTTACTACTGGAGAAAGCAGGCATCCCTGAAGGCAAAGGGTACGGGGGGTTCCCGGTTAGTGGTCAATGGCTAAGGTGCAATAATAAAAGTGTCATTGAACGGCACCATGCTAAAGTGTATGGTAAGGCATCTGTAGGTACACCACCTATGTCCGTTCCGCACCTTGATTCGCGTATGATAAATGGTGAACGAGAATTACTTTTTGGCCCATATGCTGGCTTCTCTACCCGTTTCCTGAAGCAAGGCTCGTATTGGGATCTGCCTATGTCTGTAAAGGCAAGTAACGTTTATCCTATGGTGGCTGCGGGGCTACACAATATCCCCCTCACAAGGTATCTTATTAACCAGGTACGCCAGTCCGCAGATGATCGATTGCAGGCATTAAAAGATTATTTTCCGGATGCTGATATGAAAGACTGGGAACTGAAAATTGCCGGACAACGCGTACAGGTAATAAAACGAGACTACGACCAAGGGGGTATCCTGGAATTTGGCACTGAGGTAGTAAGTGCAAAAGATGGTAGTCTTGCAGCATTGTTGGGGGCATCACCAGGAGCGTCTACATCCGTTTCGATAATGCTGGGACTTATTGAAAAATGTTTCCCCGAAAAAACGAAATCGGCCAGATGGCAGGAAAAACTTAAAGAAATGATCCCATCTTATGGCAGATCGCTGGCTGATGATGCCGGACTGAGCGCGGAGACGAGGAAATGGACAAGCGAAGTATTACAACTGAAAAATTAATCACTAAGCACACATTTATGAATCAGGAAGGCTTTAAAACAGTACGTTATTCAAAAACCACGCTCACCGAGCTTATGATACCTTCATATGCCAATTTTGGCGGGAAGATACACGGCGGCATTCTTCTGTCATTAATGGATAAGGTAGCCTATGTATGCGCCGCAAAGCATGCTGGCGCATACTGCGTTACCGCGTCTATAGACAATGTAGATTTCCTTGCACCTGTGGAAGTGGGCGAACTGGTTTCTTTGAAGGCTTCTGTAAATTATGTTGGTCGTTCCTCACTTATAGTCGGCATCCGAATCACATCGGAAAATGTAAAAACGCAAGTGATAAAACATACCAATACAAGCTATTTTACCATGGTAGCAGTAGATGAAAAACATCAGAGCATTCAGGTACCCGGCCTTATATTGGAAACAAAAGACGAAGCAAGGCGCTTTGCAGAAGCTTTAAAAAGAAAAGAGCTCAGAAAAGAACACAAAGAGAAGATACGCAACATCAAGACCTCTATGGACATGGACAATTACAGGCATCTGCTGGAACATGAGCATTGTGTAATAAACTTTACGTTGTAGCCGAGCTTCCATTTCGCTCGCTGAGTTTGTTTGCCGTATCAAGCAAGTATTTGCTAATGTTTTTCATTTCCGGATTTAATTCACGTGCCTGCTCAAATTGCTCATAGGCCTTCTTATAATCCTGTTTCTCATAAAAGTAAATCCCTTTATTTCGGTAGGCTTCCGGATTTTTGCTATCCAACTGAAGCGCATATTCATTATCTCGCCAGCCTTCTTCAAAATTACCCAGCCGCATATTAGCGTAGGCACGTAGCGTAAAAGGGCTTACCAGGCAATTGTCCATAGTTATACCTTTATCCAGATAGCTGATGGCCTCCTGATAATCTCCCTTTTGTGTAAGTGCAAAACCGAAGTTTATAAGGTTATACTTATTGTAGTTTGCATTATTCTGCTCACGTTGCAGTAAATGCCTGTAGTATCCTATCGCCTCATCAAGCTTGCCCAAGTGCACTTTTAGCAGCGCCATATTTACGCGGTCTTTCACATTCAGGTTGCCTATTTTTTCCACCTGTAGTTTTTGCAAGTCATCAGCCTTTTGAAATTGCCTCAAATGCATCAGCATGGCCACTGCCATCCTATATATATCTGCATTCTTTGTTCCCTTCTCTATAGCTTCTTCACACAGCGCTACAGCTTCATTATATTTCCCCTCTTTATTTAAAGTCAGGATAGCATCATAATCTACCGGTAATCTTCTTCTTTCCAATAGCTTCCTCATAAGAGCACCATCGCTTTCTATTATACCACCATTTGCGCTCACACCACTACTTTGCACAAATAGATTTTGGCAAAACGAGTAAGCAGACCACAAACAGAACAATAATAATATAGTACCGGGCAACCCGCTTGCCCTTGTAAGTAGCAAAACTATCAGCACCACCACCGAAAGCAGCAATGTAGCTACCGGCCCTGCAGCCACATATATCATTCTGCTTCTGTCAGAGCTATTTCTCACTTCAGGCACACAAAGGCCACCCTTCCATTTCAGCATACTTCGGAATATCCATATGTCATAAGGGCCCATCTTTATATTCCTACTCTTTGCCTGATCACCGTGTGAGCCTAGATATACGGTCACTTTCCCTTTAGTCAATATACGCATTGCCACTGCATGGCCTGCCTCATGAAAAATGATAACGACTATTCGTATAAATACAAAGGAAAGAATCGTTAGTATAAAAGGCAATATCCAGTCTGGCCTGGAATGTAGTGTTTCCATCGCATCAAGTTACTGAAATGTTTATTATACATTTCAAAGAAGTTAAACTAATCAAAAAATTTGCGTGCCATATATTGTTTAGCAGCTGATTTACAAGGTGTAAAATGTCCAAAAACTATATCAATCGTTCACAGCAAAATATTCAGTTCATACATACTGTATCTTTATTAGTTGCGAATGCCCGAATATGTCTTTTAGCTTCTCAATAAAGAAATATAATAAATCTATTTCCGGCAAAATAGTGATGGCCTTTGTACTTGGCTGTACTGCTATCTTACTGGTATTGGGCATTACTCGCTTTTCGTTTCGTAAAATGCTAGGGACAGTAAAACAATTATCCAGTCCAAATGCCAAACTTCAACTGGTAAATAATATTTTTCGGGAGGTAGTAAGTCTTGATCAGAAGCAGCAGATGCAATCATTACAAAAATCCGACATAGCATACGATCCTTTACTAAAAGAATCCGGCAAGGCGCAGCTAATGCTTGACACCTTACGTTCCTACAGCGAACAAAACATAAACGATATTAAGCGCATCGATTCAATGAAAGGGTTGCTAAGAGAACGCGATCGTTTATTTATCAGCTATGTGCAGCTGCATACAGACCTTAGTCATAACGACACCTTAGCCCGTCAAATAAAAACATTAGCCGCACGCATCAATGATTCTGTCCAGAATATTGATACAAATGTTGTTACCACCGAGCACAAGATTACCACTACCACCATAGAAGGTGATACCGATGCTGTTGGTGAGAAACAAAATTTCTGGGACAGGGTATTCAACCGTAAAAAACCTGCTGAGGTAAAAAAAGCGAAACGGTTAATACAGCAGGAATTAAATATAAAAGTAGATACACTTGCATTGGCCAAAGAAGATAGTTTTGTATCTACACTCAGTAATGCCATAATGCACCAAGAGACCTTACGCGAGAATACGCGCAATAAGCTCTTACGCCAGCAAATGCAGCTTACGCATGCCGGCAATATGCTCATTAATGAGCTGCTTGGTATTCTGCAAAACCTGGAGATAGAAGAAGTGCAACATGCTGAGGGCAGAAGATCTGCCGCCACGCAGATAGTAAATGAAGACATAGAGAAGCTGGATGCTATTCTTATTTGTTTTGTGTTAGGCGCTGCCATATTGGTGTATTTTATTTTTATAGACATAGGCCGCGGTAACAAATACAGAAAGCAGCTGCTGGAGGCGAAGGAAAACGCAGAAGAATTGGAACGTGTAAAACAACGCTTTCTGTCGAACATGAGCCATGAGCTGCGCACACCACTACAAACCATCGTTGGCGTTTCAGAACAATTGCGCATGAAAGGCAATGCAAGGCCACATGAGCTGGAAGTTGTTTATCAATCTTCCCAACATTTGTTGCAGATAGTGAATGAAGTGCTGGATTATAGCCGTATTATTTCCGGTAAGTTTAGCTTTGCTTCGGTTGACTTTAATATGCAGCAACTTATTAAAGAAGTAAAGGCCATCATGCAAATCCAGTCAGACAGAAAAGGATTGCAATTCGTTATGAGCGAGGATATAAATGCAATACAGAACAATATTGGCGATCCTTTTAGATTGAAACAAATATTGTATAATCTACTGGGCAATGCCATCAAATTTACTGATGCAGGAACAATTTCCTTATCAGTTAAAGCAAAGAATTTCCCAAACAGAACGGCCTACACATTTACTATTGCGGATACGGGCATTGGCATTTCAGCAGATGACATAAAAACCATCTTCAATCAATTTGAGCAAGCAAAAAATAATACAAGTCAAAATGGAACCGGCCTGGGCTTAAACATTGTGCAGACCCTGATTGAAAACCAGAAAGGCAACATACAGGTAAGCAGCTTACCGGGTGTAGGCTCAGAATTCATTGTACACCTTTCTTACCCTGTTTCAAAATCACTTGCAACATCGACCAACAGTCCCGATGTATCCTATTTACCCTACAATAAAGTTTGGGTGGTAGATGACGACCTTTTCATTCTCCAATTATGCGGCAGCATACTCGCCAAGCATAATATTCCATACCAGGCTTTCTCATCCCCTGCAGAAGTATTAGATGCCCCATATGATAATTCCATAACGACAATATTACTGGATATACGCATGCCTGGCATGAGCGGCATAGAATTGCGTAGTATATTAGGTAGTCATGCGCAGTCACCGGTGCGCTTTATAGCGCTTACTGCCCAAGCTTTGCCTGAAGAACAGGAAGCATTGCTTCGATCAGGTTTTGACCAGGTCCTTATAAAACCATTTATGGAGCAAGATATAATTAACGCAATTGCCCACAAACCTGTTAGCCAAAATAAACCGGCCACAACAATATTGGATATTCAGCCGCTCTTGGCTATGACGGGGCACGATCCAGTTATCGCAAGAGGTATTTTACAAAGTTTTGTATCAGAAACCAGTGCCGATGTTGACATGATACAAATCAATATTACAAATAGAAACTTTGATCAGATAGCTGACTTACTCCACCGTATCGCCAGCCGCTGCGCACAAATAGGCGCCGTAACAACCGGACAGCAGGCAAGAGATACCGAACTAAGCTTAAGAAACAATGAGCTCACAAATAGTGCAGCACAAATAATCGATGCTTGCCATATAATATTGCAAACGGTGAATGATATAAAAACATTTATTCCCACACTTAGCATTGAGACTGTTCCTACAAACTGTTGAAATTTTCAACAGTTTTCGCAATCATTAATTTATCCCCACATACATAAGCCACTGCAATAAATGCATTTATTCTTTAGGGTTATAATTGGCACAAGCTTAGCAATAATCAGTGCATTCAACACTGTAATCATTTTTAAAATAATTTTTATGAAGAAAGTAATCTTGTCAGCATTTGCGCTGATCTCATGTGTGGGTGCCTCTTATGCTCAAACAGCCGCTGTTGTCGCAGCACCTCAGCCTTCGGCACAGGCTGTTGCATCTGCTGCTGCACAGCATGGCGCTGCAGAAGTAAGTACTGCCACTGACGACAAAACAAAAGTTGAAGCAACTGCCTTACCTGATGCTGTAAAGGCTTCACTGGCTGGTGATGACTACAAAGGCTGGACAGTATCTAACGCATGGCAGGCAAAAGATGGCAGCTATGTTATAGAACTAAAAAAGGAAAATGAAACCACGACCATAAAGATGGATAAGGGAGGAAAGAAAATAGGATAACAACCGATGCACCATGAGACAAAAGGGGATTTGGCGATAGCCATCTTCCCTTTTTTTAACTTTACCTTCAGCAATAGTTAATGTAGATTGCTTGCATGGCGCATATTCTTATTGTTGAGGACGATGTTACCTTCCTCCAGATACTTGATAGCTTCCTGAAAAGAAATGCGCATACTGCTATTACCTGTACCGGCATAAAGGAGGGGAAAAAACTACTCCATTCAGAAAAATTTGATCTCATTCTGCTCGACTACCGCCTACCTGACGGAACAGGTATGGATATTCTAAACACTATGCAAGCGGATAGATTGAAGCTACCTGTAATCATTATGACCAGCTTTCATGATATTAGAACCGCGGTAAAATCTATTCGCTCCGGCGCATACGATTACATTACCAAGCCAGTAAACCCTGATGAGCTGCTTATGCTCATACACGAAGCGTTAGGCAAAACGGAAAAGAACGAAGAAATAAAAACAAGCTCCGGCTTTATTGAGGGGGAAAGCCGCCTTGCACAAGAGCTGCAGGAACATATAAAACTGGTAGCTCCAACTAATCTTACTGTAATAATAGAAGGTGAAAGCGGCACCGGCAAAGAGCAGGTGGCTCGCAAAATACACGAGCTTAGCAAGCGCAGCAGTATGCCTTTTATAGCTATTGATTGTGGTGCACTTTCAATAGAGCTCGCATCAAGCGAGCTATTTGGCCATATAAAAGGTGCTTTCACCGGCGCTCTCATAGATAAAATTGGGCAATTTGAACAGGCCAAAGGCGGTACGCTGTTTCTGGATGAGGTAGGCAATCTTAGTTACGAA
>Ga0207671_10001480_pt1 | contig 27129 bp, 26 predicted proteins | sample KBSC24metaG_FD_184352 | JGI IMG/M metagenome (GOLD analysis project Ga0207671, IMG submission 184352) | Corn rhizosphere microbial communities from Kellogg Biological Station, Michigan, USA - KBS C2-4 metaG (SPAdes) (version 2) | ecosystem: Host-associated > Plants > Roots > Rhizosphere > Soil... | reverse complement strand
CGCGGGCCCGGCGCCGTCCGTCCGGATCGGCGCGGCGTTCCTGGTGGGAGATCGACGACCAGGCCGACCTGGACCCGCTGGAGGTCCGGACCGGGACGATCGAAGCCGGGACGATCGAGGCCGAGCGGGAGCGGTTGTTCGCCGAGCCCATCGCGCTGGAACACAGCCCTCTGATCCGGGTGCGGCTGGTCCAGACGCCGGAGCGTGACGTCGTGATGCTCGGTGCGCACCACGCTCTGTTCGACGGCGTCTCGTGCCTGCGGCTGATGCGTTCCCTGGCCGCTGCGTACTCCGCGGAACCGGACCCGATCCCGCCGGTCGATCCGCTCACGATCCGCGCCGCGACGCCGCCGCCGAGTCAGAGCCCGGATGAGGACCCGCCCACGACGGTTCCCACCCGGCGCTCGGTGCGGATCGCTCGCGACAGCCGCCTTCCCGGGCCCGGCTACGGCTTCGCCCTGCGCGTTCTGGACACCGAGGCGACCACCGCTCTGAGCGCCGCGCGCCAGCTCGGCGCTTCGGTGAACGACCTGCTGCTCGCCGCGCTGTTCCAGACGGTCGCGACGTGGAACCGCCGGCACGCCGCTCCGACCGGCCGCGTGACGATCACCATGCCGCTCAACGCCCGGCCGGCTCGGTATCGCGAGGAGTTCCTCGGCAACCTGTCGCGGATCGTCTCGATCGGGATCTCAGACACCGAACACAGCGACTCCCGGCAGCTGCTGGCGGCCATCGTCCGGCAGACCAGCGCAGCCAAGCGGTGCGCGAGTCCCCACGCGGCGGGCCTGGTCGGAGCCGTGCTCGGCGCGGGATGGCTGCCGTATCCGCTGCGGCGCGCGATGCTGGCCGCGGGGCAGCTGGCGGCCGGCGCCGTCACCGATACGACGTGCCTGTCGAACATCGGCCGGGTGTCGGACATCTTCGCGTTCGGCTCCGCCGACAATGGGCACAGTGGTACTGCTGCCGACCGGATGTGGGCCTCGCCGCCGGCTCCGATGCCGCGTGGCCTGTCGGTCGGCGCGGCCACGTACCGGGGCCGGCTCCATCTGACCGTCCGCCATCGCCACACCCTGCTCGACGGGCCCGCCGCCGAGGAGTTCGCCACCATCCTGGTCGGGCACGTGCACGGCCTCGCCGCCGAGATCGCCGCCGTCGCCGGAGCCACCGGAGCCCTGTCATGACGATGACCAGCCTGCGGGCGCTGTATGAGGACCCTGGCACGACGATCGCCTCGGGCCACGATCGGACGGTCCGGCAGATCAGGATGCTGAGCGGGATCGTGCAGGCCGCGCCGCGTCCTTTGCGCATCCTGGACGTCGGGTGCGGCGACGGAGCCGCCACCGCCCAGGCGGCGCGGGCGTGTCCCGGGCACGAGGTGATCGGCATGGACTGGTCCGGCGAGGCGGTGAAACGGGCCGCCTCGTACGGGCTGACCGTGGTGCAGGGCTCGGTGGACTCCCCGGGCCTGCCGATCGCGGACGCCTCGGTGGACGTCGTGGTGTTCAGCGAGATCATCGAGCATCTGGTGGACACCGACGCGGCGCTCGGCGAGCTTCGCAGGGTGCTGCGCCCCGGCGGCACGCTGCTGCTCTCCACGCCGAACCTGGCCGCGTGGTTCAACCGGGGCCTGCTGGCGTTGGGGGTGCAGCCGCTGTTCAGCGAGGTGAGCCTGCGGGCCATCCACGGCCGCCCGGGCAGCGAGGTGGTCGGCCATCTGCACTTGTTCACCCGGCGCGCGTTGATCAGCCTGCTGACGGCGAACGGGTTCCGGGTCGAGCGGGTGGCCGGTGCCGGGTACCACGATGTGCCGCGCGTTCTGCGGCCGCTGGACCGGCTGTTCCGGTGGCGGTCCTCGACGGCGGCGATCCTTCTCGTCGCCGCGGTGAAGCCGGAGTAGGTGCCATGCCCCTGGATCCCGCTCTGCTGGCCGTGCTCGCCTGCCCGATCGACAAGGGCCCGCTGCTCTACGTCGAGGCGGAGTCAGTGCTTTACAACCCCCGGCTGCGCCGCCTCTACCGCATCGAGAACGAGTTGCCGATCCTGCTCCCGGACCAGAGCGTTCCGGTGGACGAAGCGGGACACGCGCGGCTGATTCGGACCGCCCGCGCCCGATGACCGGTTGCGCAACCGGTTCCGAAACCAGTTCCGGAACCGGACGCATCTTGACCGGCCGGTAACGCCGCCGCAACATGCAAGCCGGGAGAGCGCTCTCCCGCGGCTTAAGCACAGCACCGGCACACCGCCAGCACAGCATCAGCGCAGAGGTGCTGCACCCCACGCTTCCCTCTGGAAGGACACCGCCCATGCTCGTCACCGCGCGCGCCGGCTGGAACATCCGGCGCCGATCCGGTCCACCCCGGCACCGTTCCCTGCTCGCCGCGGTCATGCTGATCGCCGGCAGTCTCACCGGCAGCTTCGCGGTCTCCGTCGCCTCGGCGCCGCGAGCGGCGGCCGACACGCCGCCCCCGCCGCCGAGCGGCTGGAACACCGTGTTCAGCGACGACTTCGCCGGGGCGGCCGGGTCCGCGCCGTCGTCCGCGAACTGGTTCTACGACATCGGGACCGGGTACGGCACGGGGGAGAAGGAGCAGACCACCAACTCCACGAACAACGTCTACCTCGACGGCAACGGGCACCTGGTGCTCAAGGCGCTCGACAACGGCGGGACCTGGACGTCCGCGCGGATCGAGAGCACCCGCGACGACTTCCAGGCGCCGCCCGGCGGCGAGTTGGAGATGAGCGCCTCGATCCAGCAGCCGAACCCCTCCGGGGGCCTGGGCTATTGGCCGGCGTTCTGGGCGCTCGGCTCGCCGATGCGGGCCGGCGGCGGATGGCCGCAGTCCGGCGAGATCGACATGATGGAGGACGTCAACGCCCTGAATGAGGCCTCCCAGACGCTCCACGACTCGGCGAACAGCCCCGGCCACCCGCTCATCGCCTGTCCGGGAGCCGGATCCGGCTGCCAGACCGGATATCACACCTACTCGGTGATCATCGACCGGACGAACACCAGCGCCGAGCAGATGCAGTTCCTCATGGACGGTGTCGTCGAGAGCACCATCACCGAGGCCTCGGTGGGCACCGCGGCCTGGCAGGCGGCCATCGACCACGGGTTCTTCATCATCTGGGACCTGGCGATGGGCGGCAACTACCCCGACGGCGTCTCCGGCACCACGACGCCGACCGCCGCGACGACCTCCGGCGGCGCGATGAGCGCGGCCTGGGTCGCGGTGTACGAGAAGGGCGGCAACTCCACGCCGACCGGTACGCCCACCGCCACAGGCACGGTCAAGGACGGCGCGGGGCTGTGCCTGGCGAACCAGAACTCGCTGAACACCGAGGGAAACCCGCTGTTCGCCTCGAACTGCGACGGCAGCGCCGGGCAGTCGTGGTCGCCGTACACGGACAACACGGTCCGGGTGCAGGGCGGCTGCCTCGACGTGGTGGCGGCGGGGACGACCAGCGGCACGAACGTCGACTGGTATCCGTGCAACGGCACCAACGCGCAGAACTGGACCCATCAGGCCAACGGCGAGCTGCTGAATCCGAACTCCGGGCTGTGCCTGACCGATCCGGGCGGGAACAGCGGAACACGGCTGGACCTGGAAGCCTGCACGGGATCGTCGCAGCAGACGTGGACGTTCCCGTCCGGCAGCGGCGGCGGCAACACGGTGTCCGTGTCCAACCCCGGCACCCAGAGCGGGACCGTCGGCAGCGCGGCGAGCGTGCAGATCAACGCCAGCGACTCGGCGTCCGGCCAGACGCTGACCTACAGCGCCTCCGGCCTCCCGGCGGGCTTGTCGATCAACGCCTCCACCGGCCTGATCTCCGGGACGCCGACCGCCGCCGGCACCTCGTCGGTGACGGTCACCGCCAAGGACGGCACCGGGGCCACCGGCTCGACGTCGTTCAGCTGGACCATCGGCTCCGGCGGCGGCACCTGCGGGACGACCAACCTGGCGCTGAACAAGCCGGCCACCGCCTCTTCGTCCGAGAACGCGGGCACGCCTGCCGCGTCCGCGGTGGACGGCGACGCCGGTACGCGCTGGTCGTCAGCGTTCTCCGATCCGCAGTGGCTGCAGGTCGATCTCGGCTCGTCGACGGCGATCTGCAAGGTCGTGCTCCAGTGGGAGACGGCTTCCGGCAAGGCGTACCAGATCCAGACCTCGCCGGACGGGACGAACTGGACGACGATCTACTCCACGACGAACGGGCCCGGAGGGACCGAGACCCTGAACGTCTCCGGCACCGGACGCTACATCCGGATGTACGGCACGGCGCGCAGCACGGCATACGGCTACAGCCTGTGGGAGTTCCAGGTCTACGGCTCGGGCGGCGGCACCACTTGCGGCACGGCGAACCTCGCGCTGAACCAGCCCGCGACAGCCTCCTCTGCGGAGAACGTGGGCACTCCCGCCGCGTCCGCGTTCGACGGTAACGCCGGCACGCGCTGGTCGTCGGCGTTCTCCGACCCGCAGTGGGTCCAGGTGGACCTCGGCGCCACGCACGCGCTGTGCAAGGTGAACCTCCAGTGGGAGACGGCGTACGCCACCGCCTTCCAGGTCCAGACCTCGAACGACGGCACCACCTGGACCCCGGTCTACTCGACCACCACCGGCACCGGCGGCACGCAGAGCCTGAGCGTGTCGGGCAGCGGGCGGTACGTGCGGATGTACGGGACCGCGCGGGCCACGCAGTACGGGTACAGCCTGTGGGAGTTCCAGGTCTTCGGGAGCTGATGTCCGCAGACAGCTGATTGAGGCAAAGGTCGGCCGGGCATCGCAGAGTGCTTGGCCGACCTTGTCATAGCGGTGGCGTGCCGACGACTATTCGCCGCCGGCCAGCAGCGGACCCAACCGCCGCACTGCCGCGTCGATGTCCGTCGGCGAAGGCGCGGCGGCGTAGCTGATGCGCACATGGAGCGCGTTGTTGCCGCCCGGGTAGTAGTTCGAGCCCGCCGTGAGCATCACCCCCGAGGCCAGCGCCGCCGCCGCGAACTGCTCGTCGTCCAGTCGGCTCGGCAGCGCGAGCCATAAGTGGTAGCCGCCGCGCGGCCGGAGCGCGAGCGCCGCGGCGCCGAACGTCGCCTCCACCGCCTCGGTCGTCACCTCGCGGCGGTGCCGCAGGGCCGCCGCCAGGGTGCGCAGCGAGCGCTTCCAGCTCGGTGCCGTCACGACTTCGAGCGCCGTCAGTTGCAGCGCGGCCGGCACGAACATCGTGTCGATGACGTGCGCCGCCCGCAGCCGGGCCACCACCGGGCCGCGCGCGGCCAGGGCCCCGACGCGCAGGTTCGGCGAGGTGGGCTTCGTCAGGGACCTGATGTGCACGACCACGCCGCCGGGATCGTCGGCGATCATCGGGGGTGCCGGGAGCGGGGCGTCGGCGTGGAGGAGATAGCGGGCGAAGTCGTCCTCGATGACGAACGCCTCGTGGCGGCGCGCGATCGCCAGGATCTCCCGCTGCCGCGCCGCCGACATGCAGGCCCCGGTCGGGTTCTGGAACAGCGGCTGGACCACGGCCAGCCGCGCGGACGTGCGCGCGAACGCCTGCTCCAGCAGGTCCGGCCGCATCCCCTCGTCGTCCAGCGGCACCGGGACCGCACGCAGTCCGGCCGCGATCGCCGCGGCGATCGTGCCCGGGTATGTCGGCGCCTCGATGAGCACCGGATCGCCGGGCTGCGCCAGCGCCCGCAGCGCGGTGGCCAGCGCGCTCTGGCCCGCGCCGCAGATCAGCACGTCATGCCGCCCCAGCCCGCCGCCGATATCGGCGGCGAACCAGTCGCGCAGCTCCGGCACGCCGCCGGCCGGCGGACGGTCCCAGGCCTGCGGCCGCTTCGCCGCCCTCGACAGCGCCGTGGTGAGCGCGGCGTGCGGCTGCAGATCGGGGTGCAGGTAGCCACCGTTGAGGTCGACGGCGTCCGGCCCGGCCGGGGTCAACATCCCGGCCACCGCTTGCGCCCGGAACCCGCGGGGCATCCCGCTGCCGGAGGCGTCCTGGCCGGTCAGCTCCAGCGTCGCCGCCTGCCAGGCGGTGTCCGCCACGCGCGGGAAGGCGCGGGCCTGCGTGCGGAACGTGCCGGCGCCGGGCCGCGAGCTGATCAGCCCCCGTTGCGTCAGGAGCGCGAGCGCCTGCGAGATCGTGGTGCCGCTGGCCGCGAAGCGCCGGACGAGCTCCCGGTGAGTGGCTATGCGGGTGCCGACGGCCAGTGGCGCTATCTCCCGCGCGAGGATTTCCGCGACCTCCCGCCAGTTGCTATCGTCATTCATGAATGACGAGAGTAGCGCTATCGCTCAGATCGAGATATCGCCACTGCCTCAGACGCGCCGGCTGAACGCCGGCCGGAACGGCACGCTGTTCGCCGCCCTCGGCGTGCTCAGCTTCTCCCTGACCTTCCCCGCCACCGAATGGGCCCTCGGCGGATTCGGCCCTTGGAGCGCCACCGGCATCCGGGGCACTGTCGCCGCGGTCATCGCCATCAGCACTCTGATGCTGACGCGCGCTCCACGTCCGGCCCGCTCCGACTGGCCGGCGCTGGCGACGGTGGCCCTCGGCTGCGTCCTCGGCTTCCCGCTGCTGACGACCTTCGCGTTGCAGAGCTCGACGACAGCCCACTCGGCGGTCGTCATCGGGCTGCTCCCCATGGCCACGGCGGCGATCGCCGCGCTGCGCACCAAGCGCCACCCCTCGAAGGTCTTCTGGGCCGCCGCGGCCACCGGCGCGATCGCCGTCATAACCTTCACACTCAGCCAGAACCACGGCCGCCCGACCATCGCTGACCTCTACCTTTTCGGCGGCCTCGTGCTGTGCGCCGCCGGCTACGTCGAGGGCGGGCGCCTGTCCGCACACCTGCCCGGCTGGCAGGTCATCGCCTGGGGCGTGGTCCTCGCCGCGCCGGTCAACGCCCTCGTCTGCGCGCTGGCCCTCCCCACCGAACCGGTCCACCCGACCGCCAAAGCCCTCACCGGCCTGGCCTACATCGCCGCGGTCTCCCAGTTCGGCGGCTTCGTGGTCTGGTACCGCGGCATGGGCCTGATCGGAGTCGCGCGCGCCAGCCAGCTGCAACTCGCCCAACCGCTGATGACGCTGGTCTGGGCCGTCCTGCTGCTCGGCGAGCACTTGACGGCCGCCGTGCCGGTGACGGCGGTCGTCGTTCTCGGCGCGATCGTCGTGACGCAACGCGCTCGGGCGTCGTAGGAGCGGCGCGCGGCTCGCCTACCGAGGAACCAGACCGTGCTGGTAGGCGAAAGCGACGGCCTGGGCACGATCCCGGGCACCGATCTTCGGAAGCAGATGGTTGATATGGCTCTTCACGGTCGCCTCGCCGACCGCCAGCCTGCCGGCGATCTCGGCGTTGGTCAGGCCGCGGGCGATCAGCTCTAGCACCTGGGCTTCGCGCGGCGTCAGCCCGGCCGGGAGCGGCGGCGGGTCCGTGGTGGCTGCTGACGGCGTGCGATGCGCGGCGGGCGCGGCGGGCGCGGCGGCGATCGCGGCGACGACATGATGCTGCACCGCCGGGTCCAGGACCGACCGGTCGTCGAGCACGTCGCGCAGCGCCTGCTCGATCTGCTCGCCGCCGGCGTCCTTGGTGAGGTAGCCGCGTGCGCCGGCGCGCAGCGCGTCCAGGACGGAGCGGTCGTCGGCATAGGTGGTCAGCACGATCACCTTGATCTGCGGACACTGCTCGCGCAACGCCTGGATCGCGGACACGCCGTCGCGCCGCGGCATGTTCAGGTCCATCAGCACCACGTCCGGGCCCAGCCGGTGCGCGAGCTCGATCGCCTCGTCGCCGTCGGCGGCCGTGGCCACGACCTCGACCCCCGGCAACAGCCCGAGAACGAGCGCCAAGCCTTCGCGCACGACGCGCTGGTCGTCGGCCGCCAACACGCGGATCGGGGCCGCGCTCACACCGGCACCCGCAGCTCGACGCGGAAACCGCAGCCGGTGCTGCCCGCGGTGAGCGTTCCGCCGAGCAGTTCCGCACGCTCGCGCATCCCGGTCAGTCCGTAACCAGCGCCTGCGACCGTCCCTGTTGTTGTCGCATCAGCAGGACCCTGATCACCGAAATCCTCGACCAACAGCCGCACCTCGTCCGCGGTGTACGTCATCGACACCTCGACGCGCTCGGCACGCGCGTGCTTGACCACGTTCGTCAGCGCCTCCTGCGTCACCCGGTAGACCGCCAACCGCGCATCCGGTGGCACCGTGCACGCCGGGCCCGCGGTGTCGAAAGTGCACGGGATGCCGCTGTGCCGCTCGAACTGGTCGGTGAGCGTCCCGATGGCCTCCGGCCCCGGCAACTGCTCGCCGCGCAGCATGCCGATCGCGTGCCGGGCCTCGGCCAAGCCGTCCTTGGCCAACTCGTGCGCGCGGTTCACGACGTCCGGCAGTCGCGGGTCGCCGGGCGCCGCGCGAACGAGCATTCGCGCGCCTTCCAACTGCAACATCAGCCCCGACAGCGAATGCGCCAGCACGTCGTGCATCTCGCGCGCCAAGTGCTGACGCTCGGCCAGCGCGGCGGCGCGCGCTTGAGCATCGCGATTCTGCTCCAGCTCGGCCAGCAGCGCCTGCGCTCGGCATTTGGCGTCGCGCAGCCGCTGGAACATCGTCATCATCAGGCACACCGCGATGATCGGGAAGCACATGACCACACTTTGCGTCACCGATGCGTGCCGACTCGCCTCGCCCACGATCGCCGCGAACAGGACGCCGGTGACGACGGCCAGGACGCGTGGACGCTGGAAGAGCCGCGCCGCCGCGATCACCAGCACGACGCCCACACCGACCCGGCCGGAGTTGCTGAGCTGCTGCACCCACAGCAACGTCAAGGAAGCAGCCGCCAGCAGCGTCACGACCGGGATGAGACGCCGCGCCGGCGCGTCCACGGCCGCCACCGAGCCGGGCACGCCGACGCACAGCGCGCCGAGCGCGACCGAGACCACCAGAGCGGCGCCATGCGTTCCCGGTCGCGGGTCGGTGTGCAGGGAGGCCACGATGGCGCCGATCAGGAGCCCGGCCGTGGACAAGACCCGCACAGCGCGTCGGTGCTTTTCCCATCGCCAGCTCACAAGGGGGAGTGTAGGTGCCGGTCGCGGCCGGGTCATGGTGCGGTGGGTGGACATGATCCGGCGCGCGAGTGCACCCGGGGGTGGAGACGCTCCGCCCGGGGCAGGAGCCGATCGGCGGCGCCGAAATCCATCCGTGCGCCGAAGACCGCGGGCGCCGGTCCGCCCGATACTCGTCCCATGTTGCAAACACATGCCCTGACCTGCCGCTTCGGCGACATCACGGCACTCGACGACCTGAGCTTCGACGTCTGCGCCGGCCAGGTCACCGGCTTCCTCGGGCACAACGGCGCGGGGAAGACGACGACGATGCGCGCTGTGTTCGGCCTGGCCGACCTGGACTCCGGCGAGGTGCGCTGGGACGGCCTCCCGCTGCGCCAGGAGGACCGGCGGCGGTTCGGCTACATGCCCGAGGAGCGCGGGCTCTACCCGGCGATGCCGGTCGGCGATCAGCTCGTGTACCTCGGACGCCTGCACGGCCTGAGCGCGGCGGCGGCTCAGAGGGCTGTCGACGCCTGGCTGGAGCGGCTCGGCTTGGGCGGGCGTGCCGGGAGCAAGGTCGAGGAGCTGTCCCACGGCAACCAGCAGCGGGTGCAGCTGGCCGCCGCGCTGCTGCACGATCCGGAGTTGCTGGTGCTCGACGAGCCGCTGGCCGGCCTGGATCCGTCCGGGATCGACGCGATCGGGGAGGTGCTGGTCGAGCAGGCGCGGGCGGGCAAGTGCGTGCTGTTCTCCAGCCATCAGCTGGATCAGGTCGAGGACCTGTGCGAGACGGTCGTGATCATCGCGCACGGCCGGCTGGTGGCCACCGGGACGGTCGACGAGCTGGCCGGCGGCGGTCCGCGGCGGCTGGTGGTGCGGGTCGAGGGGGACCGCGGGGGCGGTTGGGCCCGGGGGCTGGCGGGCGTGAAGATCTCCGAGACGGATCGCGGCGCCGTGCGCCTGGTCCTGGCGGAGGGGACCGACAGCGACACGGTGCTGAAGGCGGCCATGGCTGCCGGCCGGGTGACTGAGTTCGTCTTCGAGCGGCGTCGGCTGTCCGAAGTTTTCCGGGAGGCGATCGCGTGACGCGCTTTGTGCCGTATCTGGTGGTGGCTTTGAGCGCTGCTGTGGCGGTGTTCCGTGTGCGTCGGCGGCGGGCTCGTGCTGGGAACACGGTCCGTCCTGTGCGGCGGGCCTGGCTCGACCGCGACGTGATCACGGCCTCGCCCCGTGCGCACGAGCTCGGGTTGGTCGCCGGACGGGAGCTGCGGGAGCGGCTTCGCGGCCGGATGTTCCGGGTCGGGACGGTGCTGATGCTGGCGGCGGTCGCTGCGGCGATCGTGATTCCGACGCTGCATGAGAACCATGCGAAGCCGCAGAAGGTGGGTGTCATCAGCGTGCTGATGCCGACTGTTCAGCCCGCCGCTGTTGCCGCTGCGACCGGCGCTGGAACCACCGCCACCGTGATCTCCGAACCCGATGCCGCGGCGGCGCGTGATGCTCTGCGCGCCGGGCGGGTCGATGTCGCGATCATCGGCGGACCGGCCTCGCTGCCGACGCTGCTGGTCGACAAACCGCTGGACCCGAAGTCGACCTCGACCACGACGCAGTTCGTCCATACCCTGGCCCTGACCCTCGGCGAGGACGTCTCATTCCACGCCGCAGGCCTGACCCCGGATCAAGCCGCGCAGGTCGCCGGCACCAGACCGCTACCGATCAACAGCCTGCAAGCCGCGTCGACGAGGCCTCCCGCCGCCATCTCGGTGACCGGCATCATCCTGATCTTCATGATGCTCACGCAGTACAACACGTGGACGCTGATCGGCGTGATGGAGGAGAAGTCGAGCCGCGTCGCCGAGGTGCTGTTGTCCTCCCTCCGCCCCGCGCGCCTGCTGACCGGCAAGGTGCTGGGCATCGGCGTCGCGGCGTTCGCGCAGGCCGGGCTGATCGTCGCCTTCGCCCTGATCCTCGCCAAGTCGGTCGGCTCCCCGCTGATGCACGGCAGCGAACCCCTGGCCGTGGCCGCATCCCTGACCTGGCTCCTGCTCGGCTACGCCTTCTACTGCTGGGTCTACGCCGCCGCCGGCTCCATGGCGCAGCGCCGCGACCAGGTCCAGACCCTCGCCCTGCCCCTGAGCCTGCCGATCCTCTTCGGTTACGCGATCTCCCTGGCCACCATCACCAGCGGCACCCCCTCGGCCTTCTACCGCGTCCTGGCCTACCTCCCCCCAACCGCCCCCTTCGCCATGCCCACCCTGGTCGGCTTCGGCGGCGTCACCTGGTGGCAGTTCGCAGCCTCCGCCGCGACCAGCCTCGCCGCGACGATCGCCGTGGCCCGCTTCGCCGCGGTCGTTTATCGGAAGTCGATTCTTCGGACCGGGCGGCGCGTGCGGGTGCGGGAGCTGGTGACGTCGACGGCTGGGCGGTGATCTCGGCTGAGTCAGCCCGGGGCGCCGAGGCCGCCGAGTCAGTCGCCTGAGAAGCCCCAGAACGCGACCTCGGTCGGCGTCCCATCCTCGTGGAGCACGACGTACGATCCGTACCAGCGGCCGGAGAGAAAGATGTTCAGGTTCTCGAAGTGCTCGCCGGCCACGCTCTCGAACTTCGCACGGTCGGGCTGTTCCGAGCCGAAGGTGTCGACCAGGTCGGCGGGATCGAGCGGCTCGAAGTTCTTGAACCCGACATCGATGACGCAGTGGGTCCCGTTGCAGCCGAGGAACTCGTAGTAAGGCTCGGTGAACAGCTCGTCGAGCGTCGCCGGTATCGGCAGGTCCCAAAGCGGCAGTATCCCTCGCCAGTAGGAGTCGGGCCTCGCGAACTCGCGCTCACGCAGCGCCGCGAGGCTCGACTCCACGTCGCCGCGGTATTCGGTGATGTAGTTCCACCCAGACGCACCCATGCCCCTGCTTCTACCTCTCGCCGATGACAATGATCAGCGAGGCTAGCTCGACGCGCTGACAGCCCCGTCCCCGTTACGCGCGCCCCACCATGCAACCGCCTCCCCCGCAGGGCATGCTAAGTACCGACCGCAGCCCGCCCCGGCACGAGAGGCACCCCGTGGCAACCCCCCTGAAGATCGCGATCCTCGACGACTACCAGAACGTCGCCCTGACCGTCGCCGACTGGTCCTCGCTCGATGCCGAGATCGTCGTCTTCACCGAGCCCTTCGCCGACGCCGCCGAGGCCGTGCGCGCGATGGCCGGCTTCGATGTCGTCGTCGCGATGCGTGAGCGCACGCGCTTCCCTGCCGAGGTGCTGGAGCAGCTGCCCGACCTGCGGCTGCTCGTCAGCACCGGTCCGCGCAACGCCGCCATCGACCTGGCCGCCGCGCAGCGGCTCGGCGTCACGGTCTGCGGGACCGGGTACTCCGCGCGTCCTACCGTCGAGCTCACCTGGGCCCTGATTCTCGCCGCGGCGCGCAATCTGCCCGAGGAGGCCGCCTCGGTGCGTGCCGGTGGCTGGCAGCTGTCGCTGGGCAGCGGCCTCGACGGCAAGACGCTCGGGCTGCTCGGGCTGGGCCGGATCGGGTCGGCGGTCGCGAGCATCGGTCAGGCGTTCGGCATGAACGTGATCGCGTGGAGCCAGAACCTCACCGCCGAGAAGGCCGCCGAGCACGGTGTGCGCGCCGTGTCGAAGGAAGAGCTCTTCGCCGAGAGCGACGTGCTGAGCATCCACCTCGTCCTCAGCTCCCGCAGCCGGGGCCTGGTCGGCGCCGCCGAACTCGCCGCGATGAAGGACACGGCGATCCTGGTCAACACCTCGCGCGGCCCGATCATCGACGAGGCGGCCCTGATCGACGCCCTGCGCGCCGGCCGGATCGGCAAGGCCGCCCTCGACGTCTACGACACCGAGCCGCTCCCTGCCGACCACCCCCTGCGCCCCCTCCCGAACGCGCTGCTCACCCCGCACATCGGCTACGTCTCGCGCGAGCTCTACGAGACGTTCTACGGAGACGCCGTCGCCGACATCGCCGCTTTCGCCGCCGGCAGCCCGGTCCGGGTGATGGGGTGAAGATCAGGCCGGTAATGTCCGCGCCGGATGGGATCATGGAGCTGACATCCCACCGACGACGGAGGCCGACGTGACCCGGTATGCGATCGACGAACAGCGGGGCGCGCTCGTCGCCGCCTGGGCCACCGGCGACGGCGACACGGCCGCCACCGTGACCGAGCTGCCGTTCGCCACCCCCGCCGACCAGCGCTACGCCGTCGCGCGCACCCTGACCGACCTGTCGGCGGCGCTGTGGCACGCCTACACGCACCCGGCCTCCGCCGCCGGCGACGACATGGAGGACAACGGCGAAGGCTGGCGGCGGCAGGGGGAGCGCGACGCCTTCGCCGGCGTTCCGCGGGCGCTCGTCGAGCCGAACCTGCCGGAGAACGGCATGATCCTGCAGTCCTCCGTCGTCGTCGAGGAGGCCGCGCACCGCCTCGGCCGCGCCCTGCACGCCGCCGGGGACGCCGAGCTGACCGCGGCCGTCGCCGCCGAGGTCGGCGTAGAGATCGCGGCGGTGGAGCAGGCCGAGCTCGGCGACCTGTCCCGGCGGGCCCGGCAGGCGGTCGTCCTGTCCCGCGCCGACGCCTCCCCGGTGCAGGTCGCCGAGGCAGACCGGCTGTTGCGCGAGAACCCGCTGGGAGCCGACGCGCTGTTCACCACCATCGACCCCACCGCCGCCGCCGTGGCCGCCGCGCACTGGCTGCACGCCGCGGCGACCGTCGCGGGCGAGGCTGCCGGACAGTCCGTCACCGGTGCGATCATCGAGGCCGACACCATCTCGGCGCTGCCGGTCACCACGCTGACGGTGGTCCTGGACATGATCGAGGACGGCGCCGGCCCGCACGAGGTCGTCACCGAGCTGATCCGCGACGCCATGGCTGTGGCCGAGGGCGAGGTTCCGGACCCGCTGGGGCTCGTGGACGCGGTGGTGGAGGTTCAGCAGGCGGTCGAGCGCGTCGCGCCGGATGACGAGGACGCGCTCGGGCACCTGCTCGCCGAGGTTCGCGCGACGCCGCTGGATCCGGCGCGGCCCGCGCTGGACCTGCTGGAGGATCTCCTGGTCGGGATCGACGGCTGCGCTGATCTGTTCGCTGAGTACACCGACGACGGGGAGGGTCTCGGGGACGACGACGAGGAGGTCGGCGACGCAGACGATGGCGAGGGCGGCGGGGAGTCTGGCCGCGGCGGGGAGGCACGCCACAGCGAGCGTGCCGAGGCGCGCACCGCTGCCATCCGCGAGGAGTTCCTTGCCGCGGTGCGTGCGGAGGCTGAGGCCAACGCTGGGCGGTTGGTTTAGCGCGCGAGGTGCTCCTCGCCGCTACTCGTCGCTGAGCCCGCCGAGGTCGCTGACCCCGCCGAGCCGCTTGCGAGCCGTCGCGGCCAGCGACTCGACGTCCAACAGCCGCGGCAGCAGCTCGCGCTCGGTGGTCAGCGCGCGGAACGACTCGCCTAGCGTGACGCCGTGCCCGGGCCGGTCCAGGACCGTGACCTCGTCCCCGGGCTGGACCTGCCCCTCCTCGACCACGCGCAGGTACGCGCCGGGGGCGGCTCGCTGCGTGAAGGTCTTGATCCAGCCCTTCTCGCCGAGCCAGCCCGCGAACGTCCGGCATGGAATCCGCGGCGCGGTCACCTCCAGCAGCACCGATCCGACGCGCCACCGCTCGCCGACGATCGCGCCGGTGACGTCGAGGCCGGAGGTGGTCAGGTTCTCGCCGAAGACGCCGTTGGTGAGGACCCGGCCCAGCGTGGCGGCCCACTCGTCGAGGTCCTCGCGCGCGAAGGCGTACACGGCCTGAGCCTCTCCGCCGTGGAAGCGCACGTCGCACAGGACGTCGCCGGCCAGCCCGCTGCCACCCGGCCCCGGCACCGTGATCCGCACCGGCCCGGCGACGGGACGCTTGTCGATGCCGGTGTGGTCGGCGTCGGAGTGCTCGGTGGGCTGCGCGGAGCCGATGTTGACTGACACGACGTGAGGGAGCTTCGCCATGAGGCGACGATAGCTGGCGGGGTGGTCCCCTCACGTACCGATATCCGGATAGGGCATCGCCACATGCCCCACCCGCCGCGCGTACTCCAGCTGGAAGCCCAAAGGCTCCGCGTAGTCCCGCTCGAACATCGCGATGAACAGTGTCAGCGTCAGAAAGGGATGCGCCCCGAGCTCGAACAAGCGCGGGTAGTCGTGGCTCGTCAGTGCCTCGCGCTCCTCCGCCTCGAGCCGCAGCCACGTCGACGACTCCCCGGTGTGGGCGCCCAGGATCCGGTTGGCGTACGTGGCCTCCCACTCCGCGACCAGGGCGCCCGGGTCCTCCCGGTAGCGCTCGACGAGGTCCGGGTCGCGGTCGACCGTGAAGAGGAACTTGTTCAGCAGGTACTTGCTCACGGCTGCTCTCCGTTCGGGTACCAGGTGAAGTAGGCCTCCATCGTGTGGAACAGATCGACGGTGTCGACGTAGTCGGCCTTCCGGCCCTCGCCGGCGACGCCCATCATGAGCATGAAGTCCATGAACCCGTGCGTGGCGTTGCCCGGCAGGTGCAGGCTGTCGAGCGTCACCTCGGCCAGGCAGCCCTCGATGTCGCCGTCGGCGATCCACTCCACGGCTCTGCGGTCGAACTCCGGGTCCGGGCCGGTGGGCCCGAACTGGCGCGGGCCGCCGAGCTCGAGGGACAGGTGGCCGGTGCCGATGACCGCGACGCGCTGGTCCGACGGCCACGCCTCGACCAGCTCGCGGATCGTACGGCCGAGCTGGACGAACCGGCCCGGCCGGGGGAGCGGCGGGGCGAAGATGTTCGTGTACACCGGCACCACCGGCAGGTCGTTCTGCGGCCGCAGGGTGATGATCGGGCACGTGATCGAGTGGTCCAGCCGCAGCTCGTTGCTGAACGCCAGGTCGAATCCGGCGTCGATGCCCTCGCGCAGCAGGTGCGAGGACAGCTCCTCGTGGCCGGTCATCAGCATCCTGGGAAGCCCGAACTCGCGTTCCTCGTTGTAGAAGTTCGCGTCGTAGAACGGGGCCTTGCCGATCAGGAACTGCGGCATGTTGTCCAGCCACAGCTGATGGAAGTGGTCCGACCCGACCATCACCAGCACGTCCGGACGCGCCCGGGTCAGGGTCTCGCGGAACGCCTCGATCTTGCGGACCCACTCGTCGGCGAACGGCGGCCGGTCCTCGCCGACGGCCGTGCTCGCCTTGTAGTAGAACGGGTGGTGCGTGGACGCGATGACCGCGACCAGCTCAGCCATGAGCTCCTCCGGGGGCGGCGGGGTTGGGCGGCACGACTCTGTTGTTCAGGTCCACCGACAGGAAGATGTCGTTGGCGACCGGATCGCGCAGCTCCTCGGCCAGCTGGCCGATCAGCCCGGCGGTCCGGGCCAGCAGGGCGAAACCGCGCAGCAGCTCCAGCGGCAGTCCGAGGTCGGCCAGGGCCGCGCCGCAGGTTCCGGCGCCGTTGAGCGGCAGCGTCTTGCCCAGTACCCGGGCGTGTGTGCGGCCGATCGCCGCGAACAGCGCCAGATGCGGGCCGACCAGATCCTCTTCGGCGGCGATCTCGAACAGCCGGGGCGTGCGGGGGTCGCCGTCCTTGTGGACGTGGTGCCCGAGCCCCGGGACGAAGGCCCCTGATGCCTTGCGCTGCGTCAGGGCACTGATGGCCACGGCGTCCCATCCGGCGTCGTCCGAGGGCGCGTCGGAGCCGAGATCCACGATCACCTCGTGCAGGAAGCGACCGCAATCCTCCGTGACGCCGAGGAAGCGTGAGCCGCCGCCGAGCAGTCCGGCGGCCAGGGCGCCCTGCACCGAATCAGGCGCGGACAGATACGTCAACCGCGTCACGATCGCCGTCGGCGTGAATCCGTGATCGGCCAGCGCGGCGAGCACGGCCTCGAACACCCGCGTCTGCCCGGGCGTCGGACGCCGCTGCGTGGCGAGCCAGAAGGCCAGCTCCCCGAATCCGACCTTCCCCATGACGTCCGCGGCCAGATCCTGCCCGAGCAGCGTGATCGACTCGCGCGAGGAGGCCCCCAGCGCCGTGGGGTAGCCGCCGGCCTCGGAATCCTTCACCACCCCTGCCTCTCCTCGGGCGTCGCAGGGGGCTCAGCAGGCGGTGTCGCCAGCCACGCCCGCAGCTCCTCGCCGTGCTCGTCGAGCTCCGGAGGCGGCAGGCGGTAGCCGATGCCGCTTTCGGAGAACAGCACCGGATGCCGCGTGGTCGGCACGGCGCGCTCCCCGGACCCGGCGTCGACGACGGGATCGAGCCCGAACCGCTCGGCCATCGCGAACCCGCCGTCGATCGTGTTGATCGGCCCGCTCGGGATCCCGGCGTCGACCAGCAGGTCGAACCACTCGACGGCGCCGCGCGAGGCGAGCCGCTCGACCAGCAGGGGCCGCAGCTCCTCCCGGTTGGCGGTGCGATCGGCGTTGCGCGCGAAGCGGGCGTCGTCGGCGAGCTCCGGGACGCCCAGCACCTCGCACAGCCGCCGGAACTGGCCGTCGTTGGCCGCCGCGATGATCAGGTCGTGGTCGGCGGTCGGCAGCGGCTCGTACGGGAAGACGCTGGGATGCGCGTTGCCCATCCGCAGCGGGATCGTCCCCCCGGCGATGTACGCGGAGCTGTGGTTCACCAGGCCGGTCAGCGCCGAGGACAGCAGGTTGACCTCCAGGTGCTGGCCCCGGCCGGTGGCGTCGCGGTGCCGCAGCGCCGCCAGGATGCCGATGGTGGCGTGGTTGCCGGCCATGACGTCGAACACGGAGATCCCGGCGCGGTACGGCGGGCCGCCGGGGTCGCCGGTGAGGCTCATCAGGCCGGAGATGGCCTGCACCATCAGGTCGTAACCGGGCACGTCGCGGCCGGGCCCGGAGCCGAAGCCGCTGATCGAGGCGTAGACGACCGCCGGATTCGCGGCCCGCACCGAGGCGAAGTCGAGCCCGTACTTGTCCAGGCCGCCGGGCTTGAAGTTCTCGATCAGGACGTCGGCGCGCCGGGCCAGCTCGCGGGCCAGCTCCGCGTCGGCCTCCTTGCGCAGGTCCAGCGCGATCGACCGCTTGCCCCGGTTGACCGCCAGGTAGTACGTCGAGGTCTCGCCGCGCACCGGCGGCGTCCAGCCGCGGGTGTCGTCGCCCTGCGGACTCTCCACCTTCACCACGTCCGCGCCGAGATCGGCCAGCAGCATGGTGGCGTAGGGCCCGGCCAGGATCCGCGAGAAGTCGGCCACCAGGACGCCGGCCAGGGGGCCGGCCGGGGTCCTGGTGGCCTCGGGGTGGGGCGGATGGGGCGGGTCGGGCTGGAGGCGGGTCCGCGCCGGCCGGTTCGGTGCCGGCCCGCTGGGAGCCGTCCGTCTCGGGGGGTGATCCGGCATGCAGACCGGCCTCCTCGCTCCTCCGGTGTCCGGCAGACGGACGAGTGTCCGCCGGTGCCACCGATTCTGCGCCGGTCGGCGTGGCCCGTCAAGAGCCGGGGTGTCGCGCGGCGTCTTTGACCTGCATGCGCCTGCTGGTGCGCCTGCTGGTGCGCCTGCTGGTGTGCCAACCCGTGCGACGAGCCCGCACGTCAGCCGGGCGCGCCTATCGGTGCGTCACCGCCGGCACGGACTGCAACCGCGCGAAGTCGGCGCTGATGTCGCCGGCGGCCCGCAGCAACAGCGGCAGATGATGGTCCAGCAGGTACTCCACCGAGGTCTCGGCAGCGTGCGTGTTCACGTTCAGCGCGGCCACGACCTCGCCGGAGGCGTCCCGCAGCGGCGCGGCGATCGACCGGATGCCGCGGGCCAGCTGCTCGTCGGTCAGGGCCCAGCCGCGGGCCCGCACCTCGCGCAGCTCCGCCTCGCGCTCGGCGCGGTCCGGCTGCCACAGCGGGGTCAGCCCCGAGCGGCTCGGCTCGGCCAGCACCTCCTCGGCGCCCTCCGGCCGCAGCGCGGCCAGCAGCACCTTGCCCAGCGAGGTCGGCAGGGCCGGGAACCGCGTGCCGATCTGCACCGACAACGCCACGATCCGCGGCACGGCCACGCGCGCCACGTAGACGATGTCCGAGCCGTCGAGCTGTGCGACCGAGCAGGACTCGCCGGTCTTCTCCGACAACTCGCGCATGTGCGGCTCGGCGACGTCCCACAGGCCGAGTGAGGACACGTACGCGACGCCGAGGTCCAGCACGCGCGGCGTGAGCACGAAGGCGGAGCCGCGGGCGCGCACGTAGCCGAGCTCGGCCAGCGTGAGCAGGATGCGCCGGGCGGTCGGCCGCGCCAGGCCGGTCGCGGCGGCGACCTCGCTCAGCGACATCGCTTGGCGGTGCGGCGTGAAGGCGGTGATCACCTCCAGGCCGCGGGCGAGCGCCTCGATGAAGTCCGGGCCGGTGCCCTCGCGCGGCATGGCTCTCCTCGGGGGTGCGGTGGTGATCAGACCAGTGTCCGCTTTACGGACAACGGATTCAAGATTCCCCGAGGAGCAGTCCGCACGCGTGGGTTGACACCTGCCAGCAGGGTCCCCACAGTGGTAGCCATTCAGCGCTGACCGCCTGGGGGACACATGTCCGAAAGATTCGAGCCGGGACGCCCGGTCGTCCTGCGCGGCGGCACGGTCCTGACGCTCGACGACCGCTCGACCGTCCTGCCGCACGCCGACGTCCTGGTCCTGGGCGACCGGATCGCGGCCGTCGGGCCCGCACTGGAGGTGCCGGAGGGCACGGAGGTCGTCGACGCCTCCGGCGGCATCGTCCTGCCGGGCATGATCGACACGCACCGCCACATGTGGCAGACCGCGATGCGCGGCTACGGCGCCGACTGGACCCTGACGCAGTACTTCGTCTGGTACTACCTCGAGTACGGCCGGGTCTTCCGCCCCGAGGACGTGTACGCGGGCAACCTGCTGGCCTCGATCGAGGCCGTCGACGCCGGGGTGACCACGGTCGTGGACTGGTCGCACGGCCTGCAGACCGTCGGCCACGCCGAGGCCGCGGTGGACGCGCTGCGCACGGGTCCGGGCCGCAACGTGCTGGCGTACGGCAACATCCAGCAGCCGCCCGCCGAGTGGACCACCGACCCGGCGTTCCGTGCCTTCGCCGAGCGGATGGCCGGCGACGACATGCTCGGCTTCCAGCTGGCCTTCGACGTGACCGGCGACCCGGCCTTCCCCGAGAAGCGCGCGTTCGAGGTGGCCCGCGAGCTCGGCGTCCCGGTCTCGACGCACGCCGGCGTGTGGGGCGCGACCGGCGACGACGGCATCCGGCTCATGCACGAGCACGGATTCATGACCCCCGAGACCGTGTACGTGCACGCGGCCACCTTGTCGGCGGACTCCTACCAGCGCATTGCCGCCACCGGCGGATCGGTCTCGGTGTCCACCGAGAGCGAGCAGAGCGCCGGCCAGGGCTACCCGCCGACCTGGGCCCTGCGCGCGCACGGCATCCCGGTGTCGCTGTCCATGGACACCAGCGTCTGGTGGAGCGGCGACCTGTTCTCCGCGATGCGCACGACGCTCGGCGCCGACCGCTCCCGCGAGCACCTGGAGGCGCACGCGCTCGGCGAGACCGTCACGCACGCCGCGCTGCGCAGCGAGCACGTGGTCGCCTGGGCCACCCGCGGCGGCGCGCACGCGATCGGGCGCGAGAGCGATCTCGGCAGTGTGGAGCCGGGGAAGAAGGCCGACCTGGTGCTGATCAAGAACGAACACTCGCCGGTGTCCTTCCCGCTGCTGAACCCGTTCGGGCACGTCGCGTTCCAGGCGCAGCGCGGCGACGTGCACACGGTCCTGGTCGACGGCCGCGTGGTGAAGCACGAGCACCGGCTGCTCGGCGTCGATCTGCCGGCGGTGCGCCGCACCGTCGAGGCCACGGTCGACCACCTGCGGGCCGCCATCGGCGACGACGCCTGGCGCCGGGGCATGAACCCCGACATCCCGGAGACCAAGGTGCTCGACAACCCGTACACCTACACCGACTACCGCTCCGCCTCGACCCACACGCGCAAGGACTGAGGCGCCGCGCATGGACCTCGGCCTCCTGCTCCTGCGCATCCTGCTCGCGGCCCTGCTTTTCGGCCACAGCACGCAGAAACTGCTGGGCTGGTTCGGCGGCTCCGGCGTGGCGGGCACGGCGACGGTGTTCGAACTCTGGGGCTTCGTCCCCGGACGCCGCATGGTCGCGCTGGCCGGCGTGAGCGAACTGCTCGGCGCCGGCTCGATCGGCTTCGGCCTGCTGACGCCCGGCGGCTGCGCCGTGGTCGTCGGGACGATGGCGGTCGCGGCGGTCGCCACGTCGCCGAAGGGGTTCTGGGCGCAGAAGGGCGGCTGCGAGGTGCCGTTCTGCTATGGGGCGCTGGCGGCGGTGATCGGGTTCACCGGGCCGGGGAGATGGTCGCTCGACCGGGCTTTCGGGCTGACCGGCTGGACCGGGGCGGCGTGGGGCGTCGGAGTGCTGGCCGTCGGGCTGGCGGCGGCGGCCGTGCCGGTGGCCGGGCGGGCTCGGGTCCTGCGGGCGAGGTGAAGGGGGGAGGTGAAGCAGGTCGCCCTGACCGGCGGTGTCTTGCACCGTCCGGCCTTTTCTGGGCGACCTGCTTCGGGTGTTCCAGTGCCGCGACGGCTCAGGAGGCGGGCAGGCGCGGAACCCCGGCGCGGTCGAGCAGCGCGTGCATGATCTCGACCGGGAGACCGGGGTCGGGCGAGACGGTCGGCTGGTTCTCGCACAACAGGATCCGGACCGCGAAGTCGTCGTCGGCGCTGAGCAGATCGACCACGTCCTGCGGGAGGTGCCGGTTGTCGGCGAGACTGCGGCGGATCAGGACGTTGCCGGATCCGGCGAGCTCGCGAAGGCGGTCGGTATCGGTGACCTCGTACACCCAGTGCAGCGGATCGAGCCGGTCCCGTTCGTCGATCAGGTAGTCGATCGCGGCTCGTTCCCCCTCGGTGAGGTCGGACCGGGAGGCGAGCATCATGCGCACGTGGTGCTCGGAATCCTCGGCCAGTTCCATGGCGAGGTCCTTGCGGACGTGGGGATTGAGGGCCATCGCCGCGCGCTGGGTGGACGTGCCGGTACGGACCAGGCGCTCGGCGGTGCTCGGATGCAGCGCCGCCGAATCCAGGACCGAGCGGTCCCAGAACGTGTCGGGCATGACGGCGGCGAGGTAGATGTCGGTGGCGTCCGGGTCGGTGTCGGAGATCTGACGCGCTGCCATGGCTCGGACCGTGGGCTCCTCGTCGGCGAGCAGTCGGCGTTGAGCGTTCTCGTCGAGGAGATTCCAGGCTCCGCATGCGATGCGCCGTCGGAGCGGAGCGGGGTCGTCGTGCAGCTCCGCGGCCAGGGCCGGTGATCTCAGGTTCAGAGCTGCCTCGTCGCGAACCCACGGATCCGGGTCGTTCAGAAGCCGGCGCTGCGCGGATTCGGGCAGCGGATCGGCCCTTCTGCGGAACCACGTCGGAGCGGATACTCACGGGCTTTCGGCGTACGCGGCGACATAGGCGACTTTCAGCTCGCCGCCGGAGGACGTCGCCGGGGTCGGGGTCGTGCAGTGGCAGGCCGCGTCGGGGTAGCCGCCGCCGATGGCCAGGTCGAGGATGACGGTGAAGCCGTGGTCGACGGCTTGTTGCCAGGTCGCGGCGGGGAACTGGGATTCGGCCACGTGGAAGAACCGGCGGCCGTCCACGGACCAGGTGATCGACTCCTGGCCGGGAGTGCGGCGATCGATGAGGACGCTGTAGGTGTGGAAGCCGGTCTCGCAGCCGGGGCAGGGGAGCAGGCCGCTGCTGATTCCGTTCGGCTCGTCGCAGGGGCCTGCGGGGCGGACGCCGCAATGGAACGTTCCGGAGGTGGCGGCGAGAGCGTTGACGTTCTCGAGGATGTCGATCTCGCCGGTGCCGGGCCATTGGCCGGGGCCCAGGAGCCAGAACGCGTCCCAGTAGCCGAGGGCGGAGGCCGGGGCGGGCTGCTCGATGGAAGCGGTGACCTGCAGCTCGCCGCCGGCTGGGGCCGCCACCTCGGCTGTGCTGCGAATACGGCCGGAGGTCCAGGCGCTGCCCGTCTTCTGGGCGGTGATGACCAGGTCGCCGTTGCCGTCGAGGTGGGTGTTGGCGGTCCGGTCGGTGTAGGTCTGGACGTTGCCGCTGGTGAAGGAGCTGCCGGGGCCGGTGTCGTGAGCCCAGGTCGCGGAGTTCGGCGCGGTTCCTGCCCGGCCTTGGAAGTTGTCGCCGAAGACGGTGGTCCAGCCGGCCGGGGCGCCGGGCACGCCGATGCGCGGATCCGGTGCTTGCTGCTGCGCCTGGCCGTGCCCCGATCCGCCGGGGAGCCACAGAATCGCCGCCACCGCCACGAGCGCCATGGCGCACAGCGTGGCGACCAGCGTGGCCGGCGAGCCGGTGGGTCTCAGTGCTCTCATCGGCCTCACGGGTCTCATGGCGGCCGCGCTTGGTCTGTACTTTCTCGACCTCTGCCCGGCCGCACGGCGCTCGCCATCGCCCCGATGCTCCTCGCCGCGGCGATTCTCGCGAATCTTGTGGAGGCCACGACGAACGGCAACATGTCGTCTCGGGCGAACCACGCGGTTTCGTGGTGCGTGCCGACGGTGCGGATCGGCTTGCGGCGTCCGGCGCGGGCGACGAGACCCGATGCGAGATCGAGGTGTTCCACGCGGAGTTCGACGCCGTCGATCTGGTCGGCGTCCGGCACCGGCCTGCCGGTGAGGTCGAGGTGCAGGGCCCGGACCCCGTCGACGCCGGCTCTGGTGCGGAACACCTGGGCTTGGGCGCCGGTGCGGGGGTTGAAGTCGACGAGGTTGAAGCGGCCGGTGCTCGAGTCGAAGCGCCAGTCGAGGTCGCCGAGGCCGCAGAAGCCGATCGCTCGGCAGAAGCGTGCGCTGATCTCGGCCAGCTCCGGGTTCGCCAGCGCCAGCCCCCGCGCGGTCACCCCGCCACCGGCCGGCCACGCGCGGAGCTTGACTCCGGTGAAGCAGACCAGGGCTCGGGAGGCTGCGTCGCAGTAGAGGTGGACGAACCAGTCGGGCGGATGGTCGCGGGCTGTCGCGGCGTCGGTGGGGAGGTACTCCTGGATGAGGATCTTGGCGCAGCCGGGGCGGGCCATTGCGCGCTTCACGGCCTCGACGTCTTCGCGGCTGCGCAGGACCGTGGTCGCCGGAACGACCGGCGCGTCCAGCCTGTCGAACGGCGCGCGGTTCTTGACGACGGCGGGCAAGCCGACATGCGCCACGGCTTCGTCGAGCTCGTCGGCGGTGTCGGGGAACGCGCTGCGCGGGGTCGGGACGGAGTGCCGGCGGCAGAGCTCGTACATGCCCTTCTTGTCGGCCAGCCGTCGCGGCAGCCCGGCGCCGACCGGCGGCCCGATGAGCCGGCCGGCGAACTCATCGCGATGTTCGGCCAGCAGGATCGCCGCCTCGTCGTCGTTGGCCACCGCGACCGTCGGCCGCCCCAGCCGATCGGCCACGCGACGCAGGCCCCTGACGAGCTCGGCCTCGCCCTCCAACCCCGTGGTCGGCCACGCGAGCGCACCGGTGAGGTAGCGGGAGAGCAGAGGACGCGCGCGTGCGGAGGCGGTGATCGCGTAGACGGGGACCCCGAGGCGCCCCAGGCTGCGGATCAGCCCCGTGGTGCCGTGATGCGGCTTGTAGTGACCGATGCGCACGATGAGCACCGGAACGTCCCGGTCGAGGGCCGGCGGCGGCGCCGGTTCGGCAGCGGCGGCTGACCTGCCTTGGACGCCCTGCTGTCGGACCCGGGTCAGGCCGGGGTCGAGGCTCACGACCGCCGCCTTCTCCCGACGCAGTGCGAACGGCGGCCGCGACGCCGCAGGGTGGGCTTGCCGGCCGTGTGATGGCGCGGCGCGACAGGTGACGGGCTCTGACTTGCGACGGCAGCCCGGCGAGCTTCAGCGTCCTGTGGCGCTGGCTTTGATTCTGGTTCGGCTTCCACGAGTGCTCTTCCTTTCCGTGTGGAGCGCGCAGATAACGGGCCCCAGCAAGCGCCAACGAGCCAGCCCGCAACGATCCCGGTCGCCTCAACCTCAGCACCTACACGAATCCAGCCGCGTCGCGCCGCCCAATAAAGCAGCGATGCTTGTGCGAACCGCGCCGGCGCGGGCTCGTCGGTTTCGGCGGCTGTGCGTATCCGGGCACTTCGCCCCATCGTCGGCCTCCCTGAACAGCCCCGTCCCGCCCCAGCCTTGTCCGCCATCGCCGTTCGCGCATCTCGAAGCGCTCGTTTCCGTCCGTGCAATCCTCCGTTGCGCACGAAGCCCGCGGCCCCGCCCCGCTTTCTCACCCCGCCGTAGACAGCCACGAGCTTTCCCCTTTCCCCGCGTGCAGCCGCGCGCGACCGCGTCGGTAGTCGCGCCACAGCGTGGTCTTCGGGTGTTCGTGGGCGGTGGCCGTGGGGGCTCGCGTGCCGGCGAGCCAGGCGGCGAAGGTGTCCGGCGGCGTCGTGTGTCGCACCATCAGGCGCGCGATGCGATACGGGTCGTCGTCCGTGGGGCTGAAGGCGTTGCGGACTGCGAAGGAGCCGAGGTAGCCGGTCGTGCGCGTCCGCGTGCGCACCTCGGCGCTCGAGTAGCCGTAGGGGTACGCGTACAGCCGCACCGCGTGCCCCAGTCCCTCCTCCAGGATCCACTTCGGGATCAGCAGTTCCTGCGTGATGCGCTGCGGCGGCAAAGTGTCCAGCTGTTCGTGTACATGGGCGTGCGAGCAGATGTCGATCCCCGAACCGTCGAGCTCGATCACCTCGTCCATACTCAGCATCGGAGCCTCGGGAAGCGCGCTGCGATGGTGCGGGCGCAGTGCCCCGGTCGTCACGAACAAAGCGGCCGGCAGCGAGCGCGCGGCCAGCGCCGGGGCCACCGTCTCGGCGAAGTCGAGGTACCCGTCGTCGAAGGTCAGCGCCACCGCGTCCGGCGGCAGTGCGGGTCCACCCCGGAGCGCGGCCACCACCTGGCGCGCCGTCACGACCGGACGCCCGCTGTCCACCACCGCGTCGAGCTGTCCGAGGAAGGTCCGCTTGCCGACCGCGAACGGCGCCACCCACGACGGCGGATCATCGCTGATCGTGTGCCACAAGAACACAGCCAACGGCTTCATGACCGCGCCTCCCCGAACTTCCCGAGACGCGCAAGCCACGAAGCCAGCGCCAGCGCCGTCGTCAGAGCCGCGAGCGCGATCACACACCGCACCATCGTGAACGTCCCGGTCAGCGCGAAAGCCTCGCTGACCAGCGTCCCCACGGCCAGGCTCACCGCCACCGCGATCACGACCGCCGCGAGCCACCCGTAGGGGCGCCCGCCGCGCCGAACCATCAACGCATCCGCGGCCAGAACAGCAGCCGCCCCTGGGCACCCCATCAAGAACGCCACGGCAACGACGATCCGCACTGGCGACTGAGCCGGCATCGCGGTAGCCGCCAGCGCAATCCACCCCGACAAGGCCAGCAGAACGGTAGACAATCTCATCCTGACACCTCCGCATGCGTCTTCACGCCGCCAGGCGGCGTGAGCCGGTAAACCGTCGCGTTGTCGGACCGATAGACGGTCTGAACGTCCGGAGAAGTGTCGAGCGCCGCCTGGATCCGCCCATACAGCCCGACCGGCATCAGACTGCTGTTCACCACAGAAGCAGCCTGGGTGCGCGTGAGAATGACGAACGTCGCCGTGTTCGGAACGGTTTTCGACAACGCCCGCAGCTCTCCGACCGGATCCTGCGCCAACCGCTGGATCACATGGACGCCCTGCGCATCGAACTGCATCAGCGGGTCGTCCCAGTAGTTGGTGTAAGCGCCGTCGAACTCGTCGTTGGCGGCCAGGATCAGCGACCCGGCCGGCGCCACCTTGTACATGTACCTCGCCGCGGCCACCTGGTCCGGCGGCGAGTAGTTCACCAGCTCGTTGCCGTAGTTGCCGAACGTATACGCGACGAACATGGCCGCCAGCACCGCCGCCGCGGCAGCCCGATGCACCGTGCCGAACACCGCTCGCCGCACCGATACTCGCCGCACCGATCCCCGCAGCACCGGCCCCCACGGCACCAGCACGGCCGCCGCCAGCACCGACGTGGCCGGAAGCATGAACAGATACACCCGGAAGATCACGTCGCCCCCGTAGGTGGTCAACGCGAGCAC
>Ga0207671_10001476_pt1 | contig 27148 bp, 36 predicted proteins | sample KBSC24metaG_FD_184352 | JGI IMG/M metagenome (GOLD analysis project Ga0207671, IMG submission 184352) | Corn rhizosphere microbial communities from Kellogg Biological Station, Michigan, USA - KBS C2-4 metaG (SPAdes) (version 2) | ecosystem: Host-associated > Plants > Roots > Rhizosphere > Soil... | reverse complement strand
TCCGGTGATCGGGGGCGACGAGGATCGCGTCATACGGCCCGGGGACCAGGCCGTCGCTGGCGAGGCGCACGCCGGTGCGATAGCCCCGCGTCTCGTCGGCGACCCCGGTGATCGCCCGATCGGGGCCAGCGCCGCGCGGCACGACCAGTGCGGAAAAGGTGTCCGGACCGGGCAAATAGGCGCGGATCATGAAGGTGCTGCCCGCCACCACGCGCGTCGGCTCGACGGCGATCATCGCCGGGGCATCCGCCGGCACGACGCGGAAGGTCGAGACGACCGAACGATGATCGGACGGCCAGGGCGACACCGCGATGTCGACATCGGGCCCGCCCGCCTCGCCGAGGAGCTGGCTGGCGAGGGTGGTGGTCGGCCCGGCGGTGAGGATGAAGTCGATCCGGTCCGGGGTTTCTTCCGGCCGCACATAGGGATTGGGCTGGCCGGCCGTCCAGGTGAAGCCCGGCGTCGCCACCGGATCGGGATGGGCCTCGCGATAGCTGTCGCGCAGCCCGGCCGCGCGCAACAGGCCCATGGCGGGCCAGTCGAACGGGTAAGGGCGGTGGTGGAGGGCGATCGTCGGTGGCGTCCAGTCGAGGTTGGAGGGCGAGTTGAAGTCGCCGGTCAGGAACACCGGCATGCCCTTCGCCGCCACCTGCGCGAGCGCCGCGAACGGCTTCGCATCGGGTACGCGCAGCTTCGTCTCCATCGCCATCAGCTGCGCGGGCGTCGCGCCGGTCTTCGCGAAATCCGGGCCGTAGGGATCGCTGGTGAGGTGGGTATTCGCCATCGCCACCACCTTGCCGGGGCGGATCATCACCCAGTCGAACAGCGCATCGGCATCGAGCGCGGTGGCGCCGTAGCTGCTCGGCGCCGTGTCGGTCCGCTCGCCGAGGCCGGAATCGAACAGCGGATAGCGCGAGATGATGTTGCGCCGATGGTCGATGTAGGTGAGGCCCGTAGCCTCGGCGAGCTTGTTGAGGAAGGCGTCGGGCTCCTGCACGCCGACGATGTCCGCGCCCGCGCGCTGGATTGCCTCGACCACCTTGGGGAAGCTGACCTGCTCGCCACCATACCAGATGTTGAAGGTCATCACCTTGAGCGTGACGGGGGGAGTGGCGGCCGGCTCGGCCGCGCGGACTGGGGCGCTCGCGGCGAGCAGCAGGGCGCCGGCGAGGATCGTATGGGGGAAGGAGATCATCGCGGCCCGTCCTGTCGTTTCGGGCTTGCGCTAGGTTAGACGGATAACAATTTCGTGACGGGCGTTCCGTTCCTCTAGGCGCGCCGCGGGGTGCAGGAACCGCCCTCGCTGCGCGGGCCGGTCCTCCACTGCCGTTCCGGCGCGTGGTGGCGTGCAGCCCCCTTCGGGCTGCGCGCCTGCCGGACTGCTCCCTGCCGACCAGCCCCGATCGGCGGGGGTGCGTTGGCGGAAGGAGGAAAGGATATGGGAGACGTGTCCGAACGCAGGAGATGGACCCAGCTGATCGGAGGCTTGCGCATCTCCTATGTGATGGAGCAGGACAGGCGCGGCAGGACGTCGGCTGTGGTCCTCCAGGCCGCCTGATCGTGCGAGGTGGACGGCAAGGCAGCAAGCCGGTCGGGTTGATTGCTTGACGCCGGCACCAATCGCGCCCACACCGATGCATTGGCACTCGCTTAGGCTGAGTGCCAGATCGCATCCTGGCAGCGCTGGCTACCGCGTGTGAAAGCGACGTTCCGTCGCGGCCCAGCACAGGATGCCTTCCATGACATTTCGTCCCCTGCACGACCGGCTTCTCGTCCGGCGCATCGAAGCCGCCGCCAAGTCATCGGGCGGTATCATCATCCCCGAGACCGCGAAGGAAAAGCCGCAAGAAGGCGAGGTCATCTCGGCTGGCTCGGGCGCGCGCAAAGAAGACGGTGCGATCGTGCCGCTCGACGTCCGGTCGGGCGACAAGATCCTGTTCGGCAAATGGTCGGGCACCGAGGTCAAGATCGACGGCGAAGATCTGATCATCATGAAGGAAAGCGACGTGCTGGGCATCGTTGGATGAACGCCAGCGGGCCCGGCCTCATCGGCTGACCTCATTCCGGTAGAGGTCGCGCGGATCGCGACCACAGATTTGAAAGGTGCTGCACCATGTCGGCCAAAGACGTAAAATTTGCTCGCGACGCGCGCGAAGGCATCCAGCGCGGCGTCGATATCCTCGCCAACGCGGTCAAGGTGACGCTCGGTCCCAAGGGCCGTAACGTCGTCATCGACAAGAGCTATGGTGCGCCGCGTATCACCAAGGACGGTGTCACGGTCGCCAAGGAGATCGAGCTCAGGGACAAGTTCGAGAATATGGGCGCGCAGATGGTGAAGGCCGTCGCGTCCAAGACCCACGATCATGCCGGAGACGGCACGACGACGGCCACCGTGCTCGCCCAGGCGATCGTGCGCGAGGGCATGAAATCGGTCTCGGCCGGCGTCAATCCGATGGATCTGAAGCGGGGTATCGATCTCGCTGTGGCGAAGGTGGTCGAAGATCTGAAAGCGCGCTCCAAGCCGGTCTCCGGGAGCGAGGAGATCGCCCAGGTCGGCATTATCTCCGCCAATGGTGACGAGGTGGTCGGCCGCAAGATTGCCGAGGCGATGGAGAAGGTCGGCAAGGAAGGCGTCATCACGATCGAGGAGGCGAGCGGCGTCGAGTTCGAACTGGATATCGTCGAGGGCATGCAGTTCGATCGCGGTTATCTCTCACCCTATTTCATCACCAATCCCGAAAGGATGCTGGTCGAACTCAACGACCCGTATATCCTCATTCACGAGAAGAAGCTGGCCAGCCTGCAGGGAGCGCTTCCGATCCTGGAAGCGGTTGCCCGCAGCGGGCGCCCGCTGCTGATCATCGCGGAAGACATCGAAGGCGAAGTGCTGTCCACGCTCGTCGTCAACAAGCTGCGTGGCGGCCTCAAGGTCGCGGCCGTCAAGGCGCCCGGCTTCGGCGATCGCCGCAAGGCGATGCTGGAGGACATCGCGATCCTGACCGGGGGCGCACTGATCTCCGAGGATCTCGGCATGAAGCTCGAAAATGTCGCTCTCGAGATGCTCGGGTCTGCCAAGCGCATCGCGATCACCAAGGACGACACCACGATCGTCGACGGTGCCGGCACGGCCGAGACGATCAAGGGCCGGGTCGAGGCGATCCGGGCGCAGATCGAGAATAGCAGCAGCGATTATGACCGGGAGAAGCTCCAGGAGCGTCTCGCCAAGCTTGCCGGCGGCGTTGCCGTGATCAAGGTCGGCGGCTCGACCGAGCCCGAGGTCAAGGAGCGCAAGGACCGAGTCGACGACGCCCTCCACGCTACCCGCGCGGCCGTCGAGGAAGGCATCGTTCCGGGCGGCGGCACGGCCTTGCTCTATGCCTCTAGGGCGCTCGACGATCTGAAGGGGGCCAATGGCGACCAGACCCGCGGCATCGATATCGTCCGCAAAGCGCTGCAGGCGCCGCTGCGTCAGATCGTGCAAAATGCCGGCCACGACGGCGCGGTCGTCGCAGGGCGGCTCATCGACGGCAATGATCAGAATATGGGCTTCAACGCCCAGACGGATCGATATGAGAATCTCGTCCAGTCGGGTGTCATCGATCCGACCAAGGTGGTGCGCTCGGCTTTGCAGGATGCGGCTTCCGTCGCCGGTCTGCTGATCACGACCGAAGCGGCCATCGTGGACATGCCGGACGACAAGTCTGCGATGCCGGCTATGGGGGGCGGCGGTATGGGCGGCATGGATTTCTGATCGGCGATGGTGGCGGGCGGGGCCGGGCGGAAACCCGATGCCTGCCTCGGCGCCTGGTCTCTGGGGGATAATCGGTCCGCATGAACCTTCACGGTAGCATCACCGCAAACCTGGAGGGCGCCATCGCAAGCTCCCAGCGGCTTCGCGGCCGCCCGGTGTATTCGGATACGATCCGTTACTGGCGGGAACTCGTCCGCGAAGCCCGGCGAACGCGGACGGAGTTGCCGGAAAGCGAGCTTTTCCGACTTGACGCCCTCATCGCCAAACTGGAAGGCGAAATGATCGAGCGAGAGCGCCGCATCGAGCGCAGCGAAATCCCCTAGCGATCTGAAGCGCCTAACGGTCTGAACGCGAGAACTCAGTGCAGAGACCCGTTCGTGCGGCGCTACCGATCGAGCGGGCGCAATCGCCTGGCCGATGCTATCGCGAATCCAGCGCTAGTCCGCCGGGGTGCCGTCTTCATGGAAACGGTCGTCGGTCTTCGATCTGTCCTTGCCGGGTGCCTTGTCCTTCCGGTCGCTCTCGGCGTCGGCATGATCGGGGCGATCCCGCGACGGCTTGTCGTCTGCGGGCGGGTTCGGATCTTCCGGCATCGAATTCTCCTTCATCAACTTGCGAGGAACGATCGACCGGCCATTACGGACCCGTGCCCCCTGCGATCAAAGCGCCGATCGACGGGATCGAGGAGGGCTGGGCCGCGTGTATTCGGCCAGGGCGAGAGGCTCTCAACTCAAGCGGCGAAGCCCGGCGCTTCGGTGTGAAGCGGGCGGGACGGATGTCCTCCGCCATCAAGAATCCGCCGATAGAGTGCGAGATATGCATCCGCCATCCGGTCGACAGTGAAGCGGTCCATGACGGCCTGGCGGACGCCCGTCCGGTCGAGGTCGTCGATCCGGCCGATCGCGGCCACCGCTTCCTCCACGCTGTCCACGAGGAAGCCGGTCACCCCATGGGTGATCAGTTCGGCCATCGATCCCCGCCGCGTCGCTATGACCGGAGTCCCGCACGCCATGGCCTCGATCACCGACAGTCCGAAAGGTTCGTCGAAATTCACGAGATGGAGCAGCGCGCGGGCCGCTCCCAACGCCTTGACACGCGCCGCGCCGCCCACGACGCCGTGGTAGCGGACCGTCACGTCGTCGACGAGGGGCGCGATCTCGCGATCATGATAGGCCACGTCCTGCAGGATCCCATACATGTCCAGGCGATGCCCGCTCGCGCGCGCTGCGCGGATCGCCTCCACGGGGCCCTTGTCGGGATGGATTCTCCCGAAGAACAGCAGGCTGTCGCAGCCTCGGGGGTCGAACGGGAAATCGTCGATCGGAATGCCGTGATGGATGGTTGCGGCATAGCGAAGGTCCGCTCGGCGGTCGGTGGCGCTGATCGCGACATAATGGACGCGATCCTGATAGGCGGCATACATTGGCAGGATCCGGTCGGACGAGAAACCATGGATCGTCGTCACGATCGGCGTGTCGGTCATCCGCGCGAATGCGTGCGCCGGAAAATCCGCCTGGTTGTGAATGAGATCGAATGCGTCGGCTTGCTCGAACAGATGGGCCAGATGGCGATATTCCCAGACCTTTGCGTCGATCGTCGGATTTTCGGAATAAGGCGCGGGAACGACCCCGGCGAGTGTTCCCGCGGTCAGGCTGTCCTGTGTGGCGAAGAGTGTCACGTCGATGCCGCGAGCGACCAACGCCTCGGTCAGCAGGCTGGTGACGAGCTCCCACGGCCCATAATGCCTTGGCGGCGTGCGCCAGGCGATCGGGGCGAGCATGGCTATGCGCAAGGCTTGTCGGCGAGTTGCAGGATCAGCCCCTCATGAGGGGCGAGCGTGCCATCCAGGATGCGAGCGCCCAGGGTCGAAAGGAGCGTCCGTTCGATGACGGCATCCTCGGGGAGCATCAGCTTGCGCCATTGCGCTCCGAGGTTGAGCACGATCAGCAATCGCTCGTCCCCGTGGTGTCTTTCATAGGCCAGGACGTCGTCGTCGGCATCGGCCAGCATGAACCCCCCGATCGAGAGGGCCTCGCTTGATCGCCGTTGCGAGAGGAGCGATCGGTAGAGCACCAGCATCGAACCCGGATCCTGGGCCTGCACCGCGACGTTGCGTTTCGGCCAGTCCGGGTTGAGCGGCAGCCAGGGGTCCGTCGTGCTGAAGCCGGCGAAGGGCGTCCTATCCCAGGGCATCGGCGTGCGCGAGCGATCGCGGCCGATGCCGATGCCGGGCTGACGCAGATCCTGCGGATCGCGGATTCGGTCCGGCGGGATGGCCACCTCGCCGATGCCGATTTCGTCGCCCTGATACAGGGTCGGTGTGCCGCGCAGCGTTAGCAGCAACATGGCAGCGACGCGCGCCTGCGCCTCGCCGATCCGCGCGGCGATGCGTGGCGCGTCGTGGCTGCCGATCACCCAATTGGGCCAGCCGAAGGGCGGCAGCGAGGCCTCGTAATCCGCGATGACCCGGCGCAGGATGGCGGCGTCCCATGCATTTTCGATCAGCTGGAAATTGAACGGGAGATGCACCTGCGGGTGCTCGGGCGTGCCGTACCAAAGGGCGTGCCGCTCGTTGGGAAGGAAAATCTCGCCGATGAGGATGCGGCCTCCATAGCTGTCGGCCAGCGCGCGGATTTCGGCGGAAATCGCGTGGGCTTCGGGCTGGTCGGTCGAGTATCGCTGGACCAGCCTGTCGCGCTCGTTCCGATGGGGTGTCCACCCGGGATTGACGGGATTGTCCGGCAGGCCCTCGGCTTTGACGATGTGCCAGAGCACATCGATCCGGAATCCATCGACACCGCGGTCCAGCCAGAAGCGCAGCACGTCCATCATCGCGGCGCGCAAATCCGGGTTGCGCCAGTTGAGGTCGGGCTGCTCCTTGAGGAAGGCGTGGAGATAATATTGACCGGTCGCCTCGTCCCATGTCCACGACGAGCCGCCGAAGTCGCTGATCCAGTTGTTGGGTGGGCCGCCCGCCACCCCGTCACGCCAGATATACCAATCCCGCTTCGCATGACTTCGCGATGCGCGGCTCTCGACGAACCAAGGGTGCTTGTCCGAGCTGTGATTGGGCACGAAATCGAGGAGGAGCTTCAGGCCGCGCGCGTGGACCGCCGCGAGCAGCCGATCGAACGCGGCCATATCGCCGAACATTGGTTCGATGCCGCAGTAATCGGCGACATCGTAACCGAAGTCGGCCATCGGCGAGGGGAAGATCGGCGAGAGCCAGATCGCATCGGCACCGAGCGCCGCGATATGATCCAGCCGGGCCTCGATCCCCGCGAGATCGCCAACGCCATCGCCGTCGCTATCCTGGAAGGAGCGGGGATAGACCTGATAGATAACACCGCGCTCCCACCACGGGATTTCGCGACTGTCCCGCGGAGGGCTGGTGCTCATTCGCCGTCGGCGCTTCGACGCGGCGGGTTCGGCCTGTCCCGGTCCATGGCCCAGACGAGCACCAGATCTGCAAGCGCATCCGGGCCAAAGCCAAATGGCTCGACGTGCCGGTCCGGCAGCGAGATCGACAGGCCGGCCCAGCGAGGCCTTCGGGCGGCAAGCGCCTTGGTCACAATATCGAGCGCACCTTCCGCGATGATCGTCCGTTCCCCGGAAGGAGAAGAAAGGGCCAGCACCGCCTGCTCCGACCATGACGGCACGGCCACGCCATGCACGAGTCTCGCCGATCCGGACGCCAGCGGCCTGGTCATCAGGCCGGACCCGGCTTTACGGTCAGAACGAGGTCGGGATAGGCGGACGCGATCAACTCGGCGTCATGCGAGTTGTGAAGGACGACGCGTGTTCCGCCGGACCGGATGCTCTCGATCATCGCGACGGGGACATTTTGGGTCGCGCACATCCCTATCACCGCCGCGCGCGTCGCATCCAGACAGACAGCGCGCATCATCGCCCCGCCTGCGACGTCGCGGCCATCGCGACGACGTTATCCCCTGACCAGGCGCGTTGCGGAGAAGGGGCCGCGGAGAGGTCGATGTCCCGAGCGAAGCCGAATGAAGGCTGGACCGACGCGGAAATCTGAAAGACGGGACCGCTTGGAAGACATTTGGCATCCGCCGCGCGCACTGCATAGGCCATCCGCAACGGTGCAACCGCAGCCACGGAAATGCTGTCGGTCGCATCACCGATCCCGCATTGCGCGCGCCTGATGTGATCCGAAAAATAGGTGGCTGGAACCATGGACATGCTAACCCCCGCATCAGAGCGGGAGCTCGAAGTCTCTCAGTCGCATCCTGCCCAAGGCCGATCGGTGCGATTTGCTGGATATAGGGCCTGCAAGGCCCAATAAGAAGAGGCTGCCGGCACCGCGCGAAATATATCCACGCGCATTTACGGTCAGTCCGCGCTGCCACGACGCAGGGCCGCATCCATCATGGCCGTCCAGATGCCGTCCACTTCGATATGCCGGGCCTCGTCGACCTGGGCGCTGCCAGCCTCTTCCATCCGTTCGGATGCGACACGCAAAGCTGTCATTGCCGCCGTCATCGCTGCCAGGATGTCGATCTGCCCGACAATCTGGACGTCGCGAAGGTCGTGATTTTCGCGATAGACTTTGGGCGCGGGGGCGTGGTCGCACGCCTGTGCCTCGATCGCTGCGAGAAATGCCTCGGCGGCCTTCCTGATCATGATGCACTCCTTGGTACGAGGTCTGCGACACCATCCTGCGCGCTCGTGTCGAGCCCGTCGCGCCTGTTACGGGCTCGGCTTTGACGAGGAGAGGCGATCAATCGTCAGGCGGGAGATCGTCCGAATGAGGGCCCTCGGCATTGCCACCCGGCGGTTCGTCCGGCCACCAGTCGCTCGATGCCGATACCGTCGCCTGTTGCGCGGTTTCCGGCGGTAACGTCGGGTCACGATCGAACGCGACCCTGATCCATGCGCCCCAAGGTGTCCTTTGCTGAAAGATGGCCAACACATCGCGAGCGTCGTGCCAGGCATGATGGATCAGCGATGTGCGATCGGCGCTGACGTAGCCAAGCTGGATGCCGGTCCTCGCGAAAACGGCAATGGCATTCGCGTCGGCCTTGTTTCCGGGCTCCGGCCGGAGCTCGACGGGCTGCCCGCGCTCGGTGAACATGATCTCCATCTCGCGCGAGCCGGTCTGTCGACCCTTCCGCTTCGGATTGGCATGTTTCGCCCCAACGCAGGCGACGGTGAGTTCTTCGACCGGTGGCGCCGTGGCGGCCTGGGCTTTCATCCGTAGGCGCTCCATCAATCGCGGCCTGCCGATGAGGTCCGAGGGGTGTCTGGGGTCGCTCATCAGCAGTTCAGCCAGTCAGTCTCGGCATCGTCCACGGCTTCGAACAGATCGCCTTCCGCCTGCATCGCGGAGAGGTGCTTGCGCACATCCTCCGGCGAGCCGGTGCCGGGAAATTTGCGATCTGCACGCGCGCCTTCCGCGAGTTGACTGATCAGCCCATCACAGTTTCGCTGCGCGAGTATCCACGCCCCGAACGTCTCACCCTGCTGGTTGGTCCGCGACATATTGTTCTCCCGAGGCGGCTGTTATGGGTGGATCAGTTTTCCGCGATCGCCGAATTACTCCATGGTCGGCTCTCTACCCTGTAGTTCCCGCACTGCCTTCTCAATAGCCGCTCTCATTCGATTCGATCGCGCGTGATTTTCCATCGACCAGTTCGAGCCACCCCTTAGGCGCTCCGGTTCCATCTTCGGGAGTGCCAGATCGAACATGATCTCCGCGGCACTCTCGCCCGTCAGCCTTGCGACCAGCAGTGCGACGGCGTCTCTGGCGCCGCGCGCCGAAAATGGCGGCCTCATGAGCTGGGCTCTGACAATGCCGGATCGCCGTCGCGCAAGGCGGATGCATGCAGCTGAGTTCGATCCTGCTTCAAGCAGCGCAACCGGTGGGCGTAGGTGTTGTGACGAATGCCAATTCGGCCCTCGATGAAATCCTTCGTCAGCTTGTTTTCCGCAGAATGCAGGCGATCCCGCTTGGCCGTGGGGGCGAATCCGCTCGGTTGACGACCGCCCTCATTGTCCCATGCCTCAAGACTTGCATCCGGTTCGGCTTCGGTGGCTGGAGATTTGAGCGTGAGAGGAGCCGCAGGCATTTGTAATCTCCCGGTGAGCGGGAGCACGAACCATCTCTCAGTCGCGCCCGTGCAGGGTGAGACGCGATGGGGTAAATATAGGGATGATCCAAGCTCGGCACGATGGGACGCGGAAAATAAAAAAACGTTGACGTGCGGGGCCGCGATCGCCAACCGTCGACGCTGGCCTCGCGCAAGAATCCGCGGGCCAGCGCGACGATCTCCGTATCATTATCGATGTCGTCCCCTTGTTACCCTCGGGCGATGACAGTGCGATGGCCATCGCACTGCAGCCCGTGAAGGTGCCGATCTCGAACACCCGGGAGGTGCGCAGTAGCGTCACAAGAAACTGGAGAAAGGCGGCCTGCTGTGGGGCGACCTGCATGACCTCCATCTTGCAGCGCGATTGTGATTCATAATCCTCAATGGCGTCGGTCATCGGAATGTTGATTCTAATCATGGATCATATTCAACACCCAATAGACCCTAGGAACGACGTGTAGCGGCTGGGTGGAATGCCGAGTATGAATGCTTTTCTTTACCTGAGGATTTTGTTAGCCGGCAGAGTTGGGAGTTTTGCGGAGTGTTTGGCGCGTCATGGCGCCGACGGGTCCACCCGCCGAGGAAAGGTGATCCATGGACCTGTTTTTCACGCGCATATCTGGGCGCATCGCGAGCTTCGCCGGCAAGCCGGCAACGTTCGTCCTCGCACTGCTGCTGATCGTCATCTGGGCGGGCTTCGGCCCTGTGGCGCATTATTCCGACACCTGGCAGCTCGTGGTGAACACCAGCACCACGATCGTCACCTTCCTGATGGTGTTCCTGATCCAGAACAGCCAGAATCGCGACGCAGCGGCGATGCAGGCGAAGCTCGACGAACTCATCCGTGCGGTCGACAAGGCGCGCGGCACCTTCATCGCGATCGAACATCTGACCGACAACCAGATCCAGGAGATCAGGGCCGCGCTGGAAAAGGATTGCCATGAGGCGCCCGACAAATATGAGGGAAAGGAAGCAACGGTCCAAACCAGCGTTGATCGCCTTCTGGCGCGCTACTGATCGGTTGCGCAATCGCCCCGACTTTGCGCCGCAGCTCCTTATAGAGAAGGGCAGGCGTCTGCCGACGACATCATCGGCTGGCGTGCGGGGTAGATGGATTCAACGAAGATGCCCGGCATTCCGATCGGCGCTTGGTTCAACCCGCACAATCACGTTCATGGACGCGAAATCCTCGGCCGCACCCAAATAGTCGCCGGAGATGGGCATGATCTGGCGGTTCGCCCGCGCGAACGCGACGGGGATCAGGTGCGCATTGCCGACACGGCGGTGAGTCGGATCGAACGCGATCCAGCCGGCGCCCGGCAGGTAGATTTCAGCCCAGGCGTGGGTGGCGCCAGCATTGTCGCCGTGCTGGCCGTCCTCGATCAGGTAGCCCGACACCGCACGCGCGCCGAAGTTCAAATGGCGGGCCGCTTCGATGAACAACGCGGCGATGTCGCGGCACGAACCGCTTTTTTCGCCGAGCGTCTCGGCTGGAGATTGCGTGCCTTCTTCATCGCGGATCCGGTAGGCGACGGCATCGAGCAGTCCCGCATTCAGGTCCTTGAGCAGCGATAGCGTGTCCGTGCCGGCCGCCATGACGAAGCGTCTCGCCCAGGCGCCGACCCGCTCGCCGCCGGGTGTCAGCCAGTCGGGCTGCGCCAATGCGGCGAGGTCGATCATGTCGTCGAGCGAATAGGCGAAGGGGTATCGGTGGGCGGATGGCTCGATCGTGAAGACGGGCCACTCGGGCGCGCCATGCTCGATCTCGGCTTCGGCGACGATGAACAGTTCGGCGGTAGGTGCGGCGAAGGTCGCGGTGGCGATCAAATTTCCGAAGATGTCGAGGCTCCAGCCCGTCTCCGCGTGCGGCTCGCAGCGCAGCGACCGGCTGATGGTGGTCAGCTCACCGCTGTCACGTGGAGTGACGATCAGCGAGTGCGGCTGCAAGGTGACCGGCCTCTTGTAACGGTAATGGGTCTCGTGATGGATTTTCAGCCGCATGTGCCGTCTCCCCTCGAATGGACAGGACGGCGGTTCGCCGCAGTTCGTGTGAAGATGTCCCAGCTGTGAACGGCTCCAACGAAGATGGCCGCACGATGGGCCCAGGCAGCGCCTCACGCCCGCCGCCGCGTGCGGACTTGCTGCCCGCCTCGCGCTTTCGCCTGCTAAAAAACTGATCGAATTTCAGCGCGATACGGTAAACAGAATTAGGTTTTTCCTCGAAACGTTCTATCAAAATTCTCCGACTCGAACCGGGGGAATTTATGTCATTTCTGGGTATACCGAATGAACGCGAGAGACGGCTGGCCCGCGAAGAGGCCGCCGATGCGATGAACAAGCACGGCGATCAGGCACCTGCGATCCTGCTGATGAAGGTGCAGCAATCGCGATCTGCCGATCGAAGGGCGATCTACAAGCTCGCTCGAAAGATCGTTCAGGAAAACGAGGCGGTGGGCCAAAGGGACTGAACCTCATTCCACGGCGATTCCGGACCGCACTGCTAGCGGGATGCGCCGCGGTATCCCCACGGGTCGGGAAGCCGCTCTGCATGCCGATCGCCTTGCCCACTGGCCTGTCGTTGACGAGGGCTGGTGGATAGGTTGGCGGTGCCGTGCTAGAGATCGGACCGGACTGAGATTTCCAGCGCTGCTGCGTCATCCGGACGTTGCCCTTCTGCGAAATGCCTTCAGCGACGGCAGGGCACGGGATGGGATTGATCGACATGGCGGATCAGGGGCTTGTCCAACGCTTCGCGACGCGCATCACCGGTACGGGAGCGAAGACGGTCATGTTCGCGCACGGCTTCGGTTGCGACCAGGCCATGTGGCGTTACGTGGCGCCTGCTTTCGAGCGAGACTTTCGCGTCGTGCTGTTCGATTTTGTCGGCGCAGGGAGTTCCGATCTGAGCGTGTACGATCCTGAGAATTATGCTTCCCTGGCGGGTTATGCGGACGACGTCGTCGCCTTGGCGAAGGCGCTGGGGATCAACGACGGCATCTTCGTGGGCCACTCGGTTAGCGGGATGATCGGGATCCTCGCCTCCAAGCAAGCCCCCGAGCTCTTCGGGAAGCTCGTCCTGGTCGGGCCTTCGCCGCGGTATATCAACGACGCGGATTATACAGGCGGCTTCACCGCAGAGCAGATCGAGGAACTGCTCGACTTCCTCGACAGCAATCACATGGGCTGGTCCCAGGCCATGGCGCCGGTGATCATGGGCAATCCGGATCGACCCGAACTGGGCGAGGAGCTGACCAACAGCTTTTGCCGGACCGATCCGGAAATCGCCAAGCGATTCGCGCGCGCCACCTTCCTGTCCGACAATCGCAGCGATCTGCCCGGCATCGATGCCGAGGTTCTCATCCTTCAGTGCCGCAGCGACGCAATCGCGCCCATCGAGGTCGGCGAGCATGTCCACCGCGCTATTGCCGGTAGCCGGCTCGTGATTCTCGACGCGACGGGACACTGCCCCAACCTCAGCGCGCCTGAAGAGACCATCGCAGCGATCAAAGCGTTTGTCTGAAGGCGCCAATTCACGCGCGGCGATGTCCGCATCCGACGACTGGTTCGAGAATGCCCCGTGCGGCCTCATCCTGATGAAGCGCGATGGGATCATCCTGCGCGCCAACCGCACATTCATCGCGTGGACGGGCCATGAGTTGCAATCGCTCGTTGGCAAGCGTCTGCCGGATTTCCTGCCGATAGCCGGCAAAATCTTCTACGATACGCATTTCGCGCCGCTCATGCATCTCCAAGAGCATTTCGACGAGGTGGCGCTCGACTTCGCCTGCGCCGGCGGCAACCGGATGCCCGCGCTCGTCAATGCGATCGAAGGCCGGGACGAAGAGGGCAGGCCCGGTTTCATCCGGCTCGCGATTTTCCGAACAGCGGACCGACGTCTCTACGAGCGCAACCTGCTGGATGCGCGCGACAGGGCAGAGGAGACGGTCAGGGTCGAGCGCGAGGTGTCCGAATTGCGCGAGCAGTTCATCGCGGTGCTAGGGCATGACATGCGCAACCCGCTCGCTTCGATCGCCAGTGGTATGCGCCTGCTCGGCAAGGAGCCGGTCAGCGAGCGCGGTCGCCGTGTCATCGAGCTTGTCGAGGGAAGCGTCATCCGCGCGGCCGGCCTCATCGACAACGTCCTCGATTTCGCCAGGGGCAGGCTCGGCGGCGGCCTCACCTTATCGCGCGATGCGCGCGAACCGCTTGAGCCGGTGTTGCGGCAGGTGGTGGACGAGCTCCGTTCCATCGCGCCCGAGCGGATTGTGCTGGCCGAGTATGAACTCGACGACCCGATCGACTGCGATCGCGGCCGGATCGGCCAGTTGCTTTCGAACCTGCTCGGCAACGCGCTTACCCATGGCGCCAAGGATAAGCCGGTGCGCGTGTTGGCTGGAAGCGAAGCTGGCACGCTCCGGATCTCCGTCGCCAATGGCGGGGCTCCCATTCCCGTTGCGACCATGGCGCGATTGTTCCAGCCTTTCTTCCGAGGTCAGGTCCGATCCAACCGCGATGGCCTGGGATTGGGGCTTCACATCGCGTCGGAGATCGCGAAGGCGCATGGCGGAGTGCTCGAGGTGACGTCGAACCGGCTGGAAACCCGCTTCACCTTCACCATGCCTCTCGCATAGCGAGCAGGTATATTCCTGATCTGTCCATATCGAACGTAACCAAAGACCGGCTCGATCATTGATGTCAGTCCCGTCTGTTAAAAAACCGGCACGATGGGTAGGAGAATGCCGTCATGCCGAATGATCAGCGGGCCCTTGTGCTCGTCGTCGAAGACGAAGCGCTTGTTCGGATGCATGGCTGCGACCTTCTGGAGAGCGCGGGTTTCGAAGTGCTCGAAGCCGAAACCGCCGATGAAGCTGTCGCTCTTCTAGAAAAGCATGGCGATGTGCATCTGCTATTTTCGGACATCGACATGCCCGGCAGCATGGACGGCATCCAGCTGGCCGAACTGGTTCACGAGCGTTGGCCGAATATCGGCCTGCTGCTCACGTCGGGTCATCGCCGGCCTCAGGAGACGGATATCCCCGACGAAGGTAAATTCATCTCGAAGCCGTGGCGGGAGGGTGATGTCCTGGACAAGATTCGAGCGATTCTCGCCGGCAAGTGAGCGTGTTCGAAATGGCCCGGTCGAAGGGCCTATTGCTCGATCGCGCGGGATGCTTTGGATGGCGAAGATGATCGGACCTTGAGTGCGGTCAGGAGCTCGCAAGCCGATAGGCGGCTGCTGGTCTCCAGCACGTCGATCACCGTCGCCCATCGGCAATTAGTCTGCCGGTGTACCGTCCTCATGGAAACGGTCATCCGTCTTCGATCTCTCCTTGCCGGGGGATGTGCTTTTCTGACCGCCTTCGGCATCGTCAGGTTGTCCCGGCGATGGCTTGTCACCGGCAGGCGGTTTCGGATTTTCGGACATCGAATTCTTCTTCGCCGGATGGCGAAGGGAACGATAGAGCCGTCACTTCGGACCCGCGCGTTTCGATATCGATCCGCGCCCGTGCAAGCGATGAAATCTGGTCCGCTTTCAGGGCCTCGAGCCTGGACGCGTCACCTCCGCCTCCGCCACAACTGGTCGTCACCTTGCCGACGAGAAACGCCGTCGAGGCCCATTCGCCGGCGCTGCCATGATCGTTTGCATAATCGGCCGGTTGCGCAGCTGGAACATGCACCGTCGCCAATCGTCCATCATCCGCGCGCCGCCTCTGCGGTTGCGAGGAGAGATTCCATGAAGATAATGACACTCGCCGCTATCGGCGCGCTGGCGCTTGCCGTTCCCGCTTTTGCCCAGATACAGCCGGTCGGGCCGGGCGGCGGCGCGCATGGTGGCGCTCGCGATCCGATGGGAAGCCAGCCCATGGACGAGCATCGCGGAGGCGATATGGGCCGCGCCCATGACGATGGCGGGATGTCGGGGCGTGAAGGTGAAAGGGGGCATCCCGGGATGAACAGAGGCGAAGGCCGCGGGATGCAGCGCACCGGCTATGACGGCGGAAGGGATTATAGGCGGGGCGGCCACGATCGCGGATATGGCCGGCATTGCCAGATCGTGTGGCATCACCATCATCGCACGCGCCGCTGCAACTGAGGCGATCGGTCGCCCGCAGGACCGAAACCCCGGAAGGATGGGCCGGGGGTGGGCGTCCTGATTGGAAAGCGGGCCGTCCCACCGGCCCGCTATTCCCGGCCAGCCGGTCCGCCGCCAGACGCCGATCCGGTTCTTGATCTCCGTTGATGCGACCCGATCGCCGTTATGGTTTCTTCGGCCCGGCGGCGGGGCCGGAGAAAGGACATGGCTGGACTGTTTTTGAACCTCGTCTCGCTGGCAGAGGAAATCCAACGTTGCCGCCATCGCGAAGTCGAGGAGCGCGCGGCCGCGGCATCCGCTTCGGACAGTTGCACGCGGGACGCTCATCTCGCATTGGCGAAATGCTATGCGGATCGTGCCATGGCGCTGGCCAATAGCTACAGGCCGCCGGTCATTCCCAGCGGGCGGTGGCCCATAGCGATCCTGCCGGAGGTCGCTGGCTCCTAAGCAGAAACGCCTTGATCGTCGGTCTGCGAGCGATGGGACGGTTTGCGAGCCGTTCCGCTCGTGATCCCATGTGTCTTGACCGTCGGGGGAGGGCATCGGGGCATGCCGCACCTCTGCCTTCTTCGTGATAAGTCGTCAGCTCTGCGTCGGCGCGCTGTTCTTTTGAGCAGCCTCACCTCGCGGTGGTCCTGCGCGATGATCTAAGATTTCGTAGGCGCCGAACGCTACTGCAAGGAGTACCGCGCAGGCGAAAAGCGTCTTAGTGCGTTCTGTCGTGGGTATCCAACGATCCGGGGATCGGTAAGGTTCGATTGGAAGAATAGAATTTCAAACGATGTGAGGTCGTATCCTCGAATATTTTCTGTAAATTGTAATGAGTAAACACGATATCGCTCACTTTGCATTATTAATCAATAAACCGAAAACTATTTAATGTGATATTTTTGCAATTTTCGTATGGATGGATTTTCCCTTGGACCAAATCGAATTGCGTTATCAGGCGATGCAATGTCATGCGCGTGCGCAGCGGGCCGGCTTTCCAGGCGACGCCGAGTGGCTTCTGGATTTGTCGGCGAAGCTTGCTCGGATGGCCGATGTGCATGATCAGCGCGCCATCTACCTAGCCTGTGAGGAAATCATGACGCCCGTTGCATGATCCGATGCACGGGAGCGCGACAACGAGCCCGACCGGACAGAGCCTGGCTTTGCGATCGGGCGTTTCGCTGGTGACGCGGGTCAGGCGCAGATATCTCTCTCGCCGATCACCAAGAATCCGTTTTCGTCAAACTCGGCCGCTTCGAATTTGCGAAGCGCGATCGCTTCGATCAGTGCGCGGTTTTCGGAGATGACATAACCGGCCGGACTCAGCATGCCCTCTTGACGCAGCGCGGCAAGCCCGTCGTGCGTCACCGTCACCATCAGCGGCCCGAAGCGGCTGCGCACCCGCATTTGGTAACCGATCGCCGCGTTCGATCCGATGGGGCCGGCCCCCCGCCTGATGCGTCGCATTCAATTGATCAATTCGGCGCGCAGAGCTTCGCGATACCGTTTCGAGACGAGGCAGGGAGCGAAAAGCAGGACGATGATCGCCGCAGGCACGCCCAGAATAGGGCGGCAGCTATGGCATAAGCAGTCATGTCGGGACTCCAGCCGGCTTGAGAAGCTGCAACCGACTGGGTGGCTGTAGCAGGTTCCTGGCGAAAACCGGCACGGTAAATCGCATGCGCATCGGCGAAGAACGGCATTGGGCAGCGCTACCTTCCGAAATCATAATCCAGGTTTAAACAAGGATGGGGAAATATTGTGCAGCGCAGCATGTGGCATGCTATTGCATCGGAAGCAGTCGGTATCCGATGCCGCGCTCAGGAGATCATACATGCGCGGTATTTCCGATACGATTGCGCGTTTCGCGGCGGCTGCGGCGCGCGGCTCGGATTCAGCGGAGCACATGCCGGGCCGGCTGGCATCGCTGGACGGATTCGGGCGCAATCCCGGAGCCCTCAAGGGGTTCGTCCACATTCCCGCCGGGTTGCCGGCGGGCGCGCCGCTGGTCGTCGTCCTGCACGGATGCACGCAGTCGGCGGCGGGATATGACAAGGCGTCCGGCTGGTCGGAACTCGCCGACGAGCAGGGTTTCGCGCTACTCTATCCCGAACAGCAGCGATCCAACAACGCCAACGTCTGCTTCAACTGGTTCGAGCCCGCCGACGCGCGCCGCGGTGCGGGCGAAGCTTCGTCGATACGGCAGATGATCACAGCGGTGGCGGCGCGTCATGCGATCGATCCCAACCGCATTTTCATCACCGGTCTGTCCGCAGGCGGTGCGATGGCGGTCACCATGCTCGCGACATATCCGGAGGTCTTTGCCGGTGGCGCGATCATCGCGGGCCTTCCCCATGGCGTGGCCACCGGCATGGTGCAGGCCTTTGATCGGATGCGCGGGCACGGATTGCCGTCTGCGGATCGCCTCGCAGCAGCGGTTCGCCTGGGGTCGCGACATTCCGGATCCTGGCCGCGTCTGTCCATTTGGCATGGCAGCGGCGACATGACGGTAAGCGTCGCGAACGCCGAAGCGATCGGCACGCAGTGGCGAAGCCTCCATGGCCTTCCCGAGAGCCCGACGGAAATCGATCAGGTCGATGGCGTCCCGTACCGTATCTGGCGTGGACCCGATGGCACAGCTCTGGTCGAAGACTATCGTGTCCCAGGCATGGGCCACGGGACGCCGCTCAAGACGCAAGGTGCAGGCGCGCTGGGATCAGAGGCTCCGTTCATGCTGGACGTCGGCATCAGTTCGACCCGTCACATCGCGGATTTTTGGGGTCTCGCCATGATCGCGCCTCAAAGATCGACAGAGCAGGCCAGTCCGCAGGCGGGGCAGGGGAGCGCCGCAGCTTTGCCCGCGCGAGGCGACGCGCGACGTCTGTTCGGCACCCGGATCGAACCGCCAGTCCGCGATCGGCCGTCGGCCTTCATCACCAGGGTGATCGAAGATGCCATGCGATCAGCCGGCTTGATGAAATAGCGCTATCGAACGGCCGATTTCTCTGAGGTCGCGGGCCCGTAATTGGCATCCGGGCGTTGATCCCGTCTGCACTGACACTGGAGGTCAGCATGACCGACGATAGGGGCCGCGATCCGGCCAATGACGATGTGCGCCCGCTGACCGCTGTCCGCGAGGCCCATGACGGTGAGACGCACAGCATATTGGGAGACAATCCCTCCGACGAGGACGCGATGGCGGACATCGCCAATGACGAGAGCTTTCCCGCCTCCGATCCGCCGTCCCATGCCGCGCCGGATCATGGTGGACCTGCCCCCTCGTCCGGCTACGATGTCGGCGCCGAACGGCTGATCGCGGAGGGGCGGGTGCAGGCGGAGACAGACGCGCGGGCGCATGTCACCGGCACGGAAGTCAGCGGTGGCACGAAGCTGGGGACGATGCGCTACGTTCTGGGCATATCGCTGGTCGTCATCGTGATCGCGTTCGCCGCGCTGTTGATGCTGAACCGTTAATTGGTTTCGGTACTGCCCGAATAGGCAACTGCTCCAACCCGAACAACATAGATCAACTTTCAGGATTTATTTCGCGAGATATCGAGCTGCGGGGCCCATTCGCGCTGGGCAGGCGTTCTGGTTGGACGCGCTCCCTGACGGCGCGCAACCGATCCTCCGCCGATGTCGCCGGAGGAAAACCAACCACCGGACATGACCGTGGTCCGCCACCCGCGGACACTCTTCTCTTGTACGGCCGGCAAGCCGGTAATGACTTTCGCATCGGAGATCACAGATGAACCACGACCATGACATCAAAACGCTGAATTCGCTGATTGAGAAGGTCATCGACAGCGCGGACGGTTATACTGAGGCCGCTAAGGCCTCAGCGGCGTCGCCGTTCGCGTCGATCTTCAACCGGCGCGGCGAGGAGCGGCGTCGTCTCACCCAGCAGTTGCAGGACGAGGTCCGCTCCCTCGGCGGTTCGCCCGAGGACGACGGCACGCTCCTTGCGGGCGCGCACAGAATGTTCCTCAACCTGCGGAACAGCATGTCGAGCGACGAGGTGACGGTCATCGACCAGGTTGAGGCCGGAGAAGATCACATCAAGCATAAGTTCGAGGACGCGCTGGCCGATCGCGACGTCAGCCAGCCTGTCCTGCTGGTGATCGAACAGGCTTATGCCGTCGTGAAGGACGGCCATGACGAGATCCGGGACCTGAAGCACTCGCTTCACGCGCAATGAAACCGGCGGGCCGGTCGTCTATTGTCGGTCGGTCCGCTACGATGGGGTGTTTCATCCTTGTCGCGCTGGCGATGGCGGGATGTCGTCGCCCAAAGCCATCGGAGGTGGGCGAGCAGTCGATCCGGGACGCGCAGCCCATGGCGCTGATGCAAGCGTCCGGACACGCTTCGCAAATCTCGCCTCATGTGGTGCCGGAAGCCGCGAAGGGCGGCATCATCCAATCGGCACCTTCAAGGGTACGAAAATAGGAAGATAATGATGAACAAGAACGAAAAACCCCGGCCGCCTGTTGAGGCGGACGAGGACGCCGGGGAGAAATCCGGTGAAGATGAGGGCGGTGTCGCCACCGAAGGCCATGACGATCACCTGAAGGAAGACCAGAAGCCGACGTCATACGGGTCTGGCACCTGACGCAGCATGGCACCTCGCCGACCTTCACAACGATGAAAGGATGTCCCATGGCAAAGAGCGAACGCAAGGGCAGCAAGGAAGCCAGAAAGCCGAAGAAGGCTGGGCCGCCCAAGACCAATGCCTCCCAACCGTCGCTCAAGGGCACGGTTCCGGCGGGCAAGACGTCCTGACGACAGCCCGCTCTGTTGGTCGAGAGGAATGTACGTGAATCCATCATCTGTCCTGTGTCGGGCGCAAGAAGCGCATCATCGCGATCGCGCGGCGGCAACGCCGCTTGCCAACGTCCGGATGATCGCCGAGAAGGCCGCCTCCGCTTGGGGCGTGGAGGCGCTCATCGCCGAAAAGCGCGAGCGGCGTCACATCCAGACGGTTCTGACCGCGGCCTGTATCCTGGACGAAAAGCGATTTGCGCGGGCGCGGCACGACCAAATCCTTGGCGAAAATCCCGACCGCGACCTCGCGAGCGTCTGACGGCCGTGCCGTCATCGACGATCCGGCATCGGGCGGGCCATGGTCGTCGCGCGCCAACGGGTTGCCTGCGATCCTCCAGATCGACTTGCCTCTGGCAACCAGGCCAAAGGCCGAACGAGTCCCGTCTCTTCCGGGAGCGATGATCGTGACCATTCGCACGACGAAATCCACGATCACCTTCCGGGCGCCCTTTCGGATACGCGGCATCGAGCAACTTCAGCCGGCCGGCACCTATGATGTCGAGACCGATGAGGACGTCATCGAGGGCAATGATCGGACGATCTACCGACGCATCGCGACGTTATTGTTCATCCGGAATGGCGGCGCGACGGAAGCCTGGACGGTCACGCCGGAGGATCTGACGGCCGCGCTCGCAAGGGACGGTCAGTAGCTGATCCCGCCTAGGCGCTTTGCCGGCCGGCGGCGAGCCGGCGGCATCTTATCGAGGGCGCGCGTCGTTGGAGCCCAATGACGTTCTCCGCGTGGCTTCCTCATCTCTACATCGTCGCCCTCACCGGCTTCGGATTGTTGACCGCGCTGGTCGTCTGGCTTCCGTTGGTGCTGCGCAGGTTGCCGCTCTCCTTGCCCATCGTCTGCATCGCACTGGGCGCGGCCCTCTTCTCGCTACCCCAGCTCGCCTTGAAGCCGCTGCCCGTGCTGTATCCGCAGGTCACCGAACGTTTCACCGAATTCGTCATGATTATCGCGCTGATGGGGGCTGGCCTCAAGATAGACCGGGCCTTCCACTGGCGTCACTGGATGGTGACGTGGCGCCTGCTTTCGATCACGATGCCGCTCAGCATCCTGGCGATTGTAGTTCTCGCAGTCTGGGCGCTGGGCCTGCCCTGGGCCATCGCTTTGCTGCTTGCCGCCAGTCTGGCGCCGACCGATCCGGTCCTAGCCTCGGATATCCAAGTCGGTCCGCCCAAGACCGGGGATGAGGACGATGTCCGTTTCGGCCTGACGTCCGAAGCCGGGCTCAACGACGGCTGCGCCTTCCCATTCGTCCATCTAGCCGTCATTCTCGCCTCTACGGCGGCAAGCGGCAAGCCATGGCTCGGCGGCTGGCTCGGCTTCCATGTTCTTTGGGAGGGCGCCGCCGGCATCGCAACGGGCTGGGCGATCGGCCGCGCCTTCGGCTGGCTGACCTTTCATATTTCGGTGGATTCCAAACTGTCGCACACCGGCGACGGGCTAATCGCCCTGGCTGCGACCTGCATCTCCTACGGCTTGTCCGAGATGCTGCATTGCTACGGCTTCCTCGCCGTTTTCGTCACGGCCCTGACTTTTCGCAGCGCACATCCCGAGCATGATTTTCATCACGACATGCATGACGTTACCGAGCAGATCGAGCGGCTGGCGATGATGGTCCTGCTGCTTCTGTTTGGCGGCGCTCTCGTGAGCGGCCTGTTCTCCTCTGTCGGCTGGATAGACGTCGGCATCGCGCTCATGATCATTCTTGTCGTCCGGCCGCTGGCCGGCGTGATCGGTCTCGTGGGACTGAAGACAGATTGGACGGAGAAGCTGACGCTGGCATTTTTCGGCATTCGTGGCGTCGGATCGATATATTATCTCGCTTATGGCTTGAACCATATTCACGTAGCCGGCGCAGGTCGGCTGTGGGGCCTGCTTGGATTGGTGATTCTGTTTTCGATTGTCTTGCATGGGCTGACCGTCACGCCGATCATGCGGTCGCTGGATCGGCAGCAGGGGCGCGATCCCGATCGAGGTGATCCGCTCGCCGGCATCCGCCAGTCGGATGCCGATTGAACTGAGCGGTCCCTTCGAGCGGAAGCCGCCACCCCCCGTGGACAAGCCGTCCGGCGCCAACCCGTCCCGACCGGTCAAAGCACCGCGTTCGGGCACATCCCAATGGCACCGTCCCGCTTCCTGGCCATGAGGCACACTGGTAAATTGGCCCAGCCAAATCGATTTATGCTCATGTTTCAATCATTTATTTTGTGATCCAACATGCCGGACGGGCCCGTCGGACAGCGCCGTTCGTTCAAGCAAGTTCACAGGAGAGCAGAACATGCATCGTTTCATTCTCGCGTCCGCACTGGCGGTCGCGTTACCATCGATCGCGTCCGCGCAAATGCCGACCGGCACGCACAATCCAGCGATCAAGGACCCGACCGTTCAAACCACGGCCGACGCAGCCGCCGGACGAAACTCGTTCACCCAGCGGCAGGCGCAGACCCGAATCTCGGAAGCCGGCTACGCGCATGTCGGTAAGCTTGCGAAGGACGAGAACGGCGTCTGGCAGGGCAAGGCGATGAAGGACGGCAAGTCCGTCATGGTCGCGCTCGATTACAAGGGCGACGTGACCGCACGCTGAGCGATTCCTCCATTTCCAGGAAAATATTATGACCCAGACGATCACACGACTATTCGACAGCTATTCGGATGCTACCGGCGCCGTACGCGCGCTCGAAGCCGCCGGCATCCGGCACGACGATATCAGCGTCATCGCCAACAATGCGGACGGGACCCATGCCGAGCGTGCGGACGACGGCATCGAGACGCATGACGGGGTCAATGATCATGGCGACGTCACGCGCGGTACGTCCACCGGCGCCGTCCTCGGCGGCGCGGGCGGTCTGTTGGCGGGGCTCGGGCTGCTCGCCATTCCCGGCCTCGGCCCGGTCGTTGCGGCCGGCTGGCTGGCCGCCACCGCCGCAGGCGCCGGTATCGGCGCCATCGGCGGGGCCGCGACCGGTGGCATCGTCGGAGCGCTCAAGAATGCCGGGCATAGCGACGACGACGCGCATGTCTATTCCGAGGGGGTCCGACGTGGTGGCACCCTGGTGAGCATCCGCGCTCCGCAGGAGCGACATGCCGAGATCGAAGCTGTGCTCGACGGTCACGCTCCGGTCGATGCGACGGTGCGTGGTCAGGCCTACCGGAAGACGGGGTGGACGCGGTTCGATGCCGACGCGCCGGCTTTTGACTCGGCCCAGGTCGACAGGGAGCGTGCGCATCTCACGGACAACACGCGGATCTGAGCGATCCATGTTCGAGCAGGGCCCGCTGTTGGAGGCGGGCCATTTTCCCGATCGGCAGTCCTGCGAACGGCGGCATGGTCGATGGGACGGGAAGAAAGGACCGACCATGGCAGACGAACGCCATAGAACGGAAGACCTGACCGGCTCAGGTGAGGGGGCACCGACATGCCGCCCGGCGAGGGGGCAGGAGAAGATGAGGGTAGCGCCAACGAGGAGGGGGATGATCGACATCTGAAGGAAGACCAAAAGCCGGCCACCAAGTGACCCGAGGCTCTTCGCCACGTCCGGTCGTTCAGTACGACCGACGGGAACGACATCGATCGCACGGGTTGCTCCCGACGGCCCTCACGCCTCAGTCATCCTGCGATCTGCCTTGAGCGATCTGCCTTTCGGCGGTGTCCGCAGCCGAGATGAGACTTTGGCCCGTCTTGTGGGCCGCATCCGCGGTCATCGTGACCGCAACGCCGTCCGGTCCGTCAAGCACGACGAGACCATTCTCTGCACTGGCGATACCGGGCTCCGTCTGCGGCTGCGGGGTATTGAAAATATCTGTCATGGATGTTGCCTTTGGAGCGAGGACGGCGTGTCTGCGGAAGGAAGGTCGATATAGAGATAGGCGGGATCGAACTGCCCCCGATCGGCGAGTTTGACCTGATCGGAGATTTCGACGAGGGACGAGCGGAACACGCACAACTGCTCTTCCCGCAATTGTCGAAGCACCCGGCTGATGTGGACATTCGTCAGGCCGCAGATCTCGGCAAGATCCGTCTGGGTCAGTCCGAGCGCGAAACGCCGCCCGTCGCTCAGGCCCGCCGAGACGAGACGGATATTCGTCTCGCTGATGAAATGGGCGACCCGCCCGACCGCGTCCAGACGCCCGAGACGGAACAGCCACGCGCGATGGATCGACGCGTCGATCAGGGTCGAGAACCACAGCTTGCGCGTCAGAGCAGGCAGCTCATGGGTAATGGTCTCCAATGCCCTGTGCGGCACGACCGCGACGGTCGCAGCGGTCATCGTCGCGACGTCGTGATCGAGCACCTTGAGCGGGAAGGCATGGAGATCGACGAAATCGCCGGGCACGTGGACCGCGACGAGTTGCCGCAGGCCATTATGGTCGTCAATGTAGCGCGACATGAATCCTTCGAGCAACAGGATGCTCTGGTTCAGGCGGTCCCCTGCCAGCACGATGTTGGTCCGGGGCGGAAGCGTCTTGATCTCGGTGATGGATTCCTCGAGCCGCGCCCGTTCCTCGACATCGAGGCTCACGCCGCGCCTGTGTCGCAAGAATCGTTCGGTGAACATGGGCGAACGGTCCTCGTAACGGCCGATGCACATCAGCGGGACGTCTGTGCCTGGCTGTAACGGGCAGCGTGGCCATGCGTTGCCTCCGCTTCCGGACAATCGTGATGACACAGGTTAATTTGGACGATTGTTCGGCAACTTCACGGCCGCCTGCCCGTTCCTGACAGATAGTCCCGTTATAGGCGTGCATCGGTGTCCGGTTCGATCCGGCACGTGCCTCGTTACAGCCCTTTTCATCAGACGAGGATATAATCATGGCCAGGACGCCCAAATCTCCCAAGGCCGCCGGGCGCAAGGCGGATGCCGGCGCGAAGGTTACGCCGGCGGATCTTTCGCCCGCCGAGATCGGCGGCGAGTCGCCGCAGAAGGCGCCTGCCTTGCCTGCCGACGCCGTCATCTCCTCCGCCTTTGCGGAACCTCAGGGAAACGGTGGCGAGACTCGCCAGGTGGCCGGCGGCGATGTTGCGACGCTGACGACCCAGCATGGCATTCCGGTCGCCGATGACCAGAACAGCCTCAAGCAGGGCGCGCGCGGTCCGGCGCTGCTCGAGGATTCGCATTTCCGCGAGAAGATGTTTCACTTCGATCACGAGCGCATCCCCGAGCGTGTCGTCCACGCGCGCGGCTATGGGGCGCACGGCTATTTCGAGCTGACCGATAGTCTGGCCGACGTCACCCGCGCCGACGTCTTCCAGCGGGTTGGCGAGCGCACGCCCGCATTCGTCAGGTTTTCGACGGTCGCAGGATCGAAGGGGTCGCCCGACCTCGCGCGCGACGTTCGCGGCTTTGCCGTCAAGCTCTACACGCAGGAGGGGAATTGGGATCTCGTCGGCAACAATATCCCGGTCTTCTTCATCCAGGACGCGATCAAATTCCCCGATCTGATCCACGCCGCCAAGCCGGAGCCGGACCGCGACTTCCCGCAGGCGCAGACCGCACACGACAATTTCTGGGACTTTATCAGCCTGACGCCCGAGAGCATGCATATGATCATGTGGATCATGTCCGACCGGACGATCCCGCGCTCGCTGCGCACGATCGAGGGGTTCGGCGTCCATACCTTCCGCTTCGTCGATGCCGAAGGCAAATCGACCTTCGTGAAGTTCCACTGGAAGCCCAAGCAGGGCTTGCAATCGGTGGTCTGGAACGAAGCGGTCAAGATCAACGGCGCTGATCCTGATTTCCACCGGCGCGACCTGTGGGATGCGATCAATTCCGGCGACTTTCCGGAATGGGAGCTGGGTGTCCAGCTGTTCGATGATGCTTTCGCCGACAGCTTCGAGTTCGACGTGCTCGACGCGACCAAGATCATCCCGGAAGAACTGGTGCCGGTCCGCATTGTCGGGCGTTTGGTGCTCGATCGCGTCGTCGACAATTTCTTCGCCGAGACCGAGCAGGTCGCCTTCATGACGCAGAACGTGCCGCCGGGGATCGACTTTTCGAACGATCCGCTGCTGCAGGGACGCAACTTTTCGTATCTCGATACGCAGATCAAGCGGCTGGGTAGCACGAACTTCAGCCACCTGCCGATCAATGCGCCGAAATGCCCTATGGCTCATTTCCAGCAGGACGGTCATATGGCCATGCGCAACCCCAGGGGGCGTGCGAACTATGAGCCCAATAGCTGGGGCCCGGCGCAGGGCGGGCCGCGCGAGGACCCGGTGCTGGGTTTCACCAGCTTCGCAGACAAAGCCGATGGTCCCAAGCAGCGGGTGCGCTCGGACAGCTTCGCCGATCATTACAGTCAGGCGCGGCAGTTTCTGATCAGCCAGACCGCGATCGAGCAGAAGCATATCGGCGATGCGCTGGTGAAAC
>Ga0207671_10001473_pt1 | contig 27178 bp, 26 predicted proteins | sample KBSC24metaG_FD_184352 | JGI IMG/M metagenome (GOLD analysis project Ga0207671, IMG submission 184352) | Corn rhizosphere microbial communities from Kellogg Biological Station, Michigan, USA - KBS C2-4 metaG (SPAdes) (version 2) | ecosystem: Host-associated > Plants > Roots > Rhizosphere > Soil... | reverse complement strand
GGCATATACCTTAAGAAATGCTTTGAGCTTATCCAGAGCATTATCGTACTTGTGTTTTTCCAGCAGTTTCACTGTGCGCTCATGGCAGCTTTGCAATATAGCCACGGCCAAATCTGTTTTTTTAGGAAAATGGTAGTGTACCGCCGCATTCTTAATATCCAGCGCGGCTGATATATCGTGATAACTGAAGGCGTTGTAGCCTTTCAGACGAATCAGCTTTTCCCCTAATTGCAGTATTTCCTCACGGGTGGTCACACTGCAAACTTACATACTAGTAAGTAAATAATCAAAAAATGGGTTTATAATAAACACCTGAAGTACTCTGCATTAAAAGAAAAGTGCCCTCCCAGGGAGGGCACTTCAGTTATGCTTCATTTATACTATGCTTTTACCTGATCGGGAGTTACGATAGGCATGTTTTTGAGCGCTTTCATTTGGGCAAAGCCACCCAGCACATTGCGCAAATTGTGATAACCCTGACGCTTGAGTAGCGATGCAGCTATTACCGAACGATAGCCGCCTGCACAATGGACGTATAAATTATTATCCATGTCTATCATAGCTATGTTCAGCGGGTCCATCATTGTGTTCAGCGGTACATTGTTAGCGCCTTTTACATGGCCGGCTTCAAACTCTGCTGGTTTGCGCACGTCTATTACCTCCAGCTTATTATCATGCGGTATGTCCATAGCCAGTTCTTCAGGTTCTACGTCTATTATCATGTCAATTTCTTCGCCTGCATTTTTCCAGGCTTCGAAACCGCCTTCCAAATAACCCTGCACATTATCTATACCCACACGGGCAAGCCTTACAATACTTTCTTTTTCTTTGCCTTCTTCCGTCACCAGCACTAATGACTGTTTAAGAGGCAGCAGGCTGCCAGCCCATTCAGCAAAACGGCCATCCAGGCCTATATTTATGGATTCGGGCACGAAACCCTCTGTAAACATGGTTGACCTACGCGTATCCAATATCCAGGCACCATCATTTACCAACCTTTTGAATTCAGCTATAGTCAGCGGTTTATCAGATTTGCTCATTACATCGTCCATTGCTTCATAACCTTCCTTATTGATTTTAGCATTCAACGGAAAGTAAGCGGGTGGCGTAGAAAGACCTTCAGTTACGGTTTTTATAAACTCCTCTTTGGTCATCTCCTGCAGCGCATAATTAGTCTCTTTTTGTTCGCCTATCGTGCTAAACGTATTAGGCCCCAGATTTTTGCCACAAGATGAGCCCGGCCCATGGGCGGGATAAACAATAATGTCGTTAGCCAATGGCTTTATTTTATTCTGCAAGCTTTCATACATCATACCCGCCAGCTCTTCTTTACTGAGGTTACCGCTAAAAAGATCGGGGCGGCCCACATCACCTACAAATAAAGTGTCGCCAGTGAATACGCTGTACGGCTTACCATTCTCGTCGCTTAACAGATAGCATGTACTTTCCAGCGTATGGCCGGGTGTGTGCAATGCCTTTATCCTGAGCTTTCCTATCTGAAATTCTTCACCATCTTTTGCTATATGCACATCAAAACCTGCTTCCGTAAGCGGACCGTATATAATAGGCGCACCGGTTTTCTTTGAAAGGTCAATATGACCACTCACAAAATCGGCGTGGAAATGTGTCTCAAAAATGTATTTGATCTTTACGCCCTGCTCTTCCGCTTTTTTCAGGTACACATCTATATCGCGCAGCGGATCTATAACTGCTGCTTCACCTTCACTTGAAATAAAATAAGCTGCTTCGCTCAGGCAGCCCGTATATAATTGTTCAACGTACATAATCTCTTAATTATCTGATTTGAGTCTACAAAAGTCGCACTTAAATGCATCTAAAAAAAATGACAATAGTCATAGTAATATAGTCAATAGCTATGTATATTTCTTAATCCCTGTTTCGCCCCATGAATAATAGAATATAATAAAACAAGGTTGCTATTGAACTTATAGCTGCTACAACATATGTCCGGGCTGCCCATTTCAGCGCATCAGCCGCCTGATCGTGCTCTGCGCGGGTGGTGAGGCCACTCATCTCCATCCATTTCAGCCCCCTGGCACTGGCATCATACTCAACCGGCAGTGTTATGAGTGAAAAAATAGTAGATACAGAAAACAATACAATGCCGATCAGCAAGATAGTTTGGCTGCCATGCCCAAAGCCTAAAATACCCAGGCCCGTCAATATAACCCATTGAGATAAGGTGGTGCTAACCTGCATAACCGGCACCAGTGCGCTACGCAGGTTCAGCATACTATATCCTACTGCATGCTGCACGGCGTGGCCGCATTCGTGAGCAGCAACTGCGGCGGATGCTATACTGCGGCCTTCATAAACATCAGGACTTAAATTAACTGTTTTATCTGCCGGATTGTAGTGATCGCTTAGAAAGCCCTGCGCCGATACGACCTGCACATCGTATATACCATTATCACGCAGCATTTTTTCGGCCACGTCCTTCCCGCTCATACCTGTGTTGAGCGGAATTTCGGCATACTCCCTGAATTTGCGCTTTAACTGCCCGCTTACTAAAAGCCCCACCACAAACATGACACCGGCAAGCAACCAGTAACCGGGGTAATAGAAAAAGAACATTGCTTATAAAGTTTACAATATCCAAATATCAAATCTCTTACCAAAGTTACGGTTACTTGCCTGTTTGTCAGTTATGCTCCCATATTTGGCAGCTTAAAAATGAAGTGTAATACCTCCGAGGACATTTATAAGCGCCTGGGGGAAGTAATAATTTTGCGTATTAAGGTTGCCGCCCGATATATATTCATAAGTGCTGCCATTGGCGTTGTAATAGCTGCTGAATATATTATTCACTGCAAGCGTGGCATCCAGTTCTTTAAATGGACGTGCTTTTATACTATAGCGCATAAGCAGAGTAAAAAAGTTATACGGATCTATGCTTCGGTCTTTATTGCTGGTATTATCTAAATATTGACGGCTTACGTATTTGCCCGTGATGCCGATCTGGAAATCCTGATTTGCAGGCAGCCTGAATGGTGTGAAGGTGACATTTAAAGCGCCTATCACATTTGGTGAGAATGAAATGTCTGTATTGGAATGTGACACTGCATTTTGCGAACCGTCGTCATAATTGTCTATATATTCTGTATAGCTTTTGATCTTGTTTTGTGAAAAGGTAGCATTAGCATTTATATTCAGCCATTTAACAGGTTTTGCAGCACCCTGCAACTCAATACCCATACGATAGCTGGCAGGCACATTTGTGTGGGTATATTCCCCTACGTCATTTATCTGCCCGGTGAGTACCAGCTGATTGTGATAATACATATAGTAGAAGTTAGCGCCGGCACTCCATTTTCTTTTGTTTATCTCGTAGCCCAATTCTTCGTCGTAAAGGGTTTCCTGTTTGGGTTCATTGGCTGGATCTACTTCAAAATCTGCACTATTAGGTTCCCTGTTACCTACCGCTACAGATGCATATAGTTTTTGCACTTCCGCATTGGTATTTTTCAAGAAATAAGTGAGGCCGGCTTTGGGGTTAAAGAAGTTATAGTTTACCGCGGGATGCAGATCTGGATGATCCTGGAAACCATTTATAAAAAATGCTGTATTTCTGAACTGTGCATCGGCAAAGAAAAACAACCCCGTTGAAAGCTCTTGCTGCCACTTTAGGTAAATATTAAAATCATTTTTCTGAGCAGGATGGTTGTACCATTTATAATTATCAGGGACGCCACCATTCTCTGTCCACTTTATTATACCGTAGTGCTGATTCTCGAACTGGGTACCTGCACCACCCAGCGTAAGCTGCGTTTTATTCTTCTTGTACATTAGCGAAAATACGCCGCCATAATAATAGTTATCCAGCCACAGCTGTCTTGTAAGGTCTGTTGTATCCTGGGGTCCGGGTAAAGACAGTCCATATTTTTCGCTCAATACCTGCCCGGGCTGATACTCTTCATAATATCCGCGTCCGCGCGTAAGGAATAAACCTACATGCCCTGTGAGATAGGGTGAAAACTGATGATCTGCAAAAAGCTGATAATAGTCCTGCTGGTAGTTGTCGGTCTGGTTGCTGTAATAGCTGCCATCAGGCCTCAGGCCCAGCTCGTTATAGCGTCTGCTCGTGTTTACGTTATTATGGAAGATCGTTGGCTTTACAGAATCTTCAGGTACGCCATCCCATGCCTGCTGTGTTTTTTCAGTACCGGTCATCACCATGAAATGGAACCATGTTTTTTCACTGGCTTTCCAGCCCGCTGTAAACTGTAGCGATTTCAGGTCTGAAGCGCTGTGCTGAATATAACCAAGAGAACTTATTTTGGACATGCGCACATCAAACTGCCAGCCCCCCTTCAGCATGCCGGTACCAGCGACCAATGTATTTTTAAAGGTACTGAAAGATCCTGCACTGCTACTTAACACGGCACCGGCACTATCCATCTGCTGCAGGTTTGAAATGCTGACAGTGGCACCAAATGCCCCCGCGCCATTGGTAGAAGTGCCCACCCCTCTTTGTATCTGTATGGAGCTGGAAGATGAAGCTATATCCGGTATATCTACGAAGTAAGTTGCCTGCTCTTCGGGGTCATTTACAGGCATACCATTGAGGGTTACGTTTATACGCGTTGCATCCGTACCACGTATGCGCAGGCCTGTATAGCCCACACCTGCGCCGGCGTCGGAAGTAACAACAGCCGAAGGCGTAAACTGCAGCAGCATGGGCAGATCCTGCCCCAGGTTCTGCTTCGCAATTTCAGCCTGGTTTATTTCTGTTTTTGCAAAGGGATCATTGGCGCCGGCACGAACGGCCTGTACTTCGACCTCTTTCAGTGAATGATATTTAGAGGTGTCTGCGGACTGCGCATATGCCGAACCGAGAAATGAAAATAGCCCGAGGGCCAGAAATGAGTACTTGTATATGTGTTGCATGGCAAAAAATTAGCTATCTCATTTACGGAGTGCCTGCCAGCTGCTTGCCAAATCGCACAACAATCAGCCATAGGGATGCATGACAATAGCATAGCACGTAGCAGATTGATGCGGGAAATGACAGATGATACTTACTTTCTCCCTAACCGGCATTACCCGGTCCAGGTTCAGCGGGTATGATCTCAGCCTGAAAATTTAGGCACCCCGTAGTATTCTTACTTGAATACAGCGCAAATGTACATTGCTTTTTGTAAAGTTCCGTTATCCCCCAATAAATCCCCCTTTTTAGTTGTGTCACACATATTTTACAATACATTCGGCATAAAAGGGTCATTTCCATATCGTTTTTTTTGGTTTGTAAGGTGCATCATGCGTATATTCGCTATCCCTCCCTATCACCGAGTCTTGTATTTGTCATTAAAATTGTCTTAACTTTAAATCAACTATAATATAAAATCAGCTACGATGAAAAAATTAATACTTTCATTTGCGGTATTCAGCGCAATGTCTGGAGCATCCTTTGCACAGACGCGTCTGGCGCTCTACCAGGAGTTCACCGGGGAAAACTGCTACCCATGCTCTGTAACCAATCCGGGCCTGGATGCTTTGATCAACGCTTCGGGCAACAGCTCTAAGGTTCTTATGCTTAAGTACCTTGAACCAATACCAACAGTAGGTATGTTCTACTACCAGGACAGACCTATTTCTGACGCCGCTTTATCATACTACTCTGTACCATTCACGCCGTACGGCCGCATGAATGGTATGGTGCTTGATGGAACCATGTCGAGCCCTGGCCATCCAGGCTATATGGTGCAAGCTGATATTGATGCAGCTGCAGCAACTCCTGCCAACTTTAATATTAGCGTGAGCTCTGCGTTTAATTCTACTCGCGACTCGGTAACCTCAACTATTACGGTAACTTGCGTTACTGCATATACCAGCACTAACCTTAAACTGCGTACTGCCCTGGTAGAAGACGTATATTGGCCGGCAGCACCTGCTGATGCAAGCTCAATATATAATGTATCTCAGGAACCTAATTCTGAAAAATATTTTGACCACGTAGTTCGTGCGATGTACCCTTCTTATACGGGTACAGATGTATCCAGCACTACATGGACAGCCGGTACAACGCAGACTTATACTATAACAGGCGCTGTTCCTAACTATGTAGACAAAAACGGACATCCGTTTGTAGCCGTATGGCTTCAGGATGACGCCGCACTGTCTTCAACTACAGGAAATGTATTGCAAGCTGCTAAATCTGCCCCACTTACCACTTCTTTCACTTCAGATATAGCTTCTGACAGTATTACTGCAGCAACTTTCTATTGCAGCAATCCTAATCCTACCCTGACATTGTCAAATACAGGTACCAGTGCAATTACTAATGCTACCATCTACTACAAATTAGATAAAGGCTCATGGTCTTCACAAGCATGGAGCGGCTCACTGGCAGCAGGCGCCAGCACAAACGTTACACTCGCACTTACCGGTATAACTGCAGGTACACATGTTCTTTTTGATTCAGTAGTGGTTGCAGGTGATATCAACTACGGCAACAACAATGGCCTTGGCACATTCATCCAAACACAAACAGGCTATACATTCTCACAGGTAAGTACCGGCTTTGAAAGCAGCCTGCCTACCGGTTATATTACACCATCAAATGCTGATGGTGAAGCATGGGCACGTGTATGGAGCGGCAGCAGCAGCACCAACATTGGTCACAATGGTAGCCAATTCGTAGTGTACTGCGACAATCCTGATTATCCACATGATATCAGCTACCTGATCATACCAACACCAACCATTTCCGGTACTACCAGCCTGGATTTTGCAGTAGCTTATGCACAGCAGAACTCCTCTAACAACGATGAACTGGCACTGGTACACTCTTCAGATTGCGGTACAACATGGACTTCAATATGGAGCAAATCTGGTGCTGCACTTGCAACTGCGCCAGCTTCTCCTATCACAGGTTCAGGCAGCAGCGCTACCGGTTTCTTCATCCCTACCAGCAATTCTCAGTGGGCTGTTTATTCAGTTGACCTGACTTCAATACCTGCTACTGACCTGTTGGCTTTCAGAAATACTGCTGATGGTGGTAACTACATCTTCCTGGATGACATTAAAGCATCTAACTTCCCTGCAAGCGTTAACAATGTAAGCGCAGCTACTTCTATTGATCTGTTCCCTAACCCTGCAAAGGATATGGCAACACTTCAGTTCAATCTGGCAACTGCAGGCAATGTACAGGTTACCGTTGTTGATGTTGTAGGCCGTACAGTAAGCACTGTAATAAATGGCAACATGAACGCGGGCGCTCAGAAACTGCAGATCAACACTGCTGATCTGGCTGCAGGTGTTTACACAGTAAAAATTACTACAGACAACGGCGTATCTACAGAACGTCTTTCTGTTGTGAAATAATAAAAGTCTCTAAGACTTAAAATAAAAATGCCCCTCGGTTGAACCGAGGGGCATTTTTATTTTATCCTAATTGCTGCTATTCGAAATACCGTATCATACATTCCTTTAGCAAGTGCTCCTGGTTTTGCAGGCCCTCTGCGGGCACTTTCATTACTTCTGTGTAGTGGGGCCAGCCTTCATCATCCTTGTCTGTGAAGGTATAATAACCAAGCTGACTCAATAGCGTGCAAACAGCTACATGTATCAGGTCCTGCTTCTGCTCTTTTGAGAATTTCCTGGATGGCAATGTGCCCAGTTCATTTACGCCTATAAGAAATAACATTCCTTCCATATCTGGTAACTTGCCAAAACGTTCTACCATTAGTGCCTCTACCTGCTGCCAGCGCTGTTCAAAATTTTCCATGCTCTGCTTTATTTGGCTGCGAATTTACGCTATTGGCGGCAGTTAGCATTTGATTGTCAGCACTCGTGCAGATCTGTCATTTAAAAAAAGTTAAAAGTGCCGCATTTAATTAGCTTTTTAAGCACTACTTGTTACTTTTGACTACCGTAAAAAGAATTTATTTCACCTAAATATTTTGAACAAGGCAATGGAGATAACCTCATCCACAGATATCAGGGAATTAAACGAGCGTATACACCAGCGCAGTGCATTTATTGATTTGCTCACTATGGAGCTTAATAAGACGGTGGTGGGCCAGAAACACATGGTGGAGCGCCTGCTGATAGGCTTGCTTGCCAACGGGCACATATTGCTGGAAGGTGTGCCGGGGCTAGCGAAAACACTTGCTATTAAATCGCTTTCTACTGCTATACACGGTAAATTTGCCCGCATACAGTTTACTCCGGACCTGTTACCGGCAGACGTATTGGGTACCATGGTATATAATCCGCAGGCGCATGAATTTGCGGTGCGTAAAGGCCCCATATTTGCCAACTTTATACTGGCCGATGAAATAAACCGCGCTCCGGCAAAAGTGCAGAGCGCGCTGCTGGAAGCCATGCAGGAACGCCAGGTAACCATAGGCGACCATACTTACAAACTGGAAGAACCCTTCCTGGTACTGGCTACGCAGAACCCAATAGAACAGGAAGGCACTTATGAACTGCCTGAAGCCCAGGTGGACCGCTTTATGCTGAAGGTGGTAATCACCTACCCGAAGAAGGAAGAAGAGCGCCACATCATTCGCCAGAATTTGAACCCGGACGGCATGGCCAAAATTAATCCGGTAGTATCGATGGAGGATATTATACAGGCACGCCACCTGGTGCGCGAGGTGTACATGGACGAAAAGATAGAACAATACATACTGGATATAGTTTTTGCAACTCGCTTCCCCGAGGAATTTAAGCTGAACAAGCTGAAGCCACTCATAAGCTATGGTGCATCACCGCGTGCCAGCATCAGCCTGGCGCTGGCAGCTAAGGCTTATGCATTCATAAAACGCCGTGGCTATGTGATACCTGAAGACATACGTGCCGTATGCCATGATGTAATGCGCCACCGCATAGGCATTACCTATGAGGCTGAAGCCGAAAACGTAACCAGCGAACAAATACTGAATGAAATACTGAACGTGGTAGAAGTGCCATGATATTTTCAAAATCTTTTCAAGAAGGCCTGCTGTGTACAGCAGGCCTTTTATATTTATACGTCTTAGCTATCGGCAGCTAAGGAAGCAATTGATTATATTTGCTGCTCTAATAATTATATATGTTATCTATACAACTATTCAGGCAAAATAAGGAACTGGTATTGGCAGGGCTTAAGAAAAAGAATTTTAAGGAACTGGAGCTGGTAGATAAGATCATATCTCTTGATGAGCAACGCCGTCATATACAACTGCAAAATGATAATCTTGCTGCTTCGGTAAATGCAGCTTCTAAAAATATAGGCCAGCTAATGGCCAAAGGCAATAAGGAAGAGGCTGAAAAGCTGAAGGCTGAAGTTGCGCAACATAAAGACCAATCGAAAGAACTATCTCAGCAACTAGCAGAGGTGGAGGCAGAGCTACATAACATAATGGTGCGCTTGCCAAACCTGCCAAATAGCAGCGTACCTGAAGGTAGAACCCCTGAAGAAAATGAAGTGGTACGTGAAAACGGTACTACACCCGACCTTAGTGGCCAAAAATCGCCACACTGGGAGCTGACTGCTAAATATGGCCTGATAGATTTTGAACTTGGTACAAAAATTACGGGCAGCGGTTTCCCGGTATATATGGGGCAAGGGGCGAAGCTGCAGCGCGCACTGATAGCATACTTTCTTGACTATAATATAGCTGCAGGTTATAAAGAGTATTATCCACCCTACATGGTAAATGAAACCAGCGCTTACGGCACGGGCTCATTGCCTGACAAGGAAGGACAGATGTACTACATGCCTGCTGACAACTACTACATGATACCAACGGCAGAAGTACCGGTAACGAACATATACCGCGATAACATTCTTGCAGAACATGAGCTGCCAATTTTAATGACGGCTTATTCACCTTGCTTCCGCAGGGAGGCCGGCTCTTATGGTAAGGATGTGCGCGGGCTAAACCGTGTGCATCAGTTTGATAAGGTGGAGATAGTGCAGCTTACGCACCCCGAGAAAAGCTACGAAACACTGGAGGCAATGCTGATGCATGTAGAAAAGCTGCTGCAATCACTTGGCCTGCAATATCGCATCCTGCGTCTATGCGGTGGTGACATGACTTTCTCTTCTGCACTCACTTACGATTTTGAAGTATATAGCGCAGCGCAGGAACGCTGGCTGGAGGTGAGCTCCGTATCTAACTTTGAAACCTTTCAGACTAACCGCATGAAAATACGCTTTAAGGATGGCAATGGTAAAACGCAATTGGTACATTCGCTTAATGGCAGCTCCCTTGCACTGCCACGCATTATGGCCTGCCTGCTGGAAAACCACCAGACACCGGATGGCGTAAAAATACCTGCAGCATTGCAGCCATACTTTGGTAAAGACATGATAAGCTAAGTCCGGTTTTTAAATTTTTACTTTGAATTTTTAATTTTACTTCATGATCCAACGCATACAATCCTTATGGCTTTTCCTTGCAGCTCTTGCTGCTGCAGGCTTATTATATTTTAACCTGTACACATATCATACACTGGAAAATGCAGTGGATACAGTAAGGCAGTTTAAAGCAAACGATCAATATGGTCTTTTTGTATTGGCGATATTGCTAATCATTCTTCCATTCGTCAGCATCTTCCTATTTAAAAACAGAAAACGTCAAAAAGGACTTGCTGTACTGGGTATAGTTGTAGCTATTGGCTTTATAGCATTGATGATAATGCAGATTACAAACCTGCGCAATGCTACACCACCACCGTCGTCTGGCTCTTACGGTTTCGGTGCAATTATGCCAATACTTAGCATTGTATTTATGTTCCTTGCATTGAGTGGCATTCGCAAGGACGATAAACTGGTGAGGTCGCTGGACAGGCTACGTTAGTGCTTATATTTTAAAGCTTAAACCTACCATAGCCCCTATATAACTGAAGGGGACAGAATACGCTAAATCGGTATGCGGATCATAGGAGCCGCTCTGCGTGTAATTTATTGTGCCTGGCGTAATATACTGCAAGGGTATAGAATAGCCGTCTTGCGAGAATGATTTGACCTGCTCTTTTTTTATGGTTGTACTTAAGGACATAACATTTACTTCTGCCCATAGTCGCACTTTATCTGTTTTGTAGCTAATTCCCAAAGCACCCGTATAGCCAACGCCAAATTTTGAGCTAAGCTCAGTCGTGTATTCTTTGCTTCGTATTCCATTGGGACCGCCGGTCAGGTATTCAACCTGTACATTCCTTTCCATTTTTGTATTTAACGGAAGTACCAATCCTGCCCTTGTATAAACATTAAGGCCTTCATCACCTGTTTGTAATACAAGAGCAGGGATGATCATTATGGGTGATTTGGCATAGGTGGTAGTACTGCTATTAGCGGGGTAACCACTTAGCAAATAATTATGTGCGTCGTAAGTATACTTTACCGGCGCTATATTAAACTGGCCCGCAAGCTCGATGCCGATATGATTGTCGAGCATATACCCCGCAGCAACTGTTGCCTGCACACCTGCATTAAATGAAGCCTTATTAATACTGAAATCACTAAGTGAAACGGTAGTGCCATTAGCCGTATAATTCGCAATGCCGCTGTAGGGCGTACCGTAACCATTTGTTGATTGGCCGTCCTGATTTAAACCATAGCCTATGCCCACTCTGCCATACCAGGTTGAATTAGGTCGAGTCTTCTTTTTAGATGACAACTCAGTGTGTGTTGTTTTCATAAACGCGGAGTGCTGGGCAAAGAGATGAAAGCTGCTGCAAGCCAGCGCAAGTGTAAGTATCTTTTTCATAAATAATTTAGTGTAAATATTAAACTCAGTAATTATTACTGCGAAATTGGTAATAATTACTGAGTTGTAAAAGCGAAGACGAAATTACCTACAACCGCATGGTTATTCCAATCATAAAGCCTGCATTGCTGAATGGTGTAGAAGAGGTAGCTTGAGGACCTGTTCCGTTGTTAGGATTTGAATTACTGCCGCTTAGTGTATAAGTAGTTGTTGTTGAAGATATTTGTCCAAGCGGTATCGGCTGGCCATTCTCCGAGTAAGATTTAAGCTCTTCTTTTTTAGTGTAGGCGGAGAGAGACATTACATTAAACTCTGCAAATATTTTAAGATTAGCCGCTGCCTCATATTTTAAACCCAAGGCGCCGTTAAAGCCTAACGAAAAACTTGAGCTCTGCACTGCTGTATATGCATAGTTGCCCGTAGGGTCTGTGTTATTTACGGACACATTCACTTTAGTATTTATTGGCAGCACCAAACCAAGTCTTGCATAAGCCTGTAATTTGTTAGCTACCTGTGTTTGAAATACAGCTGCGGGAATCAAAAAAATAGGTGACTTAGCCTGCTGTGTGATAGTTAGATCACTCAGATTCCCACCTAAGGTCAGGTTGTGCCCATTAAATGTATATTTGGTGGGTGCAACATCAAATTGTGCTGCAAGCTCCAAACCAATGTGAGGACCGAACATGCGTCCCATGGCAAGCGAGGCGTTTACACCTGTATTTAGCGAGGCCTTTTTGTAACTAAATGAATTGATGGTTGCTCCAGTATTATCGTAACTAACGTTTCCGCTATATGGTATCCCATATAGGCTGTTTACCTGGCCCGCCTGTGTAAATGCGTATCCCAGGCCCACACGCCCATACCAGGTAGTAACATCTGTTAGCGGTTGCTTTTCTCTATTTCTTGAATGACTGTTAGATACTCGTGCAAATTCTGCATGTTGTGCGAACACAGTATAGCTACTGCATGCAAGAAGGATAGTAAGTAGTTTTTTCATTTTTTATTAAAACGATTTTATGTTATTCCTGAGTGTGTACTGTTTTTCTCTTGCCTAAATTATAGCTGGCTCCAACTAAAAAGCCAACGCTGCTAAACGGTATAGAGAAAGAGACATTATCATAGTTACTGCTTGGCGTTCCACTGGTTACATACGATACTTTGCCGCCTGTTGCCGGGGGTGCTGTTGTTGCCGTTCCATTTATTGTATGAACAGTAATTTCAGCTTCCTTTGGGTATACAGATAGAGCAACTAAATTTCCTTCTACCCAGAAACTGAAATTTTCAGACACTCTGTAACTTAAACCCAGCGCTCCCGAGAAACCAAGATTAAACTGCGTTTTCACTGTTTTATTTAATTGTTCTTCATCGCCGGCTACATTCTGATAATTATCATGCTCTTCAGAAATGATTTGTGTAGATAATGGCAAAGCGATTCCGGCCCGCGCATATACATTCACTTTATCTCCGCTGCTTTGCAGTACAAATGACGGGATGAGCAGAACCGGCAGTTTTGCATAGCGTGTATATGTATTGTCAGACACTTCGTTCTTATTTACACTTACATCATTGGTTGTTTGCAATACATACTTCGGCGTTGTTACACCAAGGTTTATATCTGCTGCTATACCAATGTTTTTGGTGAACATATATTGTATTCCTCCTACCGCTTTGAAACCACTGCCGAAGGACGCTTTTTTCATTCCTATACTTTGTATGTCGCCGGTGTTAGCACTCGTATAAGTTACATTGCCGCTATATGGCAGTCCGCTGGCATCGAGTGTCTGGCTGGCAGTTGGAAATGCATAACCAAGCCCTAATCTGAACGACCATTCCTGGGCCATGGAAACTGTAGCCAGGAATGACAAAAAGCATGTGGTGAATAGGATCTTTTTCATCATACAGGTATTGTTTACGAAGATATGATTTGTTGATAAACAAAAAGCCGGCCATGAGGCCGGCTATAATAACGCAATTATTCTGCCAATTATTTTTTATGTTTCATAGCGGCCTCAATTTCTTCTACTGTTATCGGTATGTTCTTAAAGAGGTCCACATTACCATTCTTTGTTATCCATATATTATTTTCTATACGTATGCCCATCTGTTCCTCTTCAATGTATATACCGGGCTCTACAGTGAAAAGCATTCCTTCTTTTACTTCATCCGTATAAGAGCCTACGTCGTGTACCACTAATCCCAGGAAGTGCGTGACACCATGATAGAAATATTTGCGATATGCCGGATTTGCAGGGTCCTGGTTTTTTATGCCAATCTTGTTTATCAGGCCTATCTTCAGCAGCTGGCGTTCCATTTCCTCGTTTACCTTAGCTATATAGTCCTGCAAGTTTAATCCTGGCTTCAGTATTTTCTTGCAATAATTATGCACTTCCAGGCAGGCATTGTAAACCTCTTTCTGGCGTTTGGTAAATTTGCCATTCACCGGTATGGTGCGGGTCAAATCAGCATTATAGTTGCCATATTCTGCACCAAAGTCCATTAATATCAACTCCCCATCTTTACACTCCTGATTGTTATCTATATAATGCAGCGTTCTTGCCCTGTCACCAGATGCTATGATGCATTCGTAGGCATGACCTGTAGCACGATTGCGCAAAAATTCGTGTGTTATCTCAGCCTCTATTTCGTACTCCATCACGCCGGGCTTCACAAATTTCAGCACACGATCAAATGCTTTAGCAGTAATGTCTACCGCCTTTTGTGTTACGGCTATTTCTTCTTTGGTTTTTATGCAACGTAGCTCTTTCATGATACGGGCGGCACGATCATAATGATGCAGCGGGTATTTCTTCATCAGGTCTTCTACAAACAGCAGATCTATGCGTGGCAACTCCGTATCCAGCCTGTTATGTTCATTGGTGTTCAGGTACACGGTATCGGCACTGTTCATCATCATCTGCAGCATAGTGTCTATACCATCCAGCCATTGTACATTTTTTATACCTGATATTGCGGTTGCTTCATCTTTGCGCAGTTTGTGCCCTACCCATTTTTCAAGCATGTCATTGGGACGCAACAGCACCAGCACTTCCCTCATATTCTTATCGGGATTATCAGGGTACAATATCACGATTGTTTTTTCCTGCACTATACCTGATAACCATAACACATCAGCATCCGGCTTGTACGGCATGGTACCATCACCACTCTTAGGAAAGGTAGGTGTGGCAGGGAATATAGCCAACGAATTAGGTTTCATTTTCTTTGCAAACCGCTGTCTGTTCTGTACAAACAACTTAGGATCGATTGCTTCGTATTTCATGTGCTATGATTATTGAGAATGAAGTTAAGCGTTATTTAGACATTAAACCTGAAGTGCAGCACGTCACCATCTTTCACTTCATATTCCTTTCCTTCTATGCGCAGCTTGCCATTTTCGCGGCAGGCAGCTTCAGACTTATAAGTGATAAAATCGTTGTAAGAAATTGTTTCTGCCTTTATAAAACCTTTTTCAAAATCTGTATGTATTACGCTGGCAGCCTGTGGTGCCTTCCAGCCGCGGTGTATGGTCCATGCACGCACTTCCTGCACACCGGCGGTGAAGTAGGTTATTAGATTAAGTAGCTTATAGGCCGCACGTATCAGGCGGTTCAGGCCCGGCTCTGTTAATCCAAATTCACTAAGGAACAGCTCTTTGTCTTCATCTGTTTCCATTTCCGATATCTGTGCTTCTATAGAGTTATTCATCACTATGACTTCAGCACCTTCCTCATTAGCTGCTTTTATCAGCGCTTCAGAGTATTTGTTTCCTGTCAGCAGTGCTGCTTCGTCCACATTTGCCACATATAGCACCGGCTTCTGCGTCAGCAGGAAGATGTCTGCTATTGCTTCGAGGTCTTCACCTTCCAGTTCCAGCCCACGTATATTCTTTCCCTGGTGCAGATGCTCTTTGCATTTCAAGAGCACCTCATGCGCGCGCTTAGCTTTAGGATCATTTTTTATCTTTTCTACACGCTGTATTTTCTTTTCTACACTGTCCAGGTCTTTCAGTTGCAGCTCAGTATCTATTATTTCTTTATCGCCTACCGGGTTTATCTCCCCTTCTTCGCGCAGTATGTTTTCATCTTCAAAACAACGTATCACGTGTACTATCGCATCTACTTCGCGTATATTGGCCAGGAATTTATTGCCCAGGCCTTCTCCCTTGCTGGCACCTTTCACCAGCCCTGCTATGTCCACAAATTCTATAGTAGTAGGCACTATGCGCTGTGGCTGTACCAGTTCGGCCAGTTTGTCCAGTCTTTCATCAGGCACATCCACCTGCCCTACGTTGGGCTCTATGGTACAAAAGCGATAGTTTGAAGCCTGGGCTTTCGCGCTATTGCTCACTGCGTTAAACAAAGTTGATTTTCCTACATTGGGTAATCCCACAATCCCTACTTGTAAGGCCATATTGGTTTAAAAAATTTTGCGCAAAGGTAAACCAAAAAATGAAAGGCGCCCTTTCGAGGGCGCCTTCATATTGAATTTAATTTTAAAATTATTATTTTCTTTTGCCGAACAAACGCAGCATCATCAGGAAGAGGTTGATGAAATCCAGGTAAAGGCTCAATGCGCCTATTATGGTCAGCTTTCTTGTATCGCTTACAGAGGTTCCTTCATACTGAAGGCCTGCGCCTATATTTTTCAGCTTCTGTACATCATAAGCAGTAAGACCAGTAAATACAGCTACACCTATAATGCTGATTATATAATCCATCTGTGCGCTATGCATGAACATATTTACCAGCGTTGCTATTATTATGCCTATCAGGCCCATCATCATAATGCGGCCAAATGAGGTTAGATCTTTTTTAGTGGTATAGCCCATTACAGCCATTACACCAAACATAGCTGCTGAAGAAACAAACGTAGTAACAACAGAACCTGCGGTATAAACGAGCAATATAAAGCTAAGACTGATACCTGTGGTAGCTGCATAAAGCAGGAAGAACCCCACCATTGCCGGTGCGGATAACCTTGTAAATGCGAAAGACATTGTAAGCACAAAAACCAGCGGCGCAAACATCACTACCCATCCGAAGATGGACATACTGGCATGTCCTGCAGCATCCTGCTGTATCAGCAAATCCATTAGCGATGGTACACTTGCAAACAAATAAGCACTTACAGAAGAAATAAGTAATGCGGCAAACATCCATAAAAACACTCCCGCCATGAATGTCTTCGAAGCGGTGGCAGGGTTACCCACCTTTGAATCTACAACAGTATAATTGCTGAACTGTTGATTTTGATTGTAATCCATAAAAGTTTGAATAAGTATTTACGTAAAGGTATCAAAAACTGTGCAAATGCAACGGCGTCTGCCAAAGCTGCATATTGAGTTTTATATATTTAACAATTCTCCAAGAAGTATATAAGCATGCCTTCTTTTCCCCATATCTTTGACACAATGAAATTTGACCCAAACAATCCTGTCATTCAGCTATGCGCTACGGGTATGCAACTGGAAGCACAAGGAAAAATTGATGAGGCAAGCGCTTCTTTTCAAAAAGCCTGGCAGCTAGCCACGAACGATTTTGAACGCTTTACCGCCGCCCACTATGTAGCCCGCAATCAAAAAGACCCGGTAGATAATCTAAAGTGGAATGTGGATGCACTGATGTATGCACATGCAATAGATAGCGATAGCTCTAAAGGGCATTACCCTTCCTTATACTTAAACATAGCTAAGTCATACGAAACACTCGGTGATATGCCGGAAGCACATAGGCATTATCAGCAGGCGGCTACTTTTGCCGATAGGCTTCCAGCCAATCCATACGGCGATATGATAAAATCCGGTATAAACGAAGGACTGAAACGCACCGGCATACAAACCTGGCGACACCCTACCCTCGACCTGCTTATAGATAAATGGTGCCGAAGGAAAGATTTACGTCCGCTTGCACAGGTATTGCCTGCGTATATTAGTAATCTGGGCAATGATGGGGACAGGAATAAACTGATCAGCGCATTGAGCTTTCTTAGTGCTATGCGTTGCCTACCTGAAGATGAGCAACTGAAGATAGATGAAGTAATAATTGAGCTTTCTTTTCAGTAGAAATGATATCTGTGCAGCAAAGCCTAATTGTGGATATGTTTATTTGGCTTCCCCTATCTCTGCATCGTAACTTGCAATTAGTAAAGGCACTAACCTTTCAAGTTCTTTGACATATTGTAAACCCTCCGTATAGCTACTACTTGTAGCGAATTTACCGGTTTTGAATTTTCAGGATCACCGGAAAAAAAGCGATAAAACTCTTACTGCAAAAGCTTATTAAATTTATCCTTAACGGAAAGAACCGGAAATTTTCGGAAATAATATCAGAAAAAAAGCCGCCTGAAATTCAGACGGCCATATAACAATTACGAGATAGCTTATTTTTTGAATAACCTTAGTATATCAAGGCCATTTGCATATAGCATTAGCCCCAGCAGCAGTACCAGGCCCACGCTGGTAGCACGCTCCATCACTTTTTCACTTACCTTCTTGCCTGTTACCAATTCAAACAAAAGGAAGATGACATAACCGCCATCCAAACCCGGAATAGGCAGCAAGTTCATGAAAGCAAGTATGATAGAAACAAATGCTGTCAACATCAAAAAGTCATGCATATCGAAGGTTGGGGTAAACATTTTACCAAAACTCACAATACCCCCCAGGCTCTTATTGGGGTTTACCTGCTTGATCAATTTGAACTGCGTTATATACTTCCCAAACTGCTCCCAGGTATACGAAAAGCCCTTTCCTATAGCCTGTATAGGATTATAGTGTATATTCTGCAATTGGAAATAGCGGTCCAGTCCTTCTGCTCCAATACCTAATATGCTGTCTTTAGGAATTACGGTCGTTACTACCATCAGCATATTTGCATTGCGCACCACCTCTATCGTCATCGGCTTATTATAATTAGCCTGCATTGCCGCTTTGAATTCATCGAAATAGTGTATTGGTTTGCCGTTTACTGCTACTATACTGTCATCCACCTTCAGCTTTAGTTTTTCGGCTATACTGTTTTTCTCTATGCTACCTATCACTGCCGGCACACGAGGCGCTATAAAATCGCCCTTTTTCTTACTTTCCAGCACATTCTTTACCGTACTGCTTGGTAGCTGAATGTTCATCTCCTTACCATTGCGCTCTATCTGAATGCTATGCAAGTCATTGGTCAATATTTCCCAGGTCAGCGCGTTAAATCTTTCTACAGGTTTGTTATCAACCGATAGTATTTTGTCACCATTTCTCAGGTTCACGCTCTCGCCCAGGCTGTCTACCATTATGCCATACTTAGCATCTTTCGTAAGCAGGTAAGTTTCTCCGTATACACTAAAGACCACACTGTATATTACCATGGCCACCAGTATATTCATTATAATACCTCCCAGCATTATAAACAGACGCTGCCATGCTTTCTTTGAGCGATACTCCCAGGGCTGTGGTGGCTTCGCCATCGCTTCCTTGTCCATGCTTTCATCTACCATACCGGCAATCTTCACATAGCCGCCCAGCGGAAACCAGCCTATGCCATATTCCGTATCCCCTTTCTTTTTCTTGAAAAGGGAAAAATTAAGTACACCCGAGAATGGGAAAAGGAAGTCGAAGAACAGATAAAATTTTTCTACCCTGGTACCAAAAAGCCGCGCAAAGAAAAAATGCCCGAATTCATGCAGAAGGATAAGTATAGATAAGGCGACGAGTAATTGGATTGCCTGTACGGCGCCACCTGATAATAATAGAACAGTATTTAATTGCATAGATGTACTAAAAATAGCTTAGTAAATTGAAAGTTGGCTTTTTTTAACAAACTCAGCAGCATAGTTACGTGCCTCAGTATCAGAGTTTTGATAATCTTCCAGGGTAGGATGCGCTATAAAAGCCACCTGCTCCATGGTTTTTTCTATCATTTCGCTCATTTCCAGGAAGCCTACTTTGTTTTGCAGGAAGGCATGCACCACCACTTCATTTGCCGCATTCATTACACAGGGTACGTTGCCACCTTTTTCCATCGCCTCTTTCGCGAGCACAAGATTACGGAAAGTTTTATAATCAGGCTGCTCAAATGTCAGTTTGGGGAAATCCTTGAAGTTTAGTCTTTTAAAATCATTATTTATGCGTTGCGGCCAGGCCATCGCATACTGTATAGGCAGTTTCATATCCGGCAGGCCCAGTTGTGCCTTTAGCGAGCCATCTACAAACTGCACAAATGAGTGTGCTACACTTTGCGGATGCACTACCACATCCATTTGATCGTTGCGCAGTCCGAAGAGCCATTTGGCCTCTATCAGTTCCAGGCCCTTATTCATAAGGGTAGCACTATCTATGCTTATCTTAGCACCCATTGTCCAGTTAGGATGCTGTAGCGCATGACTGGCCTTAACATTCACCAGGTAATTGGTCTTTTTGCCCAGGAAAGGCCCACCGGACGCAGTGAGTATTACCTTTTCTATTTTATTGATGTCTTCACCCACAAGGCACTGAAATATGGCAGAGTGTTCGCTATCCACCGGTATAACAGGCACTCCCTTATTGTTGGCACGTTCCATCACCAGCTCACCGGCCACCACCAGTGTTTCTTTATTTGCCAGGGCAATATGCTTACCCGCGTCTATGGCTGCAAGTATGGATGATAAGCCCGCGAAACCGAGTATAGCGCCCAGCACCATATCCACACCGTCCCATTGCACTACTTCTTCCAGGGCCTTGGCACCTGCAAAAACTTTTATGGGTGCATTGTTCAGCGCTTCTTTTACCTGTGTATACTTCTGCTCGTCGGTTACTACCACCGCATTGGGCTTAAACTGCAGAGCTTGTTCTATTAATAGTTCCGCATTACTATGCGCACTTAATATTTCTACCTCAAACAGCTCAGGGTGCGCACTCACTACTTCAAGTGCCTGGGTACCTATGGAGCCGGTTGAGCCTAAAATGGCCAAACGCTTCATGTGTGAAATTTTATTATTCCTTAAGATTTGTTCAAAGGTAAGGCGATAGATTGGTAAGTATACAGGCTTATTTACCCAATCAAGTATAATGTTTAGTTAAGGATATACCTTCACATAAAACATACTAATACATAATATTTGGCTTTGTAATAGCTTATATTATCTTTGTACGCAATACAGGAAATGGTGTCTTCCTGCACAGAACCGCTCTTCGTAGCTAATGGCGCCTGCAAATAAAGAATCTGGCCTCGGCCATAAAAAATATTTGTAGGTACATGAACAAGCTAAAAACCTCTTTTGAATTTACGGGAATTATTCGTCATCTGCTCCGGTGGACGGCTATTGCGGTACTTTTGTCTCTTATAGCCGGCTCATTGGTAGCTTTATTTCTATGGCTGCTGGAACAGGCTACGATTTTTCGCTGGCAGCATGAATGGCTTTTATTCTTACTGCCACTGGCGGGTATCGCCATTCATTTCCTTTACAAGCTATGGGGCAAGAATGCCGAAGCAGGCAATAACCTGATAATGGATGAAATACATGAGCCCGGCGGTGGCGTGCCTGCGCGCATGGCGCCGCTTGTGCTTATTACCACGGTTATCACGCATTTGTTTGGCGGCTCAGCAGGCCGGGAAGGTACTGCAGTGCAAATAGGCGGCAGCATGGCCAATATGCTGGGCAGGTGGCTGAAGCTGCCAAAGCAAGATATACGCATTATACTGATGATGGGTATTGCCGCAGGCTTTGGAGCTGTATTTGGCACGCCCATTACCGGGGCCATATTTGCATTAGAGGTACTGGCCATTGGCAGAATAAAGTATGATGCACTTATCCCCTGTCTTATAGCTGCCGTTTTTGCAGACATAGTGTGCAGTGCATGGGGCATTCATCATATAAAGTATCATATTGCATTTACGCATTCCGGTACTGATACTTTTTCTTTTATTCATTTCGATTTCCTTTTGTTGGCTAAGGTCATAATTGCAAGTATTGGGTTTGGCTTATCTGGTAGCTTGTTTGCCATACTTACACATAATATAAAACTGCAAGCCAATCGTTTTATTCCATCACATAAATGGCTTATTCCCGTTACAGGAGCAGCTTTTATCATAATACTCACTTATATACTTGGCACCCGAGACTACCTGGGCCTTGGTGTCACCTCTAAATATCCAGACGGCATATCCATTGTCAATGCATTTAAACCAAATGGGGTGCATTACTGGAGCTGGTTCTGGAAGTTATTGTTTACAGCCATTACTTTGGGCACAGGCTTTAAAGGTGGTGAGGTAACGCCATTGTTCTTTATAGGTGCTGCGCTCGGCAATACCCTGGCATTTTCTATGGGCGCACCCATAGACCTGTTTGCCGGCCTTGGCTTTATAGCGGTATTTGCAGCAGCTACTAATACACCACTTGCATGCACACTAATGGGTATTGAACTATTTGGCACAGATAACCTCATTTATTTTGCAGTGGCCTGTTTTACGGCATACTATTTCAGCGGCCATTCCGGCATATACAGCGGACAAAGGGTAGCTGTTAAAAAAGGAGAATAAAAAAAAATTATAGAATAATGGAGGGCATAGAATCCGGCACTTCATTTAGCCTGCTGCCAAGATCCGTGAGTAGTATATAATGGTTGCTATCACCCAGGGAGAAATCAATAAGGTTCATGTTTTGCAGTATCTGTAGATAAACCTCTAATGGGTTATTTGCAATTTTTAAATCCCCTTTTATTCCCTCAATTACATCATCTCCACCTGCTAGGTTTACATTTGTACAATGCTTCTTTATAGCACTAAATACTTCATTAAGTAACATACAATGATGTTTTAATTGTAGCTATCTCTCTCCGATGGATAATTAAATGATAGGCAATATTAGCCCTTATCCTATTTCCCCTCTGTAGAATTAATTCTTGCCTACTAAAAAATCTCCCGGACTAACCTCTCCGTAATAAGCATGCAAGCTTATGCCTGCATGCTTCTCCACTTTCAAAACATCTATGGATTGGTATTGTTACTTCTGCGTACAGTGTGTTCTCCGTTTCTATTGTTGCGGTTGTAACCTTTATTCCAGTTACGTCCGTGTGCATTGTGCCTATGCTTCATTCTATGCATCCTATGCATAGAATGGTTTTCGCCTTGTTGTCTTTCATCGCCTTGTCCAAAGGCATATGCACACATTGAGGTCCATATTGCCAGTACCATTATTATTCGTTTCATTTTCGAGTATTTGACTTTAACAATTTTTATTTCTGCGTCGATACGTAACCATTATATTGTTAAAATCTATGCCTGTAAGTGCTTTCACAAGTTCCTTTTGTTTATGTTATTCATGTGGCCTCACTTGCAATTATTACAGTACTACCGTATTGTGATGATTAGTCTTTTCAGTATAATGATAAAAACTTAACATCGGCTGTTTTTAATGATAGTTTAAGCTTCAAATCTTTTGTATATATCATTGCTCATGCCTTTGCATTGGCATGATGTTATACTTTTTATAAAAACAAAACGCCATGAAAAATTTCTTCCGATATATGGCCAGCAATGCAATAAGATGGGTTAGAGGCATTATAGGTTTTGCGCTTATCGGCTGGGGCTATACGAATCCATTGAATCTAGTTTTGATCGTAATTGGCACACTAATCTTTTTAGCAGCTGTCTTCAATATTTCTATACTGGCTCCGCTTTTCGGCTACCCTATTCGCGGCAATAAACTTGTTGCGAAGTTTGGCGAAATAAACGGTGTACCCGGAGAAGATACAAACGGGAAAAATCCTGTAGCCAGAAAAGATATAACAGATGAGGGTGCCGACCGTGACAAAGAAGAACGCGATTATACACATCATCCCACTACAAAAGGAGGTTCCAACTATGGACAAGGATCTTCGCAACTGGGAGGTGAAGCTTATCGCCAGGGCAGCGGTAAAACAGATGGCAGCAATTATGGCAATGAGCAGGAATTTAACACTAAGTCATCTTAAAAAACAGCGGTCCATGCTATAGCACGGACCGTTGCGCTCATCTTCTAACCAAACCATTAATTCACTATCACTGTACCTGTCATACCAGGATGTATGGTGCAAGTATATGGGAAAGTACCCTTAGTATTAAATGTAAATGAGTAGGTTTTACCTGCTTCAATATTTCCGCTACTAAACGCACCGCTATTGCTTGTTACATTGTGAGTCATATTATCATTATTGGTCCATGTCACCGTTGTACCTGCGGTTACCGTTATTGAACCGGGTGTGAACTGCATATTCATAATGCTTACAGCATTTGTATTGTTATTGTTGCTGTAAGAGCTATTGCTGTTCTTTGTACATGCCGTCATTATTACCGCCGAGATTAATAAGAATCCCAAAGCTGCCGAAAGAAATCGTCTCATATGTAATTGTTTTACGTGAAAAAATTTATAACCATCACTAAGCTACATCACATAGCCAGCTTGCACACTTTTTATACTACGAGCAGGGAATACAACCGGATAAAGACGGATTTAACTATTTAAGCATCTGCAAGAATTAGCTGCTTACTCTTTAACCATTTTTTGCACATAGATACCATTTATCCTTAGCACATATATGCCGGCGTGTAACCAGGAAACATCCACGGAAAGCTCTTTTGTTTTGTATGTCCCTGAAAATAATACTGTTCCATTCAGTGCATTTATTTCAAGCGTTTTAACGAAGTCGCTACAACGGATAAACAATTTGCCGTGTACCGGATTTGGATAAACAGCTAAGTTATTGATCGACTGCATTATCGGCGCCCCCGTAGTTGCAGATTTAGGATTCGCAATGCAGTCTGTCATTTCATTCATACTATCCCTTAGTGCGGCAGTATTTTTTCCTGAATTTAAAATACACGGCGCACCTATACCAGGGTAGGCATTACCTGGAAACCAAAATCCCGGGCGATCTGTTAAATAAAGTGAATGCTCGGTCAGCGTTCCTGTTCCCAAAGGTGTAATTACACCATTTACATTGTTAGCGCTTTGGTACAGGCCAGCACCCGCTACAATGTAGTTACCCATCAGTGGCAAGGAGCATGTTATTTCATTGCCTATATAATTCATACTATCGCTCACCGGGCTTCCTGCCTGCACTATGCCCCATAGCTCGGCTCTGTTTCTGAAAAACGTATTGAATGACCCATTAATGCCGTGTGAGTTATCCACTACTATATTCTGTACTATATTTCCTTCAAACAGATTGAGGTAAGGATAATTACCATGACACACTATATCTCCTGATGCATTTGCCGGATATCCCGGTTCGTTCCAGTATGCATCTTTTGAATAATTGTATGCGAATACATTTCCATTTGCGCCTGCCTGCACAAGCATTGCATGACGTAGATGTTCGAAAATGTTATTCTCTACCAGACAGTCGCCACTTGTGTATTCCATGGCAACACCATAACCTTGTCCGTTGTCACCATAGCCATAAGAGTGATGTATGTAATTACCTCGAATAGTAATATGCGCGGAATTATCTACTTCTATATGTGCAAAGTTTGTGTGGTAGCTTTCTATCCCTGTTATATGGCAGTTCACCACGTAGTTAGCAAAGATGTTGGACGTTTGCTGCGCCGTACTATCCATCCTTTCTATATACAAACATTCTATGCCTGCATTTTTCACAGGCTGCACCCTTTTTATTTGCAATGCAAAGCTGATACCGTATTCTCTTCTTAATTTTTCTTTAGTCGTTATTTTATTCCCTTGTATTGTAGCCACCTGCATTATTTGTCCTACAGACTTGTAGGCCCATTCAGATGCTACAAGGTCGCTGTCATTGCCGTACAGCTGTATCCAGTCGCCGCTTTTTAGTCCGCTGGCATTGTCAATATAGATAACTGAATCATTTTTACTTACTGCCTGTGTCGCTTTCCAACCACCTACAGTTGATATCCCTTGTATAACTATCGCATTTGCAGTTGCTCCGTTTAAATCAAAAAGCAGTTTTGAACCCGTTCCTTCTCCTCTAAGTACAACACTATCAGTTATGTTTATGCTATGATGAAATAAATAACTGCCAGCCGGGAACAATATGATGCCTGGTTTACCTGCCAATGCGGCCATAGCGTTCGAAAAGGCTGTATCATTGGCGGTTATACCGTCAGCCACAGCACCGTAATCAGTTATATTTACCACAGGTCCAAAATCCGTTAGTGAATCTTCAACTCCGGCCTTTGACCAATCAGTTAACCTTTCTCCAGGAATACTTTGAGCATTCAGATTACCTATACCCAAAAAAATCAGAATCAATGCACACCAAATCTCTTTCTCCAATAAAAGCATCGTGTGCAAAATTATGCAATAAGCTGCTGAAGGACTAAAAGTTACATATAATTTGATGGTCTTATGACAAAATAGATAGGTGTAACTAATCGCAGCCCCTTATCCTTTCTTGCTTTCAAATTCCTTAACTATTTTATGGGCTGTTTTTCTCGCATCTGCTTCGCTTTCTGCTTTTACAAACGCATGTATAAGGTAGCCTTTATGATGTTCATAGCTATATTTTTCTTTCAGTAACACTTCCTCTATAACACTACAGGAGAGTATTTCATTATTTACAAACGTTATTTTATAGATCGTCATACAGGGCGATTATCAACCAAAGTGCAAATTTAAAACCTCTTAAATTAAAATATGGTTAAAATATAATATCTAACTAATTATAAATTAATTTGTTATTTTGATTCAAGTAGCTGTAATCTATTTAACTATATATACCTTTTCGCTATAAATCATAAATTACCCTGGCTTTTTTTACTGTTATAAATGCCTGTAACTTTAGTATATGCAGACCGACATCAAAGCACACTGGGAGAATGTATACGGTACAAAACAGCCACATGAAGTGAGTTGGACACAAGCAATACCAAAAACTTCGCTCGATTTTATTCATAGTCTTAAACTGCCAAAGTCAGCTAACATTATAGATATAGGCGGTGGTGATAGTTTGCTGGCAGATCATTTGCTGGCAGAGGGTTATGAGAATATTACTGTGCTGGATATTTCAGAAAAAGCACTAACTCGTGCGAAAGAACGGCTTGGAGATAAGGCTACAAAAATAAAGTGGATAGTATCTGACATTATAGACTTTGTACCTGATACCATCTATGATGTATGGCATGATAGGGCTGCTTTCCATTTTCTTACTACGCCGCAGCAAGTAGAGCTCTACTTAAGTATTGCCAGCAGCAGCGTAGCACAATATCTGATAATCGGTACATTTTCAGATAATGGCCCAAAGAAATGCAGTGGTCTGGATATAAAACAATATAGCGAGGCTGAAATACAGGTGCAGTTTAAAGAGAAGTTCAGCAAATTACATTGCATAACGGAAGACCATACTACGCCGTTTAATACCACGCAAAACTTCCTATTCTGCAGCTTTAAGAAAATTAATTCCTAAGTGGGTAGCAATATGCGAAAGATATATCGTTCGAAAATCGGTACCCTCTATATCGTAGTATTATGCGCGCTCCTTATAC
>Ga0207671_10001470_pt1 | contig 27227 bp, 15 predicted proteins | sample KBSC24metaG_FD_184352 | JGI IMG/M metagenome (GOLD analysis project Ga0207671, IMG submission 184352) | Corn rhizosphere microbial communities from Kellogg Biological Station, Michigan, USA - KBS C2-4 metaG (SPAdes) (version 2) | ecosystem: Host-associated > Plants > Roots > Rhizosphere > Soil... | reverse complement strand
CGCCGGGCACCTTGTTGGCCGAGATCGCCATGCCGATGCCGGTGCCGCACAACAGCACTGCGCGTTCGTAGAGGCCGGCGGCCACCGCCTCGGCGACCTTGATCGCCACGTCCGGATAGAGCACCGGCTTGTTGTCGAAGGTGCCGAAATCCTCGACTTCGTGGTGCGCAGCGAGCAGATGCGCCTTGATCGTTTCCTTCAGGTCGCCGGCGGCCTCGTCGCATCCGATCGCGAGTTTCATCGTTTGTCTCCTGGTCTGTGGGGCACTGCCATCTTAGGCATGCCGTGATCAAAAGTCAAAGCAATGAACTAATGATCAGGCTTTGTTGGCCTAAGTCACCACGAAACCGTCTTGCGTTTACCCTATTGACCCTTGAGAGGCCAAAAGATACATTGCGCAAGCTATGAACATATGATCAGACAGGAGACAGCATGAATCGCGTCATCAACAACCCGGATCTCGTCGTCGAAGACATGCTGGTCGGCATCCATGCCGCGCATGCCGACCTGCTCGCGCCCACCGACAACCCGCGCGTGCTGCGCGCCGTGGCTGCGCCGCGTGCCGGCAAGGTCGGCATCGTCACCGGCGGGGGCTCGGGGCATGAGCCGGCGTTTCTCGGCTACGTCGGCGAGGCGCTGGTCGACGCGGTGGCGATCGGCGAGATCTTCTCGTCGCCGACCGCGAAGAGCTTCGCCGACGCGATCCGTGCGGCCGATGGCGGCGCGGGCGTGGCCTGCCTCTACGGAAACTACGCCGGCGACAACATGAACGTGAAGATGGCGACGCAGGCGGTGGAGGGGGACGGCATCCGCGTGCGCACCGTGGTCGCGAACGACGACGTCGCCTCGGCGCCGCAGGGCGACGAAGCCAAGCGCCGCGGCGTCGCCGGCGAGATCCTGATGTGGAAGGTGGGCGGTGCCCGTGCCGCGATGGGCGGCACGCTCGACGAAGTCATCGCCGCGGCGCAGAAGGCGATCGGCAACACGCGCAGCGTCGGCATCGGCCTCGCGCCCTGCACGATCGCCGCGGTCGGCAAGCCGAACTTCCAGATCAAGGACGGCGAGATGGAAGTCGGCATCGGCCATCACGGCGAGCCCGGCACCCATGTGCTGCCGACGCAGCCGGCAGCGCAGATGGCCAATCTGATGCTCGATACCGTGCTGCCCGACCTGCCCTTCGCGAAGGGCGATCGCGTCGCGGTGCTCGTCTCCGGCCTCGGCGCGACGCCGGTGATGGAGCAGTACGTGCTCTATGGCCACATCGCCGCGGTGCTGAAGGAAAAGGGCATCGAGGTCGTGTTCCGCTACGTCGGCAACTACTTCACGTCGCTGGAAATGCAGGGCGTCACCCTGACGGTGATGAAGCTCGACGACGAGCTGGAGCGCTGCATGGCCTACCCGTGCCGCTCGATCGGCCTGAGCCAGGGCGCGCCGGACGGCGTGGCGGCACGGGCCGCGGCGGGAGCGATTCCTGCCGCGCGCACCAGCACGAAGACCGCCGCCGGCCCGGCCGCGACACGCGCCGCCGAGGCCGGCAAGCAGCGTGTCGCCCCCGCCGGTGCCGGCGGCGTGGTGCTCGACCTCGTCGCGGTGATTCAGGCGAACCGCGACTACCTCAGCCAGATCGACGGCGCGATCGGCGACGGCGATCACGGCATCAACATGGCCAAGGGCTTCTCGCAATGCGGCGAGCGCCTGGCCGGCAAGCCCCAGCCGCTGTCGCTGGCCGACGCGCTGGACGATCTCGCGACGGTATTGATGGAAGGCATCGGCGGCTCGATGGGCCCGCTCTACGGCAGCTTCTTCCTCGCCTTGTCTCGTTCGCTGGCCGGGCGTGACAGCCTCGGCGCGACCGGCTTCGGCGAGGCGCTGACCGCTGCGGTCGCGGCGGTGCAGGGCATGGGCAACGCCCGGGTCGGCGACAAGACCTTGATGGACACCTTGATCCCGGCGCGCGACGCCTACGACGCGGCGCTCGCCGAGGGCCAGGACTTCAGCGTCGCACTCGATGCGATGATGGCCGCGGCGCGCCAGGGCATGGAATCGACCAAGGCGCTGCAGGCGCGCATCGGCCGCGCGGCGCGGCTGGGCGAGCGCTCGATCGGCGTGCTCGATGCCGGTGCGACGTCCTGCTGCCTGATCCTCGAATCCATCGGCCGCTCGCTGCAGCAACGCATCTCCTGAGAACTGGAGCCCCTCGATCGTGGAGTACCCCGATCGATCCCCCGAGGGGATCCGAGCCGGCTTGGGGCGGCCCTGCGCTGGGCTCGGCCCTTCGATCACCAACGACGAGAGGAAACACCTATGAGCTTCGAGGCAGTCGTGTTCGACATGGATGGTGTGCTGGTCGACACCGAGGTCATCTGGCGCCAGGTGCGCGAGGAGTACGCCGCGAGCATCGGCAAGGTCTGGAGCGAGGCCGACCAGGAGTCGACGATGGGCTGCAGCACCGCGACATGGTCGCGCATCATGGTCGAGCGCCTGCAGCTGGACCTGACGCACGAGCAGATCGCACGCGAGATCAAGGGCCGGCTGATCCGGAAGTACGACGCGCACCTGCCGGTGCGCCCGGGCGCGATCGAGGCGGTGAAACTGGCGGCGACGCGCTACAAGGTGGCGCTGGCTTCGGGCTCGCCGAACGAGCTGATCGAATGGATCATGCAGCGCACGGGCCTCGACAAGGTCTTCCTCGCGACGATGTACGGCGACGACGTGACGCACGGCAAGCCGCATCCGGAGATCTACCTGAAGGTGCTGGAGAAGATCGGCGTCGCGCCGGCGGATGCGATCGGCATCGAGGATTCGAACAACGGCATCAAGTCATTGAAGGCCGCGGGCATGAGCATCATCGCGGCGCCGGGCGAGGAGTTCCCGCTGATGGCCGAGACGCTGGCGATGGCCGATGCGGTGATCCATTCGATGCAGGACTTCACGCTCGACCTGGTGACCCGGATCGATGCGCGCCGCGGCGGCTGAGGTTCAGGCCACGGCCAGCTTCGGCACCGGGCGCAGCGCGCCGCCGTGGATCGTGATCTCGTCGTCGTGCAGGGCGCGCAGCGAAGGCCGATGGCCGATGCTGATCAGGCCGGCCTGCGGCAGCTCGGCGCGCAAGGCCTGGTACAGCGTGCGCTCCGAGGTTTCGTCGAGCGCCGACGTGATCTCGTCGAGCAGCATCCACTGCGGCCGGTGCAGGAAGAGCCTTGCGAATTGCAGGCGCTGCTGTTCGCCGGGCGAGAGCGTGCGTGCCCAGGGCGCCGCTTCATCGAGCCGCGGGCCGAGCGCCGCGAGGCCGGCGAGCGACAGGCTGCGGCGCAGCGCCTCGTCGGAAAACTCGCTGCGCGCATGCGGATAGCTGATGATCTCGGCCAGGCTGCCGGCCGGCAGATAAGGCCGCTGCGGCACGAACATCGAATCCGCCGGCACGCGCGCCGTGCCCGACAGCGGCGCGACCAGGCCGGCCAGCACCCGCAGCAGCGAACTCTTGCCGGCTCCGGAGGCGCCGGTCACGAGCAGGCGTTCGCCCGGCCGCACCTCGATCGACGGCACCTGCAGCAGCGGCATGCCGGCCGCCGGCCCGATGCCGAGTTCGCGCACCGTCAGCGGCGCGTTCGCCTCCGTGGCGCTGACCGCGGCGCCGTGCGGCGCGGCGGCCGGGTTCGGGTCCGCCTCCAGCGCGCTGACGAAGCTGCTGAGCCGCCACACCGTCGCGCGCCAATCCGCCAGCTCGCCATAGGCATCGACGAACCAGCTCAGAGCTCCCTGCACCTGGCCGAAGGCCTGCGCCGTCTGCGTCAGGCCGCCGAGCTGGATCGCGCCGGAGAAGTAGCGCGGCGCCGCGGCGAGCAGCGGGAAGATGCTCGCGAGCTGTCCATAGCCGGCGCTGAACCAGGTCAGCCGCTTGGTATTGCGGATCAGCCGCGCCCAGTTGCCGCGCACCGCGTCGAACAAGGCCGTGAGCCGGCGCTGTTCGCCCGACTCGCCGCGTGCCAGCGCGATGGCCTCGGCGTGGTCGCGCACCTGCACCAGCTGGTAGCGGAAATCGGCTTCCACCTGCTGCTGCTGCGCGTTCGTCGAGATCAGCGGCCGGCCGACGATCTGCGCCAGCCAGGTGCCGAGCAGCGAATAGACGATCGCGACCCAGACCATGTAGCCCGGCAGATGCCAGCGCCCGATCGGCAGCGACCCCGACAGCGTCCACAGGATGCCGACGAAGGAGACCAGGGTGACGCTGGCGTTGATCACGCCGATCAGCAGCGACAGCGTGCTGTCGACGAAGGAGCGCGCATCGTCGGCGACACGCTGGTCGGGGTTGTCGGGCGTGCGCCTGCCGCCCAGCTGCAGCCGGTACGCCGCGCCGCGCCGCAGCCACAGCGCCAGCAGCGCGCCGGTCAGGCCGCTGCGCCAGCGCATCGTGAGCTTTTGCTGCAGCACCATGCGGTAGACGGCGACCACGATGAACACCAGCGCCAGGCCGCAGAAGACGCCGACCTGGTGCCAGAAGGCCTTCAGGTCGCGCGCCTGCAGTGCGTCGAAGAAGGCGTTGCTCCAGATGCTGAGGCGCACGTTGATCGCCACCGTGGCCAAGGTCAGTCCGATCACGAGGCCCAGCTGTCCCCAGGCGCCGCGTTCGGCCGGATCGCGCCAGAAGGGCTTCGCGAGGCGCCAGGCCTGCAACAGGCCGTCGCGCCAGCCCGACGGGCCGGTTGGGGCTGGCTCGTCCGGCGGGATCACGGGGGTGGGACTCACGACGCTGCTCCTGTGGCAATGACTGGCGACATGCCGGGGAGCTTGGGCCGCAGCCTTCAGCGCCGCTTTGCGAGCGCGTGAAGAATGCGCGCGGCGAGGTTACGCGGTGCGACGGGATCCTACTGCGGGCCGCCGGGCCGGATCCAGCGCGCGATCGTCTCGAACATCGACTGGATATCGAGCGGCTTGGCGATGTGGTCGTTCATGCCGGCGGCGATGGCCTTCTCGCGGTCGCCGCTCATCGCGTTCGCTGTCATCGCGACGATCGGCAGCGTCTGCCAGCGCGCCTGCTGGCGGATCAGGCGCGTCGCTTCGTAGCCATCCAGCACCGGCATCTGGCAGTCCATCAGCACCAGATCGAACGAGGCCTTCTCCAGCATCTCGATCGCCTGGCGGCCGTCCTCGGCGACGCTGATCGAGAGCCCGGATTCGCGCAGCAGCTCGACCGCGAGCTCCTGGTTGATCGCGTTGTCTTCCACCAGCAGCACGCTGAGCCCGTGCAGCGCCGGCACGCTGGTGCCGGCCGTGCCGCTGCCGCGGCGCACCTGCTGCGTTTCGGCCTGCCCGTTGCCGGCCATCGCGAGCGCGACCGCATCGAGCAGCGAGGACGGCGTGACCGGCTTGCTCAGCACCGCGCTCACCGCGAGATTGGCCTCGCTGAGGCGGCGCATCAGCTCGTCGGCCTCGTCGGCGGTCAGCATCAGCAACGCGGGTGGCGGATCGAGTGCGGTCGCGCGGATCTGGCGTGCGCAGCCGATGCCATCCATCGCCGGCATGTGCCAGTCGATCAGCACCAGATCGAAGGGGCGGCCGGCGGCAGCGGCAAGGCTCAGCGCGCGCAGCGCGTCCCAGGCGTCGGCGACTTCCTCGGCGTCGAGGCTCAGCGCGCGCGCCATCTCGCCCAGGATGTGGCGCGCACTTTCGTTGTCGTCGACGATCAGCATGCGGCGCCGTGCCAGCGCGGCCGGCGGGCTGAAAGCCGGCACATCGGCCTGCAGTCCGAAGCTCAACTCGAAGCTGAAGGTGCTGCCGCGGCCGGGTTCGCTCCGTACGTCGACCTCGCCGCCCATCAGGCCGATCAGCGAGCGGCTGATGGCGAGGCCCAGGCCGGTGCCGCCGTAGCGCCGCGAAGTCGACGCATCGGCCTGCTCGAAGGCGCGGAAGAGCCGCAGCCGCTGCGCCTCGGTCATGCCGACACCGGTGTCGCGCACCGAGAAATGCAGCTGCACCGAGCTCGCATCGCGTGCTTTTTCGGCGATGCCGATGATGACCTCGCCGCGCTCGGTGAACTTGACCGCGTTGCTCGCAAGATTGACCAGCACCTGGCGCAGCCGCAGCGGATCGCCGAGCAGCAGCCGCGGCAGGCCGGGCGTCAGGTCGAACAGCAGTTCGAGGCCTTTTTCTCCGACCTGCACCGCGAGCAGGTTCGCCAGGTCGTTGAGCACGTCGCCGAGATCGAAAGCGGCTCGTTCCACGTCCAGCTTGCCGGCCTCGATCTTCGAGAAGTCGAGGATGTCGTTGATGATGCGCAGCAGCGAGTGCGCCGAGCGTTCGACCTTCAGCACGTAGTTGTGCTGCTTGGGCGTCAGGCCGCTCTTCAGCGTCAGGTGCGACATGCCGAGGATCGCGTTCATCGGCGTGCGGATCTCGTGGCTCATGTTGGCGAGGAATTCGCTCTTCGCGCGGGTCGCGGCCTCGGCCGCATCCTGCGCCGCCTTCAGGTCGCTGACATCGATCGCGATGCCGCCGATCGCATAGATCTCCCCCTGCTCGTCGCGCACCGGGAAAAGATGCAGCACGTGGGTGCGGATGCCGATCGGGTACTCGCGCACCGGCGTGGCACGCAGCACCACGCCTTCGCGGACGACGCGCAGATCCTCGCGGCGGATGGCCTCGACGTCGGCCGTGTCGCCCATCAGGTCGACGTCGCTGAGGCCGACCAGCGATTCGCCGTCACGGCCGAAGTTCTCGGCCAGCGCCGGCGAATGCGCCAGGTAGCGGCCCTGCAGGTCCTTCAGGAAGACGATCGCCGGCGAGTTTTCGAAGATGCTGTACAGCACGTTGCGGCTGCGCTGCAGCTCGGCGGTGCGCAGGTCGACGTTGTGCTGCAGCAGGCGTTTGTGTTCCTCGAGCCGCTCGACGAGCTGGGCGTTCTCTATCGACACCGCGGCCTGCGCCGCGAGCTGCTCCAGCACCGGCAGCTGGGTGCCGCCGAAGGCGCGCGGCACGCTGCGATGCTCGAGGTAGAGCAGGCCGGCGAGTGCACCGCGATGCAGGATCGGCAGCGCCAGCACCGAGCGCGTGGGGTGCGCGGCGAAGTACGGATCGACCGCGAAGCGGTGCTGCTTCGCCGCATCCTCGATCAGCACGGTCTCATGGCTGCGCACGACATAGCTCACCAGGCTGGCCGGCAAGGTCGTGGACGGATCGTCCTGGATCGGCCGCAGGCTGACGGCAATGGCGTCGCGCTGCACTTCGGCGATGGCCACCAGCGTGGCGCTGTCGTTCTCCATCCAGAGCAGCGCGCCGAACTGCGCATTGCCTTCTTCGAGCATCACCACCATCAGGGTGTGCACCAGATCGTCGCGCACGATCTGGCTCGAAATCGCCCGCGAGGCCTGGGCGAGTGCCAGCGCATCGACCTGGTCCGTCGGCGGCCGGGCGGTATCGGGCGCGGCGGCGGGGCGTGTCGATACCGGCAGCGCGAGATCGAGCTGCGCCACTTTGGCCTTGGCGCCCCATTCGGCATAAGCGCGGCGGGCTTCGCCCAGCAGGCGCAGGGCGCTGCCTTCGACGCCCTGTTCGCGATAAAGCTGGGCCGCGCGTTCGCAGGCCAGCGCCTCGTGATGCACGAGCCCATTGGCGCGCGCCGCGTCGATCGCGTCTTCATAGAGGCTCAGCGCAGCGAATAGCCGGCCTTCGACGCGTTCGATCTCGGCCGAGACGAGCCGGCGCCCGGCTTCGAAAGTCGCCGGATTGCCTTCCGCCCATTGGCGCAGCTGCAGTTCGTTGTCGCGCAGCCAGGCCAGCATCGCCGGCCGCTCCTGCGGCGGCGCCGTATCCGCCATCGCAGCGATCGAGACCGATCCGTGGAGGAAGAAGTCGTGGATCGGCAACAGGCCGATCGTGCCCCACATCAGCGGTCGGGCCAGCTGCGCGAAGCGATAGCCCTCGGCGTGGTCGCCCATCGTGCAGTGCCAGACGAGCTCCGAGAGGTGTTCGGCGACGATCACGAACGGGATGCGGTCGTTGCCGTCTGCCGGGGGCGCCGTGTCGGGCCTGGCCTCGCTCGGCGCATGGCCGCGCAAGCGCCGCAGCAGCCGCTGCGTGGCTCGGTTTTGCGAGTGCACAGCGGGATAGGCGAGGGTGGCAATGAAAGCTTCGCAGCGGGCCGCATCCTCTTCCACCGCCTCGATCGTGTCGCCGCGCAGCATGCGGAAGAGCACGATCAGGCGGCTCGAGATGCCGGCGATCACGATGTTGCCGGCTTCCAGCAACGGCGGGATCGACTCGTGCAAGCGTTCGATGCACGCGCCGATGGGTCGAACCCACAGGGCGACGATCGCGCTGTGATAGAGCAGGCTGCCGCGGTGCTGCGTCAGGCCGCGCCGGTGCATCAGCTCATGGGCCACTTCGCAGTAGCGGTAGCCTTCCTGATAGTGCTTCAGGTAGTTGGCGACGATGAAGCCGTAGAAGATGTAGCCGAGCACCGAGATGTCGACGTTGCCGTGGCGCAGGCACTGCACGATCATCTGCGTGTCGTGGTAGGCAAGCAGCTTCTGGTCGGTCATGTAGGCCGCGGTGGAGGTGAAGATCACCATGCGCGTGGCCATCGCCATCGCCGGGTCGCTGGCTTCCGGCAAGTCGAGCAGACATTCCACCGGGCGGCCGGCGAGCAGCCGCTGGATCTCTTCATAGCCGGCCTGGATGTCGGCATCGGTGGGATGTTCCGGCAGGTCGAGGCCGAGATCGGTGAGGCCGACCTGCGCCACCGCGCAGGCGGCCGGGCTGTCCCCGTGCGCCACCAGCAGGCTGATGCGGATCATGTGCGCGTGTGCGCGGTCGATCGCGTTGTGCGCATTCGCGATGACCGTGTCGAGCCAATCTTCGGCAACGGCGAACTGACCGCCGAGGTACTCGCATTCGGCGGCGCCAAGGTGCAGCGCGAGCGCCAGCACATAGCAACGGGTCCAGGCATCGGGCGGCAACAGCGCAATGCCGGCCGAGAAGTAGCTGGCCGCCGCGACGTGCAGCGTGGCGGCGCGTGCCTTGGCGCCGGCGGCGCGATTGAGTTCGGCCACCTGCAGCCGTTCCTCGGCGTCGGTGATGACCGCGATGCCCGCATTCAAGTGCGCGACGATATCGAACAGCTTGTCGTCGATCTGGTCTTCGGGCAGATGACGCCGCAGCAGCCGGCCGATGCGCGCATGCATCGCCGCGCGTTCACCGGGGGGCGTCAGCAGGTAGGCTGCTTCCTGCACCCGGTCGTGCAGGAAATGGCAATCGCCGTTGCTGCGCACCAGCAGTCCGACCTGCATCGCCGGCCAGAGGCGAGCTTCCATCGTGGCGTTGCCATCGTCGTCGAGCAGGGCGAGCACGTCCAGCGAAAAGCGGTTGCCGAGAAAGCCGGCCACGGTCAACGCCTGCTGCGTGCCGGGCGGCAGGCGTTGCAGCTCGCCGAGCATCAGCGACACCACGTTGTCGGTGAAGTTGCGCGCGCGGATCGCCGGCAAATCCCAGCGCCACCTCGAACGCGCCGGATCGAAGGCGATCAGTCCGTCGAGATGCAGCGTCTGCAGGAACTGGAAGCAGAAGAACGGGTTGCCGCGCGTCTTCTCGTACACCAGCTGCGCCAGCGGCTCGATCACCGGCAGGCCGGTGTGCAGCGTGGCCGCGATGATCTCGCGCACATGGCTTTCGGTCAGCGGCGCGAGCGTGATCGAGGAGATCGGCACCGCGCGCTTGCGCAGCTCGTCGAGGCTCGCCACCAGCGGGTGCGCCGGGCCGACCTCGTTGTCGCGATAGGCGCCGATCACCAGCAGATGCTGCGGGTCGGCATGGCCGCACAGCAGCATCAGCAGCTGCAGGCTCGCGCTGTCCAGCCATTGCAGGTCGTCGAGGAACAGCACCAGCGGATGCTCCTGCTTCGCGAACACCGCGATGAAGCGCAGGAAGAGCCGGTGCAGGCGGTGCTGCGCCTGATCCGGCGGCAGTTCGGCGACCGGCGGCTGCGGGCCGATGACGAGCCGCAGCTGCGGGATCAGGTCGACCATCAGCTGGCCATGCTCGCCGACCGCCTCCAGCAGTTGCCTGCGCCATACGTCGAGCTGCTCGGTGCGTTCGGACAGCAGCTGCTGGACCAGCGACTGCAGCGCCTGGCCGAAGGTGGCGTAGGGCACGCCGCGGCGGTACTGGTCGAACTTGCCGGTGATGAAGTAGCCGCGCCGCGCGACGATCGGCTTGTGGATCTCCGCCACCAGCGAGGACTTGCCGATGCCCGAGTAGCCCGCGACCAGCACCAGCTCGGCACGCGCGCTTTCGGCGACGCGGTCGAAGGCGGCGAGCAGCGTGTGGATGTCGGCCTCGCGGCCGTACAGGCGCTGCGGCAGCTGGAAGCGAGTGGAGATGTCGTGCGCGCCGATCTCGAACGGCTCGACATGGCCGGCGGCGATCCATTCGCGCTCGCAGCGTTCGAGATCCAGCCGCAGGCCGGCGGCGCTCTGGTAGCGGTCCTCCGCGAGCTTGTTCAGGAGCTTCATCACGATCAGCGAGAGCGGCTCGGGCACGCTGGCTTGCAGCGTGTGCGGCGGCCGCGGCAGGCGCGCCAGGTGGCAGTGCACCATCTCCAGCGCGTCGGCTGCGACGAAGGGCTTGCGGCCGGTCAGCAGCTCGTAGAAGGTGACGCCGAGCGCGTAGAAATCGGCTCGGTAGTCGACCGTGCGATTCATGCGGCCGGTCTGCTCCGGTGCCATGTAGGCGAGCGAGCCTTCGAGCCGGTCCGGCGCGGCCGGCACGACGTGCTCGCGTTCGAGCCGCGAGGCCTGCGCGAATCCGGTCAGCTGGACACGCTGCGTGACCGGGTTCAGCACGATGTTGTGCGGCTGGATGTTGCGGTGGATGATCTGCTGGCGGTGCAGGCATTCGAGCGTCGCGACGAGCGAGATCGCGAGCGGGAAAAAGGCCGCCAGCGGGCAGGGCTCGCCGATCAGCGAATGGTCCAGCGGCTCGCCGCCGATGTCTTCGTAGACCAGCACCAGCGAACGTTCGTGTTCCTCGAGTGCATAGGGCCGCGGCGTGCCGGGACAGGCGAGCAGGGTCAGCAGGTCGAACTCGTGGCGCAGGCGTTCACGGCTGCCTGCGTCGGGCACCTCGGCCACCGGCGTCTTCAGGATGACCGGCGTCTGCGCCTCGCCCGCCGAGCCGCGGTAGAGGTGCATGTCGTCGTCCTCCTGCAGAAGGCCGGTGATGACGTGATGCGCGAGCATGAACATCGGGTCGTTTCCTCGGCGGACTGGGTGGGCTGCGGCGCCCTCCTTCGTCGTTGCCGATGTGGATTCTCCCTGTGCTCTGCGCATGATAAGGAGTCGCCCGGCAGGCTCTGCGCGCCAGACGCTGCGGCAAAGTGTTTTCGACGAGATTCGACGCCGGCGAGCCGCTCGATCTCAAGCTGCGATACGTTGTGACGCGACGGTTTCGGCGTGATGACACGCGACCTCGGTGGGGCCGAGCGGGCGCAGCTCGGGCACCTCGGTCGTGCAGCGCTCGGTGGCATACGGGCAGCGCTTGTGGAAGCTGCAGCCGGGCGGTGGATCGAGCGGCGAGGGCAGCTCGCCGACGATCCTGATCTTCAGCGCGCGCCGCGCTGCATCGATGCTCGGCGTGGCCGACAGCAGTGCGCGGGTGTAGGGATGCAGGGGTTGCGCGAAGAGCGCCGTTTTCGGAGCGAACTCGACCACGCGGCCGAGGTACATCACCATCACGCGCTGCGCGATGTGCTCGACCACGCTCAGGTTGTGCGAGATGAAGACGTAGGCGATGCCGGTGCGTTCCTGCAGGTCCATGAAGAGGTTCAGGATCTGCGCCTGGATAGAGACGTCGAGCGCCGAGGTCGGCTCGTCGGCCACCAGCAGCTTGGGCGACAGCATCATCGCGCGCGCGATCGCGATGCGCTGGCGCTGGCCGCCGGAGAACATGTGCGGATAGCGTTGTGCATGTTCGGAGCGCAGGCCCACTTGCGAGAGCATCGCCGCGATGCGCTCGCGCCGCTCGGCGGCCGACAGCGTGGTGTTCAGCAGCACCGGCTCGTCCAGCATCTGCGCCACGCGCTTGCGCGGGTTCAGCGAGGCATAGGGGTTCTGGAAGACCATCTGCACCGTCTGGCGCAGCTGCTTGATCTGGGCCGCGTCGGGATGAGCCGCGTCGATGCCGGCGATGCTCAGGCTGCCGGCGGTGGGCTTCTCGATCAAGGTCAGCGCACGTGCCAGGGTCGACTTGCCGCAGCCCGATTCGCCGACCACCGCCAAGGTCTGCCCGGCGTCGAGGCTGAAGCTGACGCCGTTCAAGGCTTTCACGGTGGCCGACGGCCTGAAGGCGCCGCGGCTCACGTGGTAGTAGCGCGAGAGGTTCTCGGCGACGAGCAGTCGAGAAGCCGTCATGCCGCGACCCGGTTCGCAATGTTGCGCGGGAAGAGGCAGCGCGCATGGCCGCCATCGGGCATCGCATCGAGCCCGGGGTGCGTCGCGCGGCAGCTCTCCTGCACGTAGGGGCAGCGTGGCGCGAGCAGGCAGCCGCGCAGCTTGTCGTGCATGCCCGGCACCATGCCGGCGAGTGTCGGCAGGCGCCGCGCGCCGCGGCTGTGTTCGGGGATCGACGACAGCAGCGCCTCGGTGTACGGGTGGTGCGGCCGCTCGAACAGGGCCGGCACGTGCTGCGTCTCGACCACCTCGCCGGCATACATCACCGCGATCTCGCGCGCATGCGCGGCGAGCAAGGCCAGGTCGTGCGTGATCAGCACCAGCGCCATGTCCTGCTTGCGCTGCAGATCGACCAGCAGGTCGAGCACCTGGGCCTGGATCGTGACGTCGAGCGCGGTGGTCGGCTCGTCGGCGATCAGCAGCTTCGGGCTGCAGGCCAGCGCCATCGCGATCATCACGCGCTGGCTCATGCCGCCGGAGAGCTGGTGCGGGAAGGCATTCAGCCGCGACGCGGGATCGGGGATCTCGACCAGTTTCAGCAACTCGACCGCACGTTCGCGCAGCCGCGACGAGCTGCCCGACTGATGCACCTTCAAGGTCTCCATGATCTGGAAGCCGACGGTGTAGGCCGGGTTCAGGCTGGTCATCGGGTCCTGGAAAATCATCGCCATGTCACGGCCGACGATCGTGCGGCGCTCGCGCGGCGACAGGGTCAGCAGGTCGTTGCCGTCGAAGCGCAGCACGTCGGCCTTGACTTCGCCGGGAGAGTCGATCAGCCCCATCAAGGCCAGCATGCTGACGCTCTTGCCCGAGCCGGACTCGCCGACCAGGCCGAGCAGCTGGCCGCGGTCGACGTCGAGATCGATGCCCTTCACCGCGGCGAAGGGGCCGAAGCGGACGGTGAGGTTCCTGATCTCCAAAAGGCTCATGTCAGCTCCCTGCGGCGCTGCGCGCCGGCCCCCCCAAGGGGGAACGAGCGCCTTGGGAACGGCCCGGCGGTGCTCATGAGAGTTTTTTCAATCGCGGATCGAGCGCATCGCGCAGCCCGTCGCCCATCAGGTTGATGGCCAGCACCGTGGTCAGGATCGCCAGGCCGGGCAAGGTCACGACCCAGTTCGCGCGCTCGATGTAGTCGCGCGCCGAGGCCAGCATCGTGCCCCATTCGGGCGTCGGCGGCTGTGCGCCGAGGCCGAGAAAGCCCAGGGCTGCAGCGGTCAGGATCGCATCCGAGAAGCCCATCGTCGCGGTGACGATGACCGGCGCCATGCAGTTCGGCAGCACGGTGTTGAACATCAGGCGGAAGGTGCCGGCGCCGGCCAGGCGCGACGCGATCACGTAGTCCTTCGCCAGCTCCGCCATCGCCGAGGCGCGCACCAGGCGCACGTAGCTCGGTATCGCTACCAGCGCGATCGCGAACATGGTGTTCAAGAGGCCCGGCCCGAGCACCGCGACCACCGCGATCGCGAGCAGCAGGCTGGGCAGCGCCAGCATCACGTCCATCAGCCGCAGGATCACGATGCCGATGCGCGGGAAGAAGGCGGCCGCCAGCCCGAGCGCGATGCCGGGCAGCATCGACAGCACGACCGCGACGAAGCCGATCATCAGCGAGAGCCGCGCGCCGAACAGCAGGCGCGAGAGCATGTCGCGGCCGATGTCGTCGGTGCCGAGCAGGAAGCGCGCGCTGCCGTCGGGGTGCCAGATCGGCGGGCTCAGCAGCGCGTCGCGGTATTGCTCGATCGGGCTGTACGGCGCGAGCGCGCCGGCGAGCAGCGCAGCCAGCACGATCAGGATGAAGTAGACCAGGCCGCCGACCGCACCCTTGTTGTGCGAGAAGCTGCGCCAGAAGTCGCCCCAGCTCGACGGCAGCTGTTCGCCGAGGTTTTCTTCAGCGGGAAGGACGGCGCTCATGATGGTATGGGCGGTTCAACACGAGCGGGCCGAGCGCCGGGCCGCTCCCAAGCCGGCCCGCGCCAGCGGCGAGACGCCGCTGGCCTTCGTGCCGTCCAAGTCCGCGCAGGCGGACTTGGAGCCGCGGCACTCAGCCCCCTCGGGGGGCCGAGCCCGGACGTGGACCGTCCGGTGGACGGTCCACGCCTGGCGAGGGGCCGGGCCACTGGCCCGGCGCGGCCTGCAAGGTCGGCCGACGTACTCGTCGGACGGGGGGTCAACATCATTTGGCGTGTCGGATACGGGGGTTGATCAGGCCGTACAAAAGATCGACCAGCAGGTTGACGACGATCACCAGGGTCGCGGTGATCAGGATGCCGCCCTGCACCACCGGGTAGTCGCGCCGGCCGATCGCATCGATCAGCCACTTGCCGACACCCGGCCACGAGAAGATGGTTTCGGTCAGCACCGCGCCGGCGAGCAAGGTGCCGACCTGCAGCCCGATCACCGTGATCACCGGCACCAGCGCATTGCGCAGGGCATGCACGAAGACCACGCGGGTCGGCGACAAGCCCTTTGCGCGCGCGGTGCGCACGTAGTCCTCGCGCAGCACTTCGAGCATCGACGAACGCGTCATGCGCGCGATCACCGCGAGCGGGATCGTGCCGAGCACGATTGCCGGCAACACCAGGTGCGACAAGGCCGAGCGGAACGCGCCGCTGTCGCCGGAGAGCCAGGCATCGACCAGCATGAAGCCGGTGCGCGGCGTGATGTCGAACTCCAGCGCCATGCGGCCCGAGACCGGCAACGCGAAGTCGGGTGCCAGGTCGCGCATGTAGACCGAGAAGAACATGATCAGCAGCAGGCCCCACCAGAAGATCGGCATCGAGAAGCCGGTCAGCGAGAGGCCCATCACGCCGTGATCGAAGACCGAGCCGCGTTTGATCGCGGCGATCACGCCGGCCAGGAGGCCGAACACGCTGGCGAAGATCAGGGCGCAGAGCGAGAGCTCGACCGTCGCCGGAAAGAGCTTCAGGAACTCGCTCCACACCGCCTCGTGCGTGACGAAGGATTCGCCGAGATCGAGGTGCAGCGCCTTCCACAGGTAGACGCCGTACTGCTCGTACAGCGGCCGGTCGAGGCCGAGGCGGTGCATCACCTCGGCATGGAAGGCCGGGTCGAGCCGCCGCTCGCCCGCCATCACCTGCACCGGGTCGCCGGGGATCAGATGGATCAGCGAAAACGCCAACAGGGTGATTCCCAGGAAGGTAGGGATCACGAGGGCAACACGGCGCAGGATGAAACCGAACACGGTGGCTTGTCTCTCTCCGCCCTCTGCGGGCCGGGCTACTTTACGCTCACACGACGGAAATCGTTGTTGGTGAACGGACTCTGGACAAACCCGGAGACTCTTCTGTTCACCGCCGTCATGTACTCCGGGAACACAGCAGGGATCGTGCCGACCTCGTCGTAGACCAGCTTCTGCGCCTTCAGGTACAGCTCGGTGCGCTTCTTCGGGTCGCTGGTCTTGCGCGCCTCGTCGACCAGCGCATCGAACTGCTTGTTGCACCACTGGCTCTTGTTGCCGCCGCCTTCGACCGCATCGCAGACCAGGTTCGGGGTGAAGAAGTTGTCCGGGTCGCCGTTGTCGCCGGCCCAGTTGAGGAAGGTGATGTCGTGGTCGCCCTTGCCGGTGCGCTTCAGCAGCTCGCCCCACTCCATCATCTGCACCTTGACCTTGATGCCGACCTTGGCCCAGTCCGCCTGCATCAGCTCGCCGGCGCGCTTGCCGTCGATGCTGCCGCCGACGCGCGTGAAGAGCGAAAGCTCGGTGCCGTCGTAGCCGACGGCCTTGACCAGCGCCTTGGCCTTCTCCGGGTCGTACTGGTTCGCCAGGCTCTTGTCGAAGCTCCACATGCCGGGTGGCAGGAAGCTCGCGGCCGGCGTCGCGTTGCCGCCGTAGACCGACTGGATGTAGGTCTTCTTGTCGAGCGCCAGCCACAGCGCCTGGCGGAAGCGTTTGTCGCTGGTGAACTTGTGCTTTGCGTTCGGCGCGATGTAGGCGGTGAGCAGCGCGTTCATGCGCATCATCTGCACGTTCTTGTCGCCGTCGAAGGCGGCCGCGGTCTCGGCGCGCATGTTGGTACCGACCAGGCACTCACCCGCCTTCAGCCGCTGCACGCGCACGCTCGGGTCGAGCGTGACGGCGAAGATCAGGTTGTCGATCTTCGGTACGCCGCCCCAGTACGACGGATTCGCGGTGTAGCGGATGATCGCGTCCTTCTGGTAGCTCTTGAAGACGAAGGGGCCGGTGCCGACCGGCTGGGTGTTGATCGCTTCGAGCTGCCCGGTCTTCTGCAGCTGCGCGGCGTATTCGGCCGAATAGATCGAGGCGAGGGCAGACATCGCCATGTCCGCGATGAACGGCGCCTCGGGCCGCGTCAAGGTGAAGCGCACGGTGTAGTCGTCGACCTTGGCGACCGACTTGATCAGCCCCGACATGCCCATGCCTTCCCAGTAGACGTAGCCGTTCTTCGCGACGCCGTGGGCCGGGTGGTTCTTGTCGTTGACGCGGTTGATCGACCAGAGCACGTCGTCGGCGTTGAAGTCGCGCGTCGGCTTGAACCAGGGCGTGGTGTGGAACTTCACGCCTTTGCGCAGATGGAAGGTGTAGTTCAGGCCGTCGGCGCTGACCTCCCATTTCTCCGCGAGTCCGGGAATGACTTCGGTCGTGCCCGGCTTGAACAGCAGCAGCTGGTCGTAGATCGTCAGGCCGGCGGCGTCGTTGGTCACCGCGGACTCGTATTGCACGATGTCGAAGCCGTCGGGCGAGGCTTCGGTGCAGACGGTGAGGTTGACCGCGTGGGCCTGGGTGGCGAGGCAGAGTGCCGAGAGCGTGCAGGCGTGGAGGAGTTTCATCGGATGGGGCCTCGAATGGCAGGGGGTCATCGCGGCGACAGCCCGCGCAGGTTCAGCTCCGCCAGCGGGCTGGGCAAGAAGCCGTCGACCTTGCGGTTCACCGCGTTGAAGACGTAGGGGTACACCGTCGGGATCACCGGCACTTGCTCGGCGATCGTGCGCTGCGCCTGCGCGTACAGCGTCTTGCGGCGTTCGCGGTCGGTCGAGCTGCGGGCGGCTGCCAGCACCTGGTCGAACGCCGGGTCGCACCAGCGGCTCGAATTGCCGCCGGAAGCGATGGCCGAACAGCTCAGATTGGGCGTCAGAAAGCTGTCCGGGTCGGCGTTGCCGATCCAGCTGAAGAAAGTAATGTCGTGCTCGCCGAGGCTGACGCGTTTCAGCATCTCGCCCCATTCCATCGTCTGCACCCGCGTCTTCACGCCGATGCGCGCCCAGTCGGCCTGCATCAGCTCGGCGGCGCGCAGCGCGTCGATGCTGCCGCTGGTGCGCGTGAAGATGACGAACTCGCTGCCGTCGTAGCCGCTCGCCTTGACCAGCTCGCGCGCGGCCTGCAGGTCGTGATGCTCGGCGAGCGCCGCGTCGTGCGCCCACAGCGCGGGCGGCAAGAAGCTCGCCGCGAGCTGAGCGCGCCCGTTATAGACCGATTGCAGCAGCGTGGCCTTGTCGAGCGCCAGCGCCAGCGCGCGGCGCAGCCGTGCATCGGCAAGAAAGCCGTGCTGCGTGTTCAGCGCGATGTAGCTGACGATCTGGCTGGGCGCGGCCAGCACGCGCACCTCGCCGCCGTCGGCGAAGGTGTCGAGCGATGTCGACTTCAGGTTCACGCCGATCAGGCATTCGCCGGATTTGACGCGTTGCGCGCGCACCGCCGGATCGGGCGTGATCGCGAACACCAGCCGCTCGAACTTCGGCGCGCCGCCCCAGTAGTCGCGGTTGGCGCTGAAGCGGATCGTCGCGTCCTTCTGATAACTCGTGAAGACGAACGGGCCGGTGCCGACCGGGCGGGTGTTCAGGTCCTCCAGCCTGCCGGAGGCCAGCAGCTTCGCGCCGTACTCCGCCGAATAGACCGAGCCGACCAGCGCGTTGGCCAGATCCTCCAGCAGAGGCGCACTCGGGTGCCGCAGCGTCAGCAGCACGGTGTGCTCGTCCAGCTTCGCGATCGAAGCGATGTCGCCGGAGAGGCCGAACGAATGCCACAGCCCGAAGCCGTTCTTCGCCATCGCCAGCCACGGGCTCTTCGGGTCGGCCTGGCGCTGCATCGAGAACAGCACGTCGTCGGCATTCATCTCGCGCGTCGGCGTGAACCACGGCGTGGCGTGGAATTTCACGCCGCGGCGCAGGTGCAGCACCAGCTTCAGCCCGTCGGCACCGAGCTCCCAGCGCTCGGCCAGGCCCGGCGCGAGTTCGGCCGTGCCGGGCACGTGGCGCACCAGCTGGTCGTAGACGGTGTGGCCGGCGGCGTCGCGCGTCACCGTCGATTCCGACTGCGCGACGTCGAAGCCGTCGGGCGAGGATTCGCTGCACACGGTCAGCACGGCGCCGGCCGCCTGTGCGCTCGCGGCGCAGGCGGCGAACATGGCCAACAGCAGGACGCGGGCGAGGCGAATCATCAGGGCAGCGAGACGTTGCGGAAGTCCAGGTCGACCAGCGGGCTCGGGACGAAGCCCTGCACCTTCTGGTTCACCGCGGTGTACTCGGTCGGATAGACGGTCGGGATCACCGGGGTCTTCTCGGCGACCATGCGCTGCGCCTGTTCGTACAGCGCGGTGCGGCGTGCGCGATCGCCGCTGATGCGCGCGGCATCGAGCAGCGCATCGAAGGCCGCGTCGCACCACAGGCTCTTGTTGCCGCCGGCGCTGACCGCGGCGCAGCTCAGGTTGGCGCTGAAGAAGTCGTCCGGGTCGCCGCTGCCGGCCCAGCTGAGGAAGGTGATGTCGTGCTCGCCCTGACCGGTGCGCTTCAGCATCTCGCCCCACTCCATCATCTGCACCCGCGTCTTCACGCCGATGCGCGCCCAGTCGGACTGCATCAGCTCGGCGGCGCGCTTGCCGTCGATGCTGCCGCCGATGCGGGTATAGATCGACAGCTCGCGGCCATCGTAGCCCGAGGCCTGCACCAATGCGCGGGCGCGTGCCGGGTCGAAGGCGTTCTGGATCGTCTTGTCGAAGCTCCACTGCACGCTCGGCAGAAAGCTTGTCGCCGGCGTCGCCCGGCCGCCGTAGACCGCCGCGAGGTAGCTGGCGCGGTCGAAGCCGAGCGCGAGCGCCTGGCGAAAGCGCGGGTCGTCGAGAAATGGGCGGCGCGTGTTCAGCGCGATGTAGGAAGTCAGCAGGCCGGTGACACCCGGCATGCGCACCGGCGTGCCGGTGAAGGCGCCCGCCGTCTCCGCCCGCATGTTGGCGCCGACCAGGCACTCGCCCGCCTTCAGCCGCTGCACGCGCACGTTGCCGTCGGGCGTGATCGCGAACACCAGCCTGTCGAGCGTCGAGGCGCCGCCCCAGTAGTCCGGGTTCGGTGTGTAGCGGATCACCGCGTCCTTCTGGTAGCTCTGGAAGACGAAGGGGCCGGTGCCGACCGGCTCGCTGTTGAAACGATCGAGCTTGTGCGCGGCGAGCAGCTGCTGGGCGTATTCGAGCGAGAACACCGAGCCGGTGAAGGTCTGCGCGAGGCCGGTGACGAAGGGCGCGGACGGCTTGTTCAGGCTGAAGCGCACCGTGTAGTCGTCGACCTTGTCGATCGCTTTCATCTGCGCGGCGAGGCCGGTGCCGGCCCACATCAGGTAGCCGTTCGGCGAGATCGCCTGCCACGGGCCGGCGGGCTCGGCCATGCGGCGGATCGAGAACACCACGTCGTCGGCGTTCATCTCGCGGCTGGGCTTGAACCAGGGCGTGCGGTGGAAGCGCACGCCGTGGCGCAGGTGCATCGTGAGCTGCAGGCCGTCGGTGCTGGTCTCCCAGCGCTCGGCCAGGCCCGGCACCAGCTCGGCCGTGCCGCGCCGGTACATCACCAGCTGGTCGTAGAGCGTCATGCCGGCCGCGTCGTGCGTGACGGCGGATTCGGACTGGGCGATGTCGAAACCGTCGGGGGCGTTTTCGGTGCAGACGGTGAGCGTGCCGGCCGCGTGAGCTGCCGGCAGCGCGAGCGCGCCAACCAGCTGCAGCAGCGAACGAACAAGCGAGCCGGTCATCGGCGCTCAGTCGACCTGGGCGGCACGGTAGTCGTTCAGGCCGAAGGGCGTCGCGTTCATGCCGCGCACCCGCTTGTCGACCGCGTTCAGCACCAGCGGATAGGCGACCGGGATCAGCGGGATCTCGTCGTGGATCAGCTTCTGCGCCTTGACATAGAGCGCGCTGCGCGCGGCGGTGCCGGAGGTCCTGCGCGCCTGGTCCAGCAGCGCGTCGAATTCGGCATTGCACCACTGCGACTTGTTGCCCCCGCCGGCGACCGCCGCGCAGCTCAGGTTCGGGGTGAAGAAGTTGTCCGGGTCGCCGTTGTCGCCGTACCAGCTCATGAAGGCGATGTCGAGATCGCCGCGGCCGGCGCGTTTCAGCAGCTCGGCGATCTCCATCTGCTCGACGCGCACCTTGATGCCGATGCGCGACCAGTCGGCCTGCACCAGTTCGCCGTCGCGGGTGCCGCGGCCGCTCGCGATGGTGAGGCTGATCTCGCTGCCGTCATAGCCGCTGGCGCGCACCAGCTGCTTCGCGCGCTCGACGTCATGCGCCTCGCGCAGGCTGGCGTCGTGGCTCCAGATCGACGGCGGCAGCAGGCTCACCGCCGGCTCGGCGAAGCCGGCGTAGACGTTCTTCACGATCGCCGGCTTGTCCAGCGCCAGCCGAAGCGCCTCGCGAAAGCGCTTGTCGCCCAGCCACTGGCGCTTCACGTTGATCGCGAGGTAGGAGGTGCGCAGCACCTTCACCGGGACCACGGCCGGGTTCGATCCGGCCGGCATCGTCGCCGCGCTCGCCTGCTTGATGAAGAGCGCGACGCGGCATTCGCCGGCCTTGACGCGCTGCAGGCGCGTATCGTCGTCGCGCGTCACCGCGTAGATCAGGTTGTCGATCTTCGGCGCGCCGCCCCAGTAGGCGGTGTTGGCGCTGTAACGCACCACCGCGTCCTTCTGGTAGCTCTTGAAGACGAACGGGCCGGTGCCGACCGGCTGGGTGTTGAAGTTCTCGAGCTGTCCGCTCTTCAGCACCTGCGCGGCGTACTCGGCCGAGAAGATCGTACCGAGCGCGGGCATCGCCATGTCGGCGAGGAAGGGCGCTTCCGGCTTGGACAGCTCGATGCGCACCGTGTGATCGTCGACCTTGGTGGCCGACTTGATCAGCTTGTCCATCTCCATGCCCTGCCAGTAGACGTAGCCGCCCTTGGCCAGCGCATAGGCCGGATTCTTCTTGTCGTTCACCCGATTGATCGAGAACAGCACGTCGTCGGCGTTCAGCTCGCGCGTCGGCTTGAACCACGGGGTGCTGTGGAACTTGACGCCGCTGCGCAGCCGGAACGTGTAGACCAGGCCGTCGGCACTGATCTGCCATGATTCGGCCAGCCCGGGCATCAGCTCGGTGCCGCCCGGCTTGAAGTGAATCAGCTGGTCGTAGATCGTCATGCTCGACGCATCGGCCGTGCCCACCGATTCGTATTGCGCGATATCGAAGCCTTCGGGCGAGCTCTGGGTGCACACCGTCAACGTCCCCGCAGCCTGCGCCGCCGCCGCACCGAGCGCCAGGGCGGCGGCGCCGATCAGTCGAGCCAACGTCATCATCGTCATCCTTGTCCTGAAGGGAGCGCCTCGGCTCACCGGCGCCTCGCTACCAGATGCGGATGCGCTGCTCGCTGGGCTTCCACATCTTGTCGCCCGGCTTGGTGCCGAACGCCTGCTGGAAGCCGTCGTGGTTGACCGCCGCGCCGTCGGCACGGAAACGCGCCGGCGAATGCGGATCGATGGTGAGCAGCTGCAGCGTGCGGGCCTCGCGCGCCTTGTCGCGCCAGACCTGCGCCCAGCCGATGAAGAAGCGCTGGTCGCCGCTGAACCCGTCGATCACCGGCGCGTCCTTGCCGCCGAGCGCGATGTGGTAGGCCTTGAACGCGATCTGCAGGCCCGACAGATCGGCGATGTTCTCGCCCAAGGTCAGCTCGCCGTTCAGCGGATGGCCGGGCACCGGCTCGTAGGCCGCGTACTGCGCGACCAGTTGCGAGGTCAGCGCCTTGAAGGCCTTGCGATCGGCCTCGGTCCACCAGTTGTCGAGCTTGCCGTCGCCGTCGTACTCGCTGCCCTGGTCGTCGAAGCCGTGGCTGATCTCGTGGCCGATCACCGCACCGATGCCGCCGTAGTTGATTGCGTCGTCGGCGGCCATGTCGAAGAACGGCGGCTGCAGGATCGCCGCCGGGAATACGATCTCGTTGAAGCTCGGGTTGTAGTAGGCGTTGACCGTCTGCGGGCTCATGCCCCATTCGCTGCGGTCGACCGGCTGGCCGGCTTTCGCGGCGCTGCGCTCGTATTCGAAGCGGCCGGCTCGCAAGGCGTTGCCGAGCGCGTCGCCGTCGCGGATCTCGAGCTTCGAGTAGTCCCGCCATTTGTCGGGATAGCCGATCTTCGTCATGTACTTGCCGAGCTTCTCCTTCGCGCGCGCCTTGGTCGGCGCGCTCATCCAGCTCAGCGTGTCGATCGACTGGCCGTAGGCGGCGAGCAGGTTGGCGACCAGCTGCTGCATGCGCGCCTTGTGATCCGGCGGGAAGTACTTCGCGACGTAGACCTGGCCGACGCCTTCGCCGAGCGCGCTGTTCAGCGACGCGGTGCCGTCCTGCCAGCGCGGCTTCGGGCTCTCCAATCCCTGCAGCGCCTTGCCGCGAAAGGCGAAGCTCGCGTCGCGGAAGGGCTTGGGCAGCACGCCGGCGCTGCCGTCGAGCAGGCGCGCGCGCAGGTAGAGCCGCCAGGTCGCCATCGGCGTCTCGGCCACCAGCCTGCCGAAGCCCTGCACGTAGCTCGGCTGCGAGACCGAGAGCCGGTCGATCACCGGCAGCTTCGCCGCGACCAGATTGCGCTGCCAGTCGAAGCCGGGTGCGCTCTTCGCCAGCGCGGCCACGGTCATCGGGTTGTAGGTCTTGATCGCATCGCGGTTCTGCACGCGCGACCACTGCAGCGCGGCGAGCCGGGTCTCGAGCGCCATCACGGTCTCGGCGCTGCGCGTCGCGTCCGCATCGCCGCTTAGCTGGAACAAGGCCGACAGGTAGACGAAGTAGGCGCCGCGGGCGCGCAGCATGCGGTCTTCGGTGCCCGAGTAGTAGTCGCGGTCCGGCAGGCCGAGGCCGCCCTGCCAGGTCGCGAGGCGATTGATGCCCGGCTCTTTGGGATCGGCATCCACCGCCAACGGCACCGGCACGCTGGCGATGCCTTGCAGCCGTCCCATCAGCGCGGCGAGATCGGCCTTCGTCTTCAGCGCATCCACCTCGCTGAACCACGGAGCGAGCGGCGCCAGGCCGGCGCGGTCGATCGCGGCTTCGTCGAGATGGCTGCGGTAGTAGCTGCCGATCTTCTGCTCGATGCTGCCGGGCGCCGCGCCGGTGTTCTTCGCCAGCTCTTCGGCGATGCCGCGCACGCGCTCGTCGGACTTGTCGCGCAGCATGATGAAGCTGCCGAACGAGGCCTTGTCGGCGGGGATCGGCGTGTCCTTCAGCCACCGGCCATTGACGGCGCCGAAGAGGTCGTCCTGCAGGCGCACGCTGGTGTCGAAGCCGGTGCGGTCGATGCCGTTGGCCGGCGGCGGCGCGGAGAAGGCCAGGCCGGCCTGGAGTGCGAACAGCAAGGGAGCGAGTCGGAAAGAATCAAAAGGCATCATGTCGAGGTCGTGATCCGGTGAGAGGCCGAAGGCACAGCAAGCGCAGTGCCTTCGCAAGGTCCGCGACATGCGCATCACTTCAGGCTCACGCCGTAGAAGTTCGTCAGTCCGAAGGGGCTCATCTTGAAGCCGTCGACGTTCTTGCGCATCGGCTGATAGACCACCGAATGCGCCATCGGGACCCACGGCGCCTCGCGGTGGAAGACGGCCTGTGCCTTCTCGTAGAGCTTGGTGCGCTCGGATGGGTTCAAGGTCTCCTTGGCCTTGTTGATCAAGGCGTCGTACTCCTTGTCGCACCACTGGCCGTAGTTGCTGCCGCCGACCGCGGCGCAGCTCAGCAGGTTGGCCATGAAGTTGTCCGGGTCGCCGTTGTCGCCGGTCCAGCCGAACATGCCGATGTCGGACTCGCCGGCCTTCGCGCGCTTCAGGTACTCGGCCCATTCGTACTTGACGATCGTCGTCTTGATGCCGACCTTGGCGAGGTCTGACTGGATCAGCTCGGCCGCCTGCGAGCCGTTCGGGTTGTAGGGCCGCTGCACCGGCAGGGCCCACAGCTTGGTCTCGAAGCCGTTCGGGAAGCCCGCCTTCGCGAGCAGGGCCTTGGCCTTCTCGGGGCTGTATTCGTAGGCCTTGATCGACCTGTCGTAGGACCACATCGTCGGCGGGATCGGATTCACGGCCGGCTCGCCCGCGCCCTGGTAGACCGCATCGACCAGCGACTTCTTGTTGATCGCCATGTTGATCGCGCGGCGCACGTCGGCGTTCTCGAACGGCTTGTGCGTGACGTTCAGCGTCAGGAAGCCGACGTTCAGCCCGGGCTGCGACAGCAGCTTGATGCCGGCGTCCTTCTTCATCGCCTCGACCTCGGCCGGCTTCGGGTAGGACGAGACCTGGCATTCACCCGCCTTCAGCTTCTGCGCCCGCACCGCGGAATCCTTGGTGATCGCGAAGATCAGGTTGTCGATCTTCGCCTTGCCGCGCCAGTAGTCGTCGAACGCGGCGTAGCGGATCTGCGCATCCTTCTCGTAGCGCTTGAAGACGAAGGGGCCGGTGCCGACCGGCTTGTTGTTCAGCTCGCCGGCCTGGCCGGCCTTCAGCAGCTGGTCCGCGTATTCGGCCGACTGGATCGATGCGAAGCTCATCGCCAGGTTGGCGAGGAAGGCGGCATCGACCTTCTTCAGCGTTATCTTCACCGTCATCGGATCGGGCTTCTCGAGCTTGGCGATGTTCGTGTCCAGGCCCATGTCGGAGGCGTATTCGAACGAGACCGGGTTCGCCTTGGTGAACGGGTTCTCCTTGTTCACCATCCGGTCGAGCGAGAAGATCACGTCGTCGGCATTCATCTCGCGCGTCGGCCTGAAGCCCTCGACGGTGTGGAACTTGACACCCGGGCGCAGCGTGAAGGTATAGACCAGGCCGTCGGTGCTGGTGGTCCACTTGGTTGCCAGGCCGGGCACGACGGTGGTGCCGCCGCGCTCGAATTCGACCAGCCGGTTGAAGACGGTCTCGGCGCTCGCGTCGAAAGTCGTGCCGGCGGTGTAGCGCGCCGGATCGAAGCCTTCCGGGCTGCCTTCGGAGCAGTAGATCAGCGTGCTCGCCGCATGGGCGCCGGCGCTGGCCAGCAGGGCGAGGGCGATCGCGCCGAAGCGCAGGTGGCGAGGCTGGGCGATGCGGGTGGTCATGAGCGGATCCCTGTTCCTTGTTCAAGAAGCGAGCAAGTCTAGGACAGATGAGTCACCGCGCGCCGCCGCGCCGGGTCTCGGCGCCGGTCAAGCCTCGGCGGGAACCAGCCGCAGCCGCGTGATCTCCGACGGCGCACCGAAGCGTTTCGGCGGCCCCCAGTAGCCGGTGCCGCGGCTGACGTACACCCACAGGTTGCGCAGCCGGTGCAGGCCGGCGGTGAACGGCTGCTGCAGCGGCACGAACAGGTTCCAGGGCCAGAACTGGCCGCCGTGGGTGTGGCCGGAGAGCTGCAGCTGGAAACCCGCCTCGGCGGCGGCTTCGGCGCTGCGCGGCTGGTGCGCCAGCAGCACGCGCACCGAGGCATCGGCCGGCGCGCCGGCGAGCGCGGCGCGCGGATCGCTGCGCTGCTTCGGATCGAAGTGATGCGCGCTCGGATCGGTCACGCCGGCCAGCACCAGGGCCGAGCCGCGTGCGCCGAGCACCACGTGTTCGTTCATCAGCACGCGGATGCCGATGCGCCGCAGCTCGGCGATCCAGGCGTCGGCGCCGGAGTAGTACTCGTGGTTGCCGGTGACGAAGAAGGTGCCGTGGCGCGAAGCCAGGCCGGCGAGGGGCGCGACGTCCTGCGACAGGTCGGCGACGCTGCCGTCGACCAGGTCGCCGGTGACCGCCACGATGTCGGCCTGCAGCTGGTTCACCGAATCGACGATGGCCAGCACGTAGCCGCGCTTGATCGTGCTGCCGACATGGATGTCGCTGATCTGCGCGATCGTGAAGCCGTGCAGCGCCGGCGGCAGGCCGGCGATCGGCACGTCGACCGAGACCACGCCCGCCGTGCGGCGCGCATTCGACAGGCCCCACAGCGTGGCGCCGAGGGCGAGCAGCGCGACCGCGGCGGCGCTGTCGGCGGCCAGTGCCGGCCAGGCCAGCTGCGGCACCAGGCCGGCGACCAGCAGCGCGATATCGCGCAACACGGTCAACACGAACAGCGACGAGAACAGGCCCATCAGCAGCAGCCCGGCCCAGGCCAGCAGCTCGACCCCGCGGCGGTCGCGGGCCCGTCGGGTGAAGAAGCTCAGCGGCATCAGCACCGCGGAGGCGGCGATCAGCAGCGCCAGCGCGGCCGCCGGGACCGGCCAGGCAGCGAACAAGGCGGGCACGAGACGCCAGGCCACATAGGCATGCAGCAGGCTGGAAAACAGAAGCAGGGGCATGATTCACCCAACGAGGCCGCGAGCGCGGCGGGAGAGGCAGATGGGCCCGCCTCGAAGCCTATTCAAGCCGCCGCGTGTAAAGCGGGAGCAGCGAACTCCGCGCCGCGAAAGCCGTCGAACCCTGAATGCCGTCACGGAGACTTTGCATGAATGCCGTATCCCGCCTGTTGGCCGCTGCCGTCTTCGCTCTTCTGGGAGGCGCGGCGCACGCCCAGTGGCACGGGCATGGGGGCGGCCATGGCGGCTGG
>Ga0207671_10001468_pt1 | contig 27232 bp, 26 predicted proteins | sample KBSC24metaG_FD_184352 | JGI IMG/M metagenome (GOLD analysis project Ga0207671, IMG submission 184352) | Corn rhizosphere microbial communities from Kellogg Biological Station, Michigan, USA - KBS C2-4 metaG (SPAdes) (version 2) | ecosystem: Host-associated > Plants > Roots > Rhizosphere > Soil... | reverse complement strand
CCACCCGGTGTGGACGCTGAACCTGATGGCGAACCCCGAGGCGACGCTGACCGTCAAGGGCAAGAAGATCCCGGTCACGGCGCGGCTGCTGGAAGGCGAGGAGCGGACCGAGATCTGGCCGGTGCTGACCGACACCTGGCCCAACTTCGACGTCTACACCGAGCGCAGCGGCCGGGAGCTGCGGGTCTTCGAGCTGACGCCTCGCTGACCGGCGCCTCACCGACCAACACCGCGCCGACCAACACCGCGCCGACCAACACCGCGCCGACCAACGCCCCGCCGAGCAACGCCCCGCTACTTCAGCGCAGCCGAGATCTCCGCCGCCGCCTGAATCACCCGCGGCGCGATCTCCGCGGCGTCCAGCGGCGCGAACGACACCACTCCGACGCTCGCCTCCAGCCCCGGCACCTCCCGGATCGGCGCCGCGATCCCGTGTGCTCCGGCCTGTAACTCGCCCTCGCTGACCGTGTACGCGGTCGCAGGGGTCTTGGACCCCGCCCCCGACCGCCCCAGCAAAATCGCCTTCCCCGCAGCCCCCTGCGCCAGCCGATGCCGCGACCCGACCCGGTACGCCATGTGATAGTCCGTCCACGTCGGCTCGACCACCGCGATCGCCAGCGCGTCCGGCCCCTCGGCCACCGTCAGGTGCGCCGTCGCCCCGACCGCCTCGGCCAGCCGCCGCAGCGGCGGCGTCGCGGCCTCGCGCAGCAGCGGATGCACCCGCGCGGCGAGCCGCAGCACCCCGACGCCGAGGTGCACCCGCCCGTCCGGATCCCGCCGCGCCAGCCCGTGCGCCTCCAGCGTGGCGACCAGGCGGTAGCCGGCGGTGCGCGGGGCGCCGACGCGCTCGGCCAGCTGGGCGACGGTCAGACCCGAGGTCGCGTCGGCGAGCGCCGCGAGGACCCGGATCCCCCGGTCCAGAGTCTGGCTGGTCTCCGGCTCCGCCGCGGAGCCGGTGGGCGAGACGGGATCGGTGCGGGTCATATCCGCAGCCTAAGGCGTCGGTGACCCATACTCGACGGATGGGCATCGACGACGATCTGTTCCGGCGGCAGCGGCTCCTGCAGGGCGAGGCGGAGGCGGTCCTGGACGACCTGGACCTCCTGGCCGGGCTGGAGGCGGTCGGCGACCCCATCCGGACCGGCAGCTCCGCGCTCGGCGTGATGGTGAAGCCGGACATCGACGTCACCACCGCCTGCCCCCTCCTGGACCTGGCGGCCTTCGACGCGGTCGCGCACCTGGCGGCCCGGCTGGCGAGGCATGAGCGCGTGCGCCAGGTGACCTTCCGCAACGACACCGGCGCCTGGAACACCGAGCCCGACAAGTACCCCGACGGTCTCTTCCTCCAGATCCAGTACCGCTCCGCCGGCTCCCGCCCCCGCGACTGGAGCCTGGACCTGTGGTTCGTCGACCAGCCCGAGCGGCAGCCGGACCTGGCGCACCTGCGCACGATCCTGCCGCGCCTCACCGACGAGACGCGCGAGGCCATCCTGCGCATCAAGGAGGAGTGGACCCCGCGCCCCGAATACGGCCGTCAGGTCAATGGGACGCTGATTTATGAGGCTGTGCTTGATGGGGGAGTTCGGACGCTTCAGGACTTTGCGGAGTGGCTGGAGCAGAACGCGACCGCTTGAAAAGCAGATCCCGCTTGGAGAGCAGATCCCGCTTGAAAAGCGGCTCTCGCTTCGAATCCAGATCCCGCTTCGAATCCGGATCCCCCTCCGAAGCCGGATCCCCCTTCGAAAACACATCCAGACCAGGCCGGGGCAGCCGCCGCACCTGCCCGCACACCCGCTTCCCGACCCACACCCACATGCTCGTCGGCAGGAACACCGCGTCGCCGACCATCATCGCCGCCGAGAACAGCGGCAGCCCCATCACCACGGCGATCGAGAAATGCATCCCGACCAGCATCACCAGGCACGGGTACTTCAGCCACTTGCTGAACACCGCGAACGGGAACGCGATCTGCACGAACACCGTCAGGTAGGCCACGATGGCGATCATGACGCTCTGGCCCGCCATGAAGTCCGACAACCCCGGCCAGGGCCGGAACCAGTCCAGGTGCAGCGTGTAGTACAGCGCCGTCCCGTTCTGCCAATAAGAGCCCTGCGACTTGTACAGCCCCGCCGCGGCGTAGACCACGCAGATCTGTGCGGCGATCACCAGGACCGCGGCGTTGTGCAGGAAGGTGACGATCTCCTCGCGCGTGCGGTCCAGCTCGGCGACCGCCTGCCAGCCCGGCGTGTCCGGCCAGCTGAAGTCCGCGATGCCGGCCGCCTCGCGCTTGCCGGCCTGGCGCCGCCTGCGCCGCGCGTCCAGCGACCAGCGCGCTCCGCAGCGGCTGAAGGCCAGGTAGATGGCCATCAGCCCCATGATGTTGTCGCCGCCGTCGGTCAGGAACACGTCGCGGCCGGTGAACGCCATGATCGTCAGCGCGAAGCAGACCGACGTGACGCGCGTCCGCCAGCCCAGCACGAACAGCAGGCAGACCAGGATCGCCACGTGGTACCAGAACTCGAACCAGGTCCGGCCGCCGTGCCCGAGGAACGTGTACCACCAGCGGTCGACCGCGAACCAGTCCAGGCCGGGGTCGTTGGCGAACTGCTGGTTCAGCGCCGGCGTCCAGGGCGCGTCCGGGCCCCAGAGCGCGTCGTGCCTCGGGTACTCGTGCAGCAGGAAGATCAGATAGAGCGAGCCGTAGCCGATGCGCAGGACCGCGGTGCCGTGGAGCGCGACCGCGCGGGTGGTCAGCTGCGTGAACGACTGGCGCGTCTTGAAGGCGACCCAAGTCAGCGGCCGCGCACGGAACGGCGGGCACGTGGCGCCGGCGGCGGCCACGGCCAGAGCGGCCGCGGCAGCGGCGGCCACGTCGTCGACCGGGGCGGTTCCCTCGATCTCCGAAGTCACGGAGCCACACTCCCGTTCGGGCAGCCGTAGGAGACGGCGTCGGGGGACACCTGGCGCCACGGGATGATGTGCACAGAAGGCTGCATGACCTGCTTCGGGGTCTCGGCCGGTGCGATGTCGGTGGTGGTCACCCGGAACTCGATGTTCATGATCTTGTTCGCCGGGACGCCGTCCTTGCCGCTGCGCGGGTCGATCCGCTCCAGCGCGATGTTCACCAGGTACTGCCGCGTCATGTCCGAGCGGCCGGAGGTGCCGACGTCGGAGTTGTCGTGGGTCGCGGCGTAGCCGTCGGTCCACGCCCGGCGCAGCTCGTTCTGCTCGGTGTGGCCCGGGAACGGGTTGTGCGCGATGGTGTCGTAGTCCATCTGCGACAGGTTGTACCAGGGTGTGACGCTGCTGTAGCAGTCGGTGGAGACCCTGGCCTCGACCGTGAAGTTCTGGGACATCGGGTTCGGCGCGAACAGCCGCCAGTTCTGCTCGAACCACGGATAGACCCATTTGGAGATGGGCGTGGCGAACTTCGTGCTGACGGTGTTCGTCGGCGAGTTCGTCAGGAATGTGATGCCCAGGTGGTACAGCGCCAGGGCCGAGATGCCGAGGACCGAGACGCCGAGCAGGACCCGGGACCACCATGGTCGAGGTGCCTGAGGAGGAGCCGTGTGCGGGGGGTCTGGAAGGGGCGGGGGGGCTTCCTCGATCGGCTCGGACACGCAGCAAACCTAACGGATCGTCCGACCCCTGGAAACGCCGTTCTGGCAAGTCGTGACGTCCGTGACCTAATGCGACTCCTGAGAAACCCCCGGAGCAAATCCTTACCCCTCGGAGTGCTGCTCGGCGGCGCACACTTCGGTCAGCGGCAGAACGCGGTAGGGCACCGGATTCGCCATCGCGATCACCGTCGACGTCCGCTGGATCCCCTCGAACGAGACCAGCTTGTCGATCACCCGCTGCATGTCCGCGTTCGAGCGCGCGACGATCCGGCAGAGCATGTCCCCGACGCCGGTGATCGTGTGCATCTCCAACAGCTCCGGGATCGCCGCCAGGTGCTCCCGGACCTGGACGCCGCGGCCCTGCCGGATCTCCAGCGTCGCGAACGCGGTCACCGTGTAGCCCAGCGCCGCCGGGTCGATCAGCGGCCCGAAGCCGCGTACCACCCCGCGCGCCTGCAGCCGGTCCAGCCGCGCCTGCACCGTCCCGCGCGCTACGCCGAGTCGGCGCGACGCCTCCAGGATGCCGATACGCGGCTCCTCGGTGAGCAGCGCCAGCAGCCGGGAGTCGAGGCCATCGATGGAGGGTTCAGGTGGGGACATAACGTCCGCTTTCCTTCCGTGTCGGTTTTGCGCCGATGTGTCGCTGGTCACACTGTACAGAAATACCGCTGTGAGCACCGTGTGGCTGGGCAGATTGTATAGCTCTCCGACCTCCCGTTGCGCACTTTGATCTGCAGCTCGAAGCTGGGGTCATGACCGAAACCGCTGCCATCACCGCCGCTGCCGGCACTGACTCCGCCACCGCCACCAAGGACCCGTTCCCGGTCAAGGGGATGGATGCCGTCGTGTTCGCCGTCGGCAACGCCAAGCAGGCCGCCCACTACTACTCCACCGCCTTCGGCATGAAGGTGGTCGCCTACTCCGGCCCCGAGACCGGCCGCGCGGACCGGGTGTCGTACGTGCTGGAGTCGGGCAGCGCGCGCTTCGTGCTGCAGGGCTCGGTCCGCCCCGGCACCGACATCGCGCGGCACGTCGCCGAGCACGGCGACGGCGTCACCGACCTGGCGATCGCGGTCCCGGACGTCTACGCGGCCTACGAGTACGCGCTCGCGCACGGCGCCACCGGCCTGGAGAAGCCGCACGAGGTCGAGGACGAGAACGGCGTCCTGGTGCGCGCCGCGATCGCCGCCTACGGAGACACCCGCCACTCGCTGATCGACCGCTCCGGCTACCACGGCGTCTACGCCCCCGGCTACGTCGAGCGCGAGCCGCTGGTCGAGCCGAACGGCCGCATCTTTCAAGCGATCGACCACTGCGTCGGCAACGTCGAGCTGGGCAAGATGGACGACTGGGTGGAGTTCTACCACCGGGTCATGGGCTTCACGAACATGGCCGAGTTCATCGGCGACGACATCGCCACCGACTACTCGGCGCTGATGTCCAAGGTGGTCGCCGACGGCACCCGCAAGGTGAAGTTCCCGCTGAACGAGCCGGCGATCGCGAAGAAGAAGTCGCAGATCGACGAGTACCTGGAGTTCTACGGCGGCCCCGGCGTGCAGCACATCGCGCTGAACACCGGCGACATCCTGGCCACCGTGGACGCGATGCGCGCCGCCGGCGTGGAGTTCCTGGAGACTCCGGACTCCTACTACGAGGACGCCGAACTGCGGGCCCGCATCGGCACCGTCCGCGTCCCGGTCGAGGAGCTGCAGAAGCGCAAGATCCTCGTCGACCGCGACGAGGAGGGCTACCTTCTCCAGATCTTCACCAAGCCGGTGCAGGACCGTCCCACGGTGTTCTTCGAGCTCATCGAGCGTCACGGCAGCCAGGGCTTCGGCAAGGGGAACTTCAAGGCCCTGTTCGAGGCCATCGAGCGCGAGCAGGAGCGCCGCGGCAACCTGTGAGGCCCCGGCCGGGCGCGTCTACTGCAAAGGACGTAGCCCCTGGTCATCGTGCGGGTGTAGGGATTCCCCAAGCTTGCGTAAGGAATCCCGGCACCCGTACAGGTTTGGGCGGCGGTGTTCTAGGCTCGGTGATCGTGGAGAGTTCACCGCGTCCCGGCTATTACCCCGACCCTTCAGTCCCCGGATACATCCGGTATTGGGACGGCTCGAAGTGGGTCCCGGGAACCAGCAAGCCGATGCCGAAGAAGGCCGTCGGCGGCGGGGACGCGGAGCAGGTCGTGGGGTCCACCGGCGGCCACCTGCCGCCTTTCACCACCGAGCTGCCGCTGCCGTCCCAGGCATCGCTGGGTTCTGCGTCCTTCCAGGAGAGCCAGGAGAGCCAGGAGAGCCAGGAGAGCGCCGAGGACCTGGTCGCCAGCTCGTTCGCGAAGGCTCCGGCCTTCGCCCCACCGCGCCCGCTGTCCGAGGTGAGCTTCGACGACGCGGTCGCCGCGCAGTCCCCGCCGCCTAAGGCCCCGTCACCGTTCGGCGGGCCGAGGTCGCTCGCCGAGACCAGCTTCGACGACGCCAAGCCCGAGGCCCGGCGCCCGCCGCCGATGCCCGTTCCCGGAGCGGGCGGCGGCGGTATGACGTCGCCCGGCCCGCAGGTCGGCAGCGCCGCCGGGATGGGCATCTCGATCACCGGTGCGCCGGGCATGACGGTCCCGCCGAAGCAGACCCCCGCGCAGATGTCCGCGACGAACCAGGCGCTGCGGATCCGGCTGCTGCGCGCGGACGGCAAACCCTTCGACGGTCCGGAGATCACCACCGGACCCAAAAAGGACGCGCAGAGCCCGTCCCGCACCGAGTTCGACAAGCCGCGCGGATCGAAGATCCAGAAGCAGGCCCCGAAGGTGGTGGTGAAGACCGGGCCGGTTGAGCGTGCCGGGCACGCCTTGGCCGTGCTACTGATCTCGGCGGTAGGGATCGTGCCCCTGGCCTTTCTGCTGCTGCAGTCGGTGCACGACCGCGAGGACAAGCTCGCCGCGAAGATCACCGTGCCGACGAAGATGAACGTGCTCGACGGCACCTCCGAGGCGTACCTCGCCGGGATGGTCGTGGTGCTGCTGGTTGTGTCTCTGCTGTACGCGATGCGGTTGAAGCGGCGGCGGGAGCGGTAGGACACGCGGTCCGGTCGGCTCCGCGCCGCCGTCGCACCGGTGCTGGTACCGGTACGAGTGCCGGCACCAGCACCGGCACCGGTCCCTAGGCGGCCGGCAGCACCTCGACGCCCGCCTCCCGCATCTCGTCCAGCGCGGCGGCGGTCGAGGCCTCGGCCACCCCGGCCACCAGATCGGTCCGCAGCCGGGTGCGCAGCCCCAGCTTCGCGGCGTCCAGCGCGGTGGCGCGGACGCAGTAGTCGGTGGCGATCCCGACCACGTCCACCTCGTCCACGCCGCGGGCGCGCAGCCAGTCGCCGAGCGGCGTGTCCGTGCCGTCCACGGCCTCGAACCCGCTGTAGGCGGCCTGGAACGCGCCCTTGGAGAAGACCTCGTCCACGTGCGTGCGGTCGAAGTCCGGGTGGAACTCCGCGCCCTGAGTCCCGGCCACACAGTGCACCGGCCAGCTGTTCACGTAGTCCGGTTCGGCGGCGAAGTGCGAGCCCGGGTCGGTGTGCCAGTCCCGAGTCGCGACCACGTGCTCGAAGCCGCCCCGGTCCGGGGCGGCCAGAAGGGCGCTCACGCCGGCGGCGACGGCCGAGCCGCCGGAGACCGGCAGCGAGCCGCCTTCGCAGAAGTCGTTCTGGACGTCGACGATGATCAGTGCGTGCGTCATGGCCGGCCTCTTTCGTAGGACGCTGCTAGCTCGGGTACACCGTAGGGATCGCCGGCTCGCCGCGCGAGAGCTGCGTCGACCACGGCGGCAGCTCGGCGCGCGAGGCCTCGTGGCGCTCCCGGATCTCGGCCAGGCTCGGACGGGTGATGACCTCGCCCTTGGCGACGTACTGCATCAGCAGGTCCCGGCCCTCGGCCTTCAGCGCCTCGGGGACGGCACCGGTGCCGACGACCTCCTCCTGCGCCACGCCGTCGGAGGCGATGCGGCGCCAGGCGAACTTGCGGCCGCCGCGGGTGGCCTTCTCCGAGGACTTCTTCGCCACCGGCACCATCGGCGCGTCCGGTTCGACGCTCGCGCTGCGCGCCACCAGTTTGTAGACCAGGCCGGCGGTCGGCGCGCCGGAGCCGGTGACCAGCGAGGTGCCCACGCCGTAGGAGTCCACCGGGGCCGCGGCGAGCGCCGCGATCTGGTACTCGTCCAGGTCCGAGGTGACCACGATCTTGGTGTGCTTGGCGCCGAGGTCGTCGAGCTGCTTGCGCACCCGGTGCGCCATCCACAGCAGGTCGCCCGAATCCAGGCGGACCGCGCCGAGGTCGGGGCCGGCCACGTCGACCGCGACCTTCACGGCCTCGGCGACGTCGTAGGTGTCGACCAGGAGTGTCGTGCCCCGGCCGAGGGCCTCGACCTGCACGCTGAACGCCTCGCGCTCGCTGTCGTGCAGGAGCACGAAGGCGTGCGCGGAGGTGCCCGTCGTGGGCACGCCGAAGCGCCGGCGGGACTCCAGGTTGGACGAGGCCGAGAATCCCGCCAGATAGGCCGCGCGCGCGGCGGCCACGGCGGCCTCCTCGTGGGTGCGCCGCGAGCCCATCTCCAGGCAGGGGCGGCCCATCGCGGCCGAGGTCATACGGGACGCCGCGGAGGCGATGGCGCTGTCGTGGTTCAGCACCGACAGCACCAGCGTCTCCAGGAGCACCGCCTCGGCGAACGTGGACTCCACGATCAGCAGCGGGGAGCCGGGGAAGTAGCACTCTCCCTCGGCGTAGCCGAAGACGTCGCCGGTGAACCGGTAGCCGGCCAGCCAGTCGCGGGTGGGCTCGTCGACGACCCCGGACTCGTGCAGGAAGTCGCAGACGGCGGCGTCGAAGCGGAATTCCTCCAGGGCGTCCAGGAGGCGGCCGGTGCCGGCGGTGACACCATAGCGACGGCCGTCGGGCAGACGGCGGGCGAAGACCTCGAACACCGAGCGTCGGTGGGCGGCCCCGCTGCGCAGGGCACCCTCCAGCATGGTGAGCTCATAGTGGTCCGTGAGGAGCGCGGTGCTGTTCACGATCTATCAGCGTAGTCTGGTGGGATGAGTGTCGCGCCGGTGGAGGTCGATCCGGAGGCTACCGAGGAGACCCGGGCGGTTCCGGTGCAGGATCCGGTGTGGGTCACCGTCGTCTGGAACGACCCTGTGAACCTGATGAGCTACGTCACCTACGTGTTCATGACCTACTTCGGGTACAGCAAGGGCAAGGCCGAGCAGCTGATGCGGGAAGTGCACAACCTCGGCAAGGCGATAGTGTCCAGCGGCGGCCGCGAACAGATGGAGAAGGACGTGGCCGCGATGCACGGATACGGCCTGTGGGCCACCGTGCAGCGCCAGGACGGCTGAACGGAACGACCAGATCGGGGATCCCCACGTGCTCAAGCCCTTCCAGGCTCACCGGCGTTCCGGGCTGATCGTCGGCGCGTTCACCGAGGGCCAGGCCGACGTCCTGCGCTTCCTGCTCACCGGGCAGCTCGCGCTGCTGGACGAGGAGGATCCGCTGGGCGAGGAGCCGGATTCGCTGACCGCCGCCCTGGGCATCGCCGAGGGCCCGGTGAAGAAGCCGGACAACCCGGCGCTCGCCCGGCTGTTTCCGGACGCCTACGGCGACGCCGACGAGGCCAGCGAGTTCCGCCGCCTCACCGAGCCCGACCTGCGCGAGGGCAAGCGCGCCACGGCCCGTCAGGTGCTGGAGACGCTGAAGGACTACGAGCCCGGCGAAAAGCTCTCCCTGGACAGCGAGCAGGCCCAGGCCTGGCTCGGCGCGGTGAACGACGTCCGGCTGGTCCTCTCGGTCTGGCTGGAGATCGAGGACGACGACGACAACCCCTTCGACCGCATCGACGAGAAGGACGACCGCTACGAGATAGTGGTCATGTACCACTGGCTCGGCGCGGTGGTCGAGTGGCTGGTCGACGCCCTGATGGGCTGAGGTGCCGCACCCGGTGCGGACCCGCCGCGCTCCCGGGGCCGGACCGGGTGCGGGAGCCCGGCCGCGATGCCGCCGCGAGTGAAAGCTGCGGCAGGGCATTGAGTCGCATCCCGAGGTGTGCCAGCATCCTGCGTCATGACAGAGGCACTCGCAGGGGTCCCGTACACCCCCCGGAGGGTGCGGCCACTCGGCCTGCTCCGGATCGACGACTGGCGGGTGAAGCTCCACGGGCTGTCCGCGACGCCCGGCGGAGAGCTCGAGGACGCCGCCCGGGAGGGCGCGCGCAAGGCCGCTGAGGAGGCGCTGCCGAGGCCCGGGACCGGGGGCGGGCGCTACGGGGTGGGATTCGTGATCGCGCACCGGACGCCGGACGCGTACTCGTACGTGGTCGGGTGGTGGGCGTACGGCTGTCTGCTGTCCACGGCCGCGTACTCGGCCCGGTTCTCCGATCCGGCCGAGATCGCGCGCTGCCCGGCCCGGCAGGCCGGCTGCGTGTGGGAGCTCGCGGTGGTCGACCACGAGCGGCGCGCCTGGACGCGGACGATGCTGGGGAGCCAGACCGACGGCGATGTCGAGGGATACCTGGGAGCGGTCTTGTCGGGGAAGGTCTGACGGAACGGAAGCGGAAGCGGGGCCCCTGGATGTCCAGGGGCCCCGCTTCCGTCGTGCCTTGGTTCAGTAGTGCCTTGATTCAGTGGTGCGCTGAACCGGTTGTGCGTTGATTCAGTTGTGCGTGATTCCGACGCGGTCTGCTAGCTCGCCGAGCCGGACCTGCGGCGTCCCGCGACGACCGCTCCGGCACCGAGGAGCAGAGCTCCGGCACCGATGCCCGCGTAGTCGAGGACGTCCGCGCCGGTGTGCGGCAGCTGGCCGATCTCCTCGGTCGGGGGAACGTTGTGGTGCTCGCCGTGGTGCTCACCATGGTGCTCGCAGTGGTGTCCGTGATGGTGCCGGTGCCGGTGCTCGTGGTGGTGCTCGTGGTGGCACGGCGGCGGAGGCGGCGTGCACTCCGTCGGCGGCGGCGGAGGCGGGGGCGGCGGCGCGCATTCGGTGGGCGGCGGCGGGCAGGCCGGGCCCGTGCCGCAGTCCGTGTCCTCGCTGCCGCTGTTCACGAAGCCCGCGCCCACGGTGGTGCCGCAGACCTGCACCGGCGCGTTCACGCTGCCCTGCGCGACGTTGCCGGTCACGAAGCCGGTCTCGCCGGCGGTGTCCGCGCTCGACATGGTGGTCGGAGCACCGGTGTTCACGCAGGTGTTGCCGGCCGCCCTGTCGCCGTAGGCGCCGACCGCGGCCACGACGCCGCAGACCTCGGTCGGGATGTTGATCGGCAGCTGCGCGACGTTGCCGGCGGCCAGGCCGTTGTCGCCGGTGGCCGCGCCCCTGGCGGCGGCACCGCCCGCGGTCTCGTTGACGCAGCGGTTGTCCAGCGCGGAGTTGAACGCGCCGACCACGTCGACCGTGTCGCCGCAGGCGTTGACCGGCGCCTCGATCGGCACCTGCACCACGTTGCCGGTGACCGCGCCGGAGGAGTTCGCGGTCACGGCGTTCGCGCCGGCGCCCACGGACGGTCCGGGCGTCCCGTACGCGTACCCCGAGTGGGGCCGCATCGGCCCGTGGCCGTGCTCGCCGCCGTTGGCGCACTTGTTCCCGGCGGCCGTGTCGTAGACGGCCACCACGTTCGCGGTGATCCCGCACACGTTCAGCGGCGCGTCGATCGGCACCTGGAAGACGTTCCCGCTCACCAGACCGGGCGAGTTGGCCGCCACGGCATTGGCGGTCGAGTACGTCGGCCCACCGTTGTTGGCGCAGAGGATGTCCTCTGCCGAGTCGTGGCCGCCGACCACCGTCGCGGTGTCGCCGCAGATGTTCGCCGGCAGCGAGACCGGGACCTGCACGACGTTGCCCGACAGGGCGCCGGGGCTGCCGGCCGCGACCGCCGCCGCGGAGCTGTCGGGCCCGCCGGCGGTGCCCGGACCGTTGAAGCAGTGGTCGTCGTCGGCGTGGTCCCCGCCGCCGAGCACGGTCGCGGCCACGCCGCAGATGTTGACCGGGGCGTCGACCGGCATCTCGATGGTGTTGCCGGCCAGCAGACCGCCGCTGCCGAGGTCCGAGGCCTCCGCCTGCGCGCCGCCGGCCTCTGGGTGGGCCGGGGAGTGCGGCATGGCACCGGTGGCCGGGTACGCCGGATGCCCCGGGTGGGCCCCTGGGGCGCCGTGGGGCGCCGTACCGGCGTGGCGCCCCTGGCGGGGCGCCGCCCAGTGGGAAGCGCTGTGGTGGGGCGCCGGGGCCGGGTGGTGCTCGGCCGCCTCGTGCGGCGCTGCTGGGTGGTGCGCCGCGGCGGTGTGGTGCGGCGCGGCGGCGGGCTTGCCCGCGGCTCTGCCGGCGGCCCCGTCACCGGCCTTGTGCCGCCCGGCGTACTGATTGACCTGTGGCTCGTTGACCGGGATGGCCGCGGCGTGGTGCGAAGAGCCGTCGCTCGGCTGGCTCTTCGTCCCGGCGTGATCCGAGTGCTCGGGGTGTGTCGACACCGCCGAGACCGCGGGCGCGGCTCCAGTGATCAGCAGGCCGCCGGTCGCGACCGCGAGCGCGAGTCCGCGCTTGGTCACGTCGTGCATGCCAGTCCTCATTCTTCTCAGGTGGGGTTCGGGTGAACCTGGGAGGGCCGGACCGTGCCGCCCCCGCCGTCGGCGGGAGCCGACAAAGCCCGTCCACCGGCGACAACGGCTGTCGTTTCCGGGCGTCACGCCGGCCTGGTCCGTGCGGATGAATAGTCGTTAGGTGCGATCTATCGCGGACCTGGCGGACAACGTGCAGGTCGGGGTAGGTGGCAGGGGCCGTTTGTAAGCTCATGCGGCCGAGCGGCAGAATCTGGGTCCATGACGGCTGATCCGACTATCGATCCGGCAGAGCTCTTTGGTCCGGTACAGATCCGCGAGCTGGCCCTGAGCACCGCGGTCGAGGCCAAGGGCGCGCTGACGGCCCTCGGCGGCGACTACATGTCCTCCCAGGCGGCCCGCACCGCCGCCAAGGACCTGGGGATGAAGGGCTGGCCGTTCTACTTCGGCGGCCGGGTCGGGGTCCTGGGGCCGGTGGCCCCGGAGGTGGTGCACGCGGTGGTCGGGTTCTTCCCGGCGGATCTGGCGGTGCCGAGCTGGAGCACGGCGCGCGACCCCAAGCAGAGCCCGCCGCTGGACCGGGTGGTGGACCGCTACCGCGACGTGCAGCGGATGTGGGCCGACGAGTTCCTCGCGGCCCTGCCCGAGGACGAGGCGCACGAGCTGGCCGACATGCTCCGCGAGATCGCCACGACCTCCGAGACCGGCCTGTCGCCGCTGGCCGCGGCCTGGGGCGCGATGCCGGAGCCGGCCTCGGCCCGGCACCGGGTCGTGCACTGGTCGATGGTGATGCGCGAGCAGCGCGGCGGCCTGCACATCACGGCCGTGCAGATGGCCGGGCTGGACCCGCTGGAGGCGATAGTCACCGGCCCGCTCGGCGAGGGCGGCGCGAAGTTCTTCCGCTGGCCGGCGCCGTACCCCCAGCCGGACGACGCGATGCGGCTGTTCCGCGAGCAGGCCGAGGAGATCACCGACGAGCTGGCGTCGCGGGCCTACCGCGGGCTGAGCCGGGAGCAGGCCGAGCGGCTGCTCGCGCTGCTGTCCCGGGCCGCCGAGATGGCCGCCGGGGGCGGGCTGGCGCGGGTCGTGGCCGAGCGCGAGGCCAAGGAAGGCGCCGAGGCGGGGGCGGGTGCGAAGGAAGAAGCGGGTGCAGAGGCCAAGGAGGGCTAGGACCTTCTAGGGCCCACCAGGGCCTGGGGCGGACCTGAGAAGGTCCGCTCCCTCAGCGGGGGTTCTGCCAGGGGCCGTCGGGGTGCAGCTCCGGCGGCAGCCACAGCTGCGGTTGCACCGTGCGGCACCGCAGGCCGCAGCCCGGCTGCCACGGGAACAGCCCGTGGCTGTCCGGCCAGACCAGCTGCACGAACGGCGGAACCGCCCCGCGGTAGAACCCGACGGCGAAGCCGAACAGCGCCGGGTACCAGCCGGGGTGCACGCGCTTGGCGACCACCGGCTGGGCGTCGAGGATGCCGTCGATCTCGATGTCGTACCCGAACGGCTTGTTGTCGCGGATCAGCCGGCCGGCGCGGTTGACGCGCTGCTGCATGTCCGGCAGCAGCAGGCCGAACAGCGAGACCTCGGGGGCGCGGTAGCTGTGCCACAGCCCGACCGAGAAGGCCCAGCCGGGGGTGCGGGTGCCGGGCATGATGCCGATCGAGGTCCAGCCGGTCCGCCGCACGTGCGCGGCCGCCTCGCCGAACCATCCGGGCACCAGCGCGCGGACCGCCTCGTCCTCGTCCTCGGCCAGGGTGTCGTCTTCGGCGAACGCCTCGTTCTCGGCCGGGGTGAGGGTCTGGCTGGCCGCGGTCTCGCTGTCGCAGATCACGCAATGGCACGGCGGGATGTCGGCCGTCACGCGACGCCGCTCTTCGTGTTCGCCCGTCGGTTCCGCAGGACCGCCGTGGCCGGGACTCTCCGCCATGATGTTCACGATATGCGATGAGCGCATGAGAGTACCTATCCAGGACGCCCAGAGTTCACCTTTCGGACGAAAGGTTCTCCTACCGTGTCCGGCTGGTCACGCAGGGCTTATTTCCACGGTCTTGCCGGGTCCTGGTGCCCTCGCGCCCCGGCCGTGCCCTCGTCCCTCTGCCGGGCTCTCGCGCCCCTTCCGGGGCCTCACGCCCCGCCGAGCGTCACGATCGCGTCGGTGAGGAACCCCGCGACCAGCCCGAGCATGATGCCGTACGAGGTCAGCTCCTTCAGCCCGGTCTTGCGGGCCACCGCGAGCAGCTCGATGATCACGTACAGGATCGACCCGGCGGCCAGCGACAGGAAGGCGACCGCCGTCGGCGTCGAGGTGAACTGCTCGCCGACCAGGGTGCCGACGAAGGTCGGGCCGCCGCCGATCAGCCCCAGCAGTCCCAGATAGCCCCAGGAGGGTCGCTCGCCGACCGCGGCCATCGGGGCCACGATCCCGAACCCCTCGGTGGCGTTGTGCAGGCCGAATCCGACGATCAGCATCACGGCCAGGGTGATCTCGCCGCCGGCCGCCGAGTTCCCGATCGCCAGGCCCTCGGCGAAGTTGTGCAGGCCGATCCCGATCGCGATCAGCATCGGCAGGCTCGCGAGCCGGGAGACCAGCGGGCGCCGGCCGCCGTCCAGTTCAGTGGCCGCCGCTGCGCCCGGACCGCGCGAAGCGCGCTTGGCGACCCAGCGGTCGAAGCGCGTCAGTCCCAGGAAGGCGACGCCGAGGCACGCGGCCATCAGCAGGCCGTAGCCGAGGGCGTTCCCGATCCGGTGCGGCTTGTCGCTGAGCGCGGAGTCGACCGGCTCCCAGGCGTGGCTGAGGACGTCGAACAGCAGGAACAGCAGGATCCCGATGGCGACCGCGTTCAGCAGCGCGCGCAGCCGGGGCAGCGGGGCGCGCAGCCGGCCCAGGGGCAGGCCGAGGTAGATCGTGAAGCCGGCGATCGCGCCGAGCACGGCGATCTGGGACGAGGACATGGCAGCACCTTGATTCGTGGCCGGGAAGGCGGTCCTGAGGTCCGGAGGGCGGGACCGGCGTGAAGGGTAGCCTTACCTGGGTTCTGGAAACAAGCCTGCCCGCGATGGATGAAGGGTATGCCCCCTTTGCCGGATTTTGACGCTGCCTCAGCGCTTCGCCGCCGCCTCGACTTCGGCGAGTCCCGGCCAGAACGCGTCGGCGAGCAGGACCGCGGTCTCGTGCGGCGAGATGCCCGCACCGTCCCGCAGCCGCCAGCGCGCCACGCGTTCGCCGGCGCCGACCAGGCCGTGCGCCAGGATCGAGACGCGGGCCGGCGAGGCCGCGGGCAGCCGGCGGCTGATGACCTCCTCCAGCAACCGGGTCTGCTGGCCGCGGATCGTCTCGATCGCCTCCTCGGCGGGACCGGCGACGATCACGGACTCGTTCAGCAACACCGCCCAGGCCCGGCCGTGCCGGTCGGCGAAGTCGAAGTAGGCCTCCAGACCGGCCTCCAGGACGGCGCGCGGACCGTTCGGCTCCGCGGCGGCGATCGCCTCCACGGTCGCGGTGTGCAGATCCGCGCGGATCCGCGCCACGCACGCCAGCAGCAGACCTTCCTTGGAGGTGAAGTACTCGTACAGCATGGGCTTGGAGACCCCGACGCGCAGTGACACTTCGTCCATCGAGGTGTTCTGGAACCCGCGCTCAGCGAAGACCTCCTCGGCGGCGGCCAGGATCTGCTGCTCGCGCTCGGCGCGGGGAACGCGCTTGCGGCGCGGGGCGTCGGTCATGGTCCCGGACTCTATCGACTTCCAAACCTACTCTCAGTAGGCTACTCGCCGGTAAGTATCGCCGAGCAGGGCAGGGGAGCATGGCCGATCCGCGATTCCACACTGTCGCCGCCTTCGACGGCGCCGAGTTGCACGTCCAGGAGGACGGCGCCCCCGACGCGCCGGTCACGCTCGTCCTCGCGCACGGCTGGACGCTGTCCACCCGGGCCTGGCGGGCCCAGGCCGAGGAGCTGGCGGCCGGCGGCGACGTCCGGGTCCTGCGGTACGACCAGCGCGGGCACGGAGCCTCGACGCGGGGCGACGCCTGGTTTTCGGGTGTCGCCGCCGCCGACTCCGAGCGCTTCGGGCCGGGCCCGTCGATCGACCAGCTCGGCCGGGACCTCGCCGCGGTCCTGGAGCAGTTGGTCCCGGTCGGCCCGGTGGTGCTCGCCGGGCACTCGATGGGCGGTATGACCATCATGGCTCTGGCCGAGCAGCGGCCCGACCTGTTCCTGGCTGGCGGCAAGGTGGCCGGTGTGCTGCTGACCAACACCTCCAGCGGACTGCTGTCGCGGCTGACGCTCGGCTTCCCCGAGGTGGTCGCCAAGCCGGTGCGGAACTCGATCATCAAGACGCTGCGAAAGATCGCCGCCAAGCCGGGCCGGGCCGACGCGGTGCGCGCGAAGCAGGCCACCGGCTCGCGGCTCGCTGTGGCGCAGACGCGGTGGCTGTTGTTCGGGCGCAAGGCGCCGCGGGCGGTGATCGTGGAGTGCAACGAGATCGTGAAGGCCTGTCCGAGCGCGACGCTGGCCGGGTTCTTCCCGGCGCTGATGACGCACGACAAGCGCGCCGCGCTCGAGAACCTGGGCGGTGTGGAGGTGGAGGTCGTCGCCTCGGGGCGGGACCGGCTGACGCCGGCGGGGCACGCGCGACGGCTCGCCGAGGCGATCCCCGGGGCCCGGCTGACGGTGGTCCCGGCGACCGGGCACATGTTGCCGATGGAGCGGCCGGAGGTGGTCACGGGGCTGCTGACGAAGCTGGTCGCGGCGGCGCGGATCCGCGACGAGAGCGCGGCATGAGCCGGGCGGCCTGGGCCCGCGTCGGGGTGGACGCGGACCCGATGGACCTGTCGGAGGCGCCGATCACCGGCGGGCATCCGGCGCGGGAGGTGCCGGCCCGGGCGACGTATGTGATCGTCGGGTCGGGGTTCGCCGGGCTGTGCATGGCGATCAAGCTGAAGCAGGCGGGGCGGGACGATTTCGTCATCCTGGAGAAGGGCGATGATGTCGGCGGAACGTGGCGCGAGAACACATGCCCACCCGTCTCCCACCACCGCCCGTTAAGGAGGCGCTACGCGCCGCAGTTTTGATTCCGAGCAGCCTGCGACATCCAATCCCATCTGTACTCGTTCTCATTCGAGCTCAATCCCAAGTGGAGCCGGATGTTCGCACGGCAGCCGGAGATCCTGGACTATCTGCGGCATTGCGTGTACGCAGGTGTGGAGCGCAGGAGGCTGTCAGAGCTGGTACCTCGACGAGCACGGCCGCAACAGCACGATCTGGCCGGGCTTCACGTGGCGATACTGGCTGCGGACGCGCAGGCCTGATGCGGAGGCTTGCGAGTTCGGGCGGTGAGTGGGGCCTCTCGCACGGCGTGGAACTCGACGCCCGCTATACGCAATACGTAATACGCAAAAACCAGAACGCCCTCCGGCACTCTGCGCGAACCGTACCGACGCGCATCGTGCCAGAGGGCGTTCACGATCTCAGAGCCGCAGCCCGCGCCGCCTCACGGCGGCAACAGCGGCTCGGGGATCAGGCGGCCGCGCGCTCGCCGGTGGTCACCAGCACTGCGAGCACCGTCCGCGACGGGATCGACAGCTTGGCGAAGATGCGCGACAGATGCGCCTCGACGGTCTTCGTGGACAGGCCCAATGCGCGGGCGATCTGGCGGTTGGTCCGTCCGTCCCTGACGAGACGGGCGATCTCCATCTCGCGCGCCGTGAGGCGGTCGAGCGAGGCGGGCCGCTGTGTTCCGACGGTCGTGGTGCTCATTGGTGGTTCCCCCCTGTTGCGATGGTTGTTGCTGAACGTCACGCAGCGCAGGGCCAACCGGTTCGAGGTTTGGCCGAAATCGCTGGGTGTCGATGTTCACCGTCCGCGTGGAGCGAGCGGGCGGCGTGGGGCGTGGTCCAGGGGATGGAGGTCTTGGCGTCAGTGATCTTCGGGCGGGCCGCCGCAGCGTTCCCGTCCGACCCCGTGCGTGCGGGGAATCCCGGTGTGAAGGCCCCCGCCCGCACACCGACCCCGGCTTTACGATCAGCCCGATCCGACACAAAGGTCGGCAGGCCAATCCCCCCATCCTGGCCCATGCACTGAACTATAGGGTGGCGCATGAAAGCGCGGTAGGGGTTCTCCTATAACGGCCCGATTTCAGCAGGGCGAACTTGCGTAGTCCACTGCGGAGTTCGCGCCCGAGGCACTGGCGACCGCGTCGATATACGGCGAAGACGGACACATCCCATGGACGTCGAGCTGTGCGTCGAGGTCGTACGACGTCTTCCCGGACAGCGTGAACGACTGGCTCTGCGCTCCGGTCGATCCCGGCGAGCTCGAGGACGACGTCCCGGCGAACGTCACCATGACCGTCACCGACCCGGTCCCGCTCGTCGTCACGTGGACGTGTGCGACGTACGTGAAGCTGCCCGACTGGTCCGGCGCCAGCGACGTGACGCTCAGCGAGCGCACACCGCCGCCCGGCGGCTGCTGGTGCGAGGACGGCGGCGGGGGCGGCGGCGCGGCGGCCGACGTGTGCGCCGCGGCCGAGGTGTTCGGCGCGGAGCTGGACGGCGGGGACGGCGGGCCGGCCGGCTTCGAGGCGGTCGAGGAGGCGCCGGCCGTGTCCGTGGCGGTCGGCGCCGTCACCGCGCCCGGGTTCACCGAACTCGGCGAACCGGTGCTGCTCGCACCCGCTGTGGAGCTGCTGGAGCTCTTCGCCGGCGCGGCGGTCTTGGTGTCAGAGCCCTTCTGCGTCATCGCGACGAAGACCAGCACGCACGCGGCCGCGAGCACCACCGCCGCCAGCGCGTACCGCACGATGCGTCCGCGATCGACCGGCTCGACCGGCTCCGACATCGGGAACACCGGCGGCGGCAGGTCGCTGCCCGGTTGGAAGTTCTCGAATTCGTCGCGGTCGGACGGGTCGGAGGGATCGGAGGCACCGGAACCGCTGGAACCGCCGAACCTGCCGGCCGCACCGGAGCCGCCAGACCTGCCGGACCCGCCCGAGCCGCCGGATCCGCCCGAACCGATCGCGGCGCCCGCCAAAGCGGCCGCGGCCGGGGCGGCGACCGACGGCGGAGGCGAAGCCGGCTTCTCCGGACGGAACAGTGGGCGCGTCGACTCGCCGGACCCCGGTGCCAGAGCCTTCGGACTGGCCGGGGCCAACGAGATGTGGGTCGCCTCGGCATCGTCCTCGGCAGCCGTGCGGCCGGCGGCGCCGCGCCCCGGACCCGGGTTCGGCGGCGTCCGCGGTACGCGCGGCGTGTCGTCGTCCCCGACCAGGCTGACGACCGGCGCTCGGGGAATGCGCGGCAGGTCGGCGTCGGCCGGGCCGCTGTTCGGCGGCGTGCGAGGGATCTGCAGGATGTCCGCACCGACGCCGCTGTCGGCGTCCGCGGGCCCCTGGTTCGGCGGCGTGCGGGGGACGCGCGGCAGGGCAGCGTCGGCCCCGACGGCGGTGTCGGCACCGGACGTGGCAGCCGTACCAGCCGCGCCGGCCGTACCAGCCGATGCCGCCGCCGAAGCGATGTCGTCAAAGCTGCGTGGCGCATTGTCCACCGACGCTCGCTGCATGCGCGTGGTGTCGGGGTCCTCGCCGACAGGCCCTTGATTCGGCGGCGTCCGGGGCACCGCCGTCGGGGGCGGCGTCGATGCCGCGACGTCCTCGGCGCTGGGCGAAACCGGCGTCGCCCTCGCTATGTGCGTCTCGTCGGCCGACAGGCTCCGCTCGGGCTCCTCGGCGTGCAGACCCGGAGCGCCCGAAGCTCCCGGGGCACCCGCACCCGCCACGTCCATCAGCGCCGCGTCCATCAGCGCCGCACCGGGCCCACGCAACGGCGTGATCCGCGCCGAGCGCTCTTCCGCGGCGCTGTCCGCCGGGTTCGAGTCGTCCCGGGCATGACGCCCGGGGGAGTGGACCTCCGGGGCTTCCCCGGTCCCGGGAGCCGGCGTCTGCGCGGCCTCGGTCTGGGGTTCGGCGTGGGGTGCGCCCTGGAGTCCGCCCTGGAGCCCGGCCTGCAGTTCGGCCTCGGCCTCCGCCTCAGCAGCCGCGCCCTTGCCCCGCCGCAACTGCGTGACCGAGGCGATCCGCGTCACCGGCGCCGTGCCCTCGACCATCTCCAGCGTCCGCAGACGCTGCGCGTCGAGCCGCTTGACCCAGTCCGCGTACCCGTCGGCGGACCACGAAGGCCAGGACTGCGCCGATTTGCCCTCAAGCCTCGGCAGCCACCACGAGGCGAAGTACTGCGCGTCGACCGCCAGCTGCTCGACCGCCGGCAGCCATTCCAGATCCCGGCGGCGTCCGCCGCGCGGTGCCTGCGCCAGCTTGGACAGCACCGGCCGCAGCCGAACCGCCAGGTCGCGGGCGTCGCGCGCGGTCTGCGTCGCCTCCTGCGGGTTGGTGGCGGGGTGCCATTCGGTGCCGGCCAGAATGCCGGTCACCAGCGTCCGTGTGCCGCCACGCCCCCGTTCGTCTCCCCTGTCAGGCATGGCTACGAACGTATCCGTTTTGGATGTTCGAGTACAGATACCAGATTAAGAACCTTAAGAAGCTTGAGGCCCCCTACGAGCACACTTTCAGAAGTCCTTGATCAGCTTCGCCAGCGCCTCGGCGGTCAGGGCCGGGGTCAGCGCCGTCACGCTGATCCGCTCGATCACCTGCAGGTACACGTCCACGTCGTCGCGCTTGTCCAGGTACAGGGCGCCGGCCAGGTGCTCCAGGTAGACCACGTCGGGCAGGTCCGGCTCGGCGAAGCGCAGGATCGTGAAGGCCCCGGCCTCGGCGGCGTGCGCGCCGGACTGGAAGGGCAGCACCTGCACCGTGACGTTCGGCCGCTCCATCATCTCCAGCAGGTGGGACAGCTGCTGGCGCATGATCTCCGGGCTGCCGACCGGGCGGCGCAGCGCGGCCTCGTCGACCACGGCCCACAGCCGCGGTGCGTCCGCCTCGCGCAGCAGCACGTTCTGGCGCTCCAGCCGGACCTGCACGCGGCGCTCGGAGTCGCTGTCGTACACGCCGCGGCCGGCCATCACCGCGCGCATGTAGTCCGCGGTCTGCAGCAGGCCCGGTATGTACTGCACCTCGTAGGTGCGGATCAGCGAGGCCGACTCCTCCAGGCCGATGTAGCCGGCGAACCAGCTCGGCAGGACGTCGTGGTAGCCGTGCCACCAGGTGGTCGCGTTCGCGGCCTTGGCCATCGACAGGAAGGGTTCGCGGGCGCCGGGGTCGGTGACGCCGTACAGCGTCAGCAGATCCTCCACGTCGCGCATCTTGAAGCCGACGCGGCCCAGCTCCAGGCGGCTGATCTTGGATTCCGACGAGCGGATCTCCCAGCCGGCGGTCTCCCGGGTGATCTGCGCGGCCTCGCGCAGGCGCCGCAGTTGCGAGCCGAGCATGATCCGGCGCACCGTCGCGCCGCCCGAGCGCGGCGGCTCGGACTCGGGATCAGCGGTGTGGGGCCCACTCATTGCTTCCTCGCTCCATCTGAGGCCCGGACCCTGTAAATCGCAGGTGCCGGGCGGTGGATCAGCTGCCGATTGTGCCACTCGGGCGTCCGCTTGTGAACACCGCAAGCCTAGGTGGTCCCCGCTGTCGGGACTCCCGGCAGCGTGCCACAGGACCCTGAATCGTTTCGTCAAAGTCTTTGCTCATCCGAGACCCTGCGCGCGCCGTCTACGCTGTAGCATGCACGTGCATCCGCCTTATGCATAGGAAAACTCTGCGATTGCATGTGCCGCCGCCGCCACACGGCCGGCACCTGACGGGAGACCCGATGGTCGCGTCTGGTTACGCCTACTCCCTGCTCCATGCCGACCTGCCGGTCTGCATCGGGTACCAGGCCGTGGGGCGCAGCGTGTCGACGCGGCACTGCGTGCTTCCGGCCAGGGCCGAGTCGGTCTCGGCGGCCCGGCGGTTCGTCCGGGATGTCGCAGAGGACTGGCGCGGACAGCCTGAGCGTTTCGCGACTCTGCTTGAGAATCTGGGGATCGTGGTCTCCGAACTCGTGACCAACGCTCTCGTGCACGCCTATGAAGCGGTGCTCCCCGGGCGGGCCGGGGACGCGTCGGACTTGATATCGCTGTGCCTGGTTCACGAGCCCTGTGACACCGGGGCCGGGGAAGCGGGAGTGGAACGCGTCCTGTTCGCCGTCGCGGACCCCTCGGCCGCCTCGCCGGTGGCACCGACGCCGGCGCGGGCGGCCGACGGCTTATGGGGCCTGGACGAGTCCGGGCGGGGGATGTATCTCGTGGAGGCGCTGGCCGACGACTGGGGCTGGCGCCGTTTCCGTGCCCCGGGGGCGGCCGAGCCCTCCGGCAAAGTGGTCTGGGCGCTGTTCGAGCTCGCTTGCTGAAGGCGCGGGTTCTTTTCCGCGGGGCTTTCGTCCAGGACTTCGGACAAGCCGTACAGAACTTCAGACAAAGCTTCCCATCGGCTTTACAACCGCGGCACTGCCGGGGTGCGCACACGGGTTCGCAAGCGTGACGTAGTAACCGCTTTCCGTGTTCGACCTCACATTCGGTTCCGGCCCGATCGCTGTCGGCACCCGGCCGTTTTGGTTGGCGATCGCAGAGCTCGAATGTATATCGATCTGGTATCGAAGTCGCGCCGAACGCATGCCTTGAACCTGCGGGGAGAACCTTTACCCGCTCTTTGAACGTTTCACACTCGAAACCTCTGCGCGTGAAGCAGCAAGACCGCTAGCATCCGTTTACTGCCATGCATCAGCGGATGCTGATTCACGCGCGGATGCACGTGCAGTGGATCAACCCTTCCCACCGTACATGTAAGGGGAAAAACGAGATGAGCGAGTTCGAGCCCTACAACGGCATGCCGGCCACCAAGGTCGCCGCCGCGTGGCGCAAGAGCAGCTACTCCAACTCGCAGGGCAACTGCGTGGAGTTCGCGGGCATGGGTGATGGCTCGGTCGCGGTGCGCAACTCGCGCGACCCGCACGGCCCGGCCCTGCTGTACACCCGGGCCGAGATCGAGGCCATGATCAACGGGATCAAGGACGGCGAGTTCGACGACCTGCTCGGCTGAGACCGGCGGGAGCTGCGCGATAGATAGTGGGACCCGTTTTCGTATCGCCCGACGCCCGCCCCTTGGCCTCGCACCTCACCGGCGCGATGATGCAGGGATGGCTGGCTGGACCGGAAGCGGTGTGGAACCGCGGACGGCCGCCGAGATAGCGGCGGCCGTCCGGCAGGGGAAGAGCAGTGTGCGCGGCGCCGTCCAGGAGGCCTTGGACCGCATAGCCGCCGCGGACCCCCGGATCGGGGCGTTCCGCAAAGTCCGCCAGGACGCGGCGCTGGCCGAGGCCGACGAGGTCGCCGCCCGCCCGGACCTGGCCGACCTCCCGCTGGCCGGCGTCCCGGTCGCGGTGAAGGACAATGTCGCGGTCGCCGACGAGCAGTGCCGGCACGGCACGGCCGCGACCGCCGACCTGCCCCCGCAGCCCGAGGACCACCCGGTCGTGGCGCGCCTGCGCACGGCCGGGGCGATCGTGGTCGGCCTGACGCACACCCCGGAGCTGTCGCTGGTCGCGATGACCGACAGCGCCCTGGGCATGGCGCGCAATCCCTGGGACCTGACGCGGACGCCGGGCGGCTCCTCCGGCGGTGCCGCCGCGGCCGTGGCCGCCGGGCTGGTGCCGATCGCGCACGGCAACGACGGCCTGGGCTCGATCCGCGGCCCGGCGGCGTGCTGCGGACTGTTCGGGCTCAAGCCGGGATACGGGACCGTGCCCTCGGGGCTCGGCCGGAACGCGTGGTGGGGCCTGGCCGAGAACGGCCCGCTGGCCACCACGGTCGAGGACGCGGCGCTGATGCTGTCGGTGCTGGCCGGCGATCCCGGGCTCGCCCGCGCGGTCGACACCCGGCCCGAGGGCTTGAGGATCGCGGTCTCGACGGCGCCGCCCTCGGTGGGCTACCGCGTCGACCGGGAGCACAAGGACGCGGTCGAAAACGTGGCCGGACTGCTCGCCTCGGCCGGGCACGCGATCGTCGAGGCCCCGCGCTATCCCGCCTATCTCGGCCCCGGTGCCGTGCTGACCTGGTACGCGGCCGCCGCGCTGGACGCCGAGGAGTACGACCGGCGGGCCCTGGAGCGCCGCACGCGGAGCATGGCGTCGGCCGGCCGGACGCTGGCGAAGATAGGGCTGACCGGTGACCGGACCCGGCGGCGCTGGCGGGACACCGGAGCCGAGCGGTTCCTCGGTGACGCCGACGTCGTGCTGACGCCGACGCTGCTCAGGCCGCCGCCCGCGGCCCTGCGGTGGGGACGGCGCGGGCTGCTGGCCAACACGGTCGCCAACACCTCTTATGCCGGGCTGTGCCCGGCGTGGAACCTGGCCGGGTGGCCGGCGATGAGCGTCCCGGCCGGGACGCACAGCAGCGGGATGCCGATCGGGGTGCAGTTCGCGGCGCGGCCCGGGCGGGAGGCGCTGCTGCTGGGCCTCGCGGCGCACATCGAGGCGGTGCGGCCGTGGCCGCGGACGGCGCCGGCCGGGGTGGTGGGCGGCTGAGGGGCGCGATCAGCGCCGTCGGCCGGACGCGATCACCGGCGTGACCTGAGAGGTCGTCGTGTCCCAGTAGACTTGGCGGCATCATGGAGCAGCCTGCCGACACCGTTCTTGTCATCGACTTCGGGGCCCAGTACGCGCAGCTCATCGCGCGCCGGGTCCGCGAAGCCCACGTCTACAGCGAGATCGTGCCGCACACCGCGACGGTCGCCGAGATCCTCGCCAAGAATCCCAAGGCGGTGATCCTGTCCGGCGGGCCGTCCTCCGTCTACGCCGACGGCGCGCCGAACGTCGGGGCGGAGCTGTTCCGTGCCGGGGTGCCGACCCTCGGCATCTGCTACGGCTTCCAGGCGATGGCCCGGGCCCTGGGCGGCGTGGTCGAGCAGACCGGCGGCCGGGAGTACGGCCGGACCGCGCTGGAGGTCACCGACATCGAATCCACGCTGTTCGCGGGCTCGCACGCCGAGCAGCCGGTGTGGATGTCGCACGGCGACGCGGTCGTGGCCGCCCCCGAGGGCTTCCGGGTGACCGGCACCACCGCCAAGACCCCGGTCGCGGCGTTCGAGGACGATGCCAACCGGCTCTACGGCGTCCAGCACCACCCCGAGGTGCTGCACTCGCAGTTCGGGCAGCTGCTGCTGGAGAACTTCCTCTACAAGGGCGCCGGCATCGAGCCGGACTGGACCACCGGCAACATCGTCGAGGAGCAGGTCGCCGCGATCCGCGAGCAGGTCGGTACCAAGCGCGCGATCTGCGGCCTGTCCGGCGGCGTGGACTCCGCGGTGGCCGCGGCCATCGTGCAGAAGGCCGTCGGCGAGCAGCTCACCTGTGTGTTCGTCGACCACGGCCTGCTGCGCAAGGGCGAGGCCGAGCAGGTCGAGAAGGACTTCGTGGCGGCCACCGGTGTCCAGCTGAAGGTCGTCGACGCCGAGGAGCGCTTCCTGTCGGCGCTGGCCGGGGTGGCCGACCCCGAGGAGAAGCGCAAGATCATCGGCCGGGAGTTCATCCGGGTCTTCGAGCAGGCCGAGCGCGAGATCGTCGAGGCCTCGGCGGACGCCGGCGAGCCGGTCCGGTTCCTGGTGCAGGGCACGCTCTACCCGGACGTCGTGGAGTCCGGCGGCGGCGCCGGCACCGCGAACATCAAGAGCCACCACAACGTCGGCGGGCTGCCCGAGGACCTGCAGTTCGAGCTGATCGAGCCGCTGCGCAAGCTGTTCAAGGACGAGGTCCGCCAGGTCGGCCGCGAGCTCGGGCTGCCCGAGGGGATCGTCGGCCGCCAGCCCTTCCCGGGCCCGGGCCTGGGCATCCGGATCGTCGGCGAGGTCACCAAGGAGCGCCTGGACCTGCTGCGCGAGGCCGACGCGATCGCCCGCGAGGAGCTGACCGCGGCCGGGCTGGACGGCGAGATCTGGCAGTGCCCGGTGGTGCTGCTGGCCGACGTGCGCTCGGTGGGCGTGCAGGGCGACGGCCGGACCTACGGCCACCCGATCGTGCTGCGGCCGGTCTCCAGCGAGGACGCGATGACCGCCGACTGGTCGCGGCTGCCCTACGAGGTGCTGGCGCGGATCTCGACGCGGATCACCAACGAGGTCGCCGACGTCAACCGGGTGGTGCTGGACGTGACCAGCAAGCCGCCGGGGACGATCGAGTGGGAGTAGGCGCCTGAGACAGGGCGCTGATGGAGCCGGGTCTTCGGACCCGGCTCTTGCTTTTCGAGCGCTTGCAGCCCTCGCTACGGAGCCTCGTCGAACTCCAGCGCCTCGCGCAGCTTGCGGTTCACATGCCGCAGCCGCTCGATGGTGCGCTGGGCCTCGCGCAGCTCATAGCGCAGCTTGATGATCTCCTCGATCGCGGCGAGGTCTGCCAGATCGCTGAGGTCCGCCAGGTCGGCCGAGGCCAGCGCCGGCTCGACCTCCTCGGCGTACTCGGGCTCCGGCGGGGACGGGATCGCGAGCTCGGCCGGCTGCGTGAGCGCGGCCTGGACCTCGGCGGCCCACTGCAAAGCGTCCGGCTCCGGGGCGCGGCGCACGAACTCGTGGATCACCGCTCCGGCCGGCTCCGGCTCAGGGGACTGATGCGCCGGCGCCGGGGTCTCGGCTTCCGGCGTCGGCTCCTCCATCCGCCGCTCTTCGGCCGTCAGCTCTTCGGCCTGTTCGCCCGGCTCGGCCTCCGCGGAGGCATCCGGCCGCGCGACCAGTTCGCTCGGCTCTTCCGCGGCCAGCTCGTCCTCGTCCGGCTCGCGCATCATCGCGGCGGTCCAGCCCGCGGCCTCGCACGCGGCGTCCCGGAACTCCCGCAGCTGCCGCAGCATGCCCTCGCTCGACGGGAACAAGCGCATCGCCTGCGCGACGTTCGCCACCGCCAGCGGCGCGGCCTGCACCGTGTCGCCGAGCTCGGAATAGGCCTGCGCCAGCTTGATCCGTGCCATCAGCGCGTCGCGCGGGCCGGAGCCGATGCCCTGCTCGGCCCGCTCCAGCTTCGCGATCAGACCGCTGATCCACTCCTGGGGGTCGGCGTAGGGTTCGGCGTACTCCTCGACCGGTTC
>Ga0207671_10001466_pt1 | contig 27257 bp, 23 predicted proteins | sample KBSC24metaG_FD_184352 | JGI IMG/M metagenome (GOLD analysis project Ga0207671, IMG submission 184352) | Corn rhizosphere microbial communities from Kellogg Biological Station, Michigan, USA - KBS C2-4 metaG (SPAdes) (version 2) | ecosystem: Host-associated > Plants > Roots > Rhizosphere > Soil... | reverse complement strand
GGATAACGTGTTTAGAGCCGGAGTATGCGGCCAGTCCGGAGGCAAAGTCGGTGACAGCCGGCCCATTGATAAAGGTGGCATTATCCAACACTTCCTGGATGGCCGAGTCAACTTCACTCTTTATATTTGTATATTGCCGCTTAAGATCTACCATTTGGATGGGCCGCATAATCTTTCCTTGTTTTAAGTCCTTATTTTGAATGGGCCACAAACCTACTGCAAAAATGTGGTTTATCCAATGTTATAGGGTGATAGTTAAGGGAATGCGACGATGTGGCAGGCGGCGGCGGTGCTGAGATGCAGAGTTATGGCGGGGGTGAGGCAGGGTGCGCGGAGGCTTGAACTTTTCAATAACTAAACAGGCGACTTTGAGTATTCTTTTTTATCATGTTTTTTTATGGTTTTATAAGGTAGGAATCCGGCTGATAAGCCCGTGGAACCGGAAGGCGAAGTTATGGCTGGTGGGGAGAAGGGGTTTGTTTGAGCGCATGGGGGTGGAGATGGCGGCGCGTGGGGGTGCGGCGCGGGGCGCGGAGGCGGTGCGTGGAGCGGATGCGGTGCGTGCAGGGACAGGTTCGGAGCGGGCGGGCGCGCAGGGTCGCGTCATATGGATGCATTGTTCTTCCCTGGGCGAGTTTGAGCAGGGGCGGCCGGTGTTGGAAGGGTTGCGCAGGGAGTCGCCGGGATGCAGGATCGTGCTGAGTTTTTTTTCTCCATCGGGTTATGAGACGAAGAAGGATTATAAAGGAGCCGATCATATTTTTTATCTGCCATTGGACAGTCCGGGGAATGCCCGGCAATTTATCGATCTTGTAAAACCAGACCTGGTGTTATGGGTCAAATATGATTACTGGTATTATTTCCTGGCAGAGCTGAAGAAGCGAAAAATACCGGTATTGCTGATCTCGGGTATATTCCGGGCTGATCAGCCTTTCTTCCGGTGGTATGGCCGTTTGCACCGGTACATGCTGGAATGTTTTACTCATCTTTTTGTTCAGACGGAAGCGTCGCGGGTGTTGCTGGAGAAGCTTCGATTAGTGGAGCAGGTGAGTGTGAGCGGAGATACGCGGTTCGACCGGGTGATCGAGATCGCAGAGGGAGGCGCGCCGTTGCCTGTGATCGAGGCTTTTTGCGCAAGCCAGCCTGTGGTGGTGGCGGGGAGTACCTGGGAGGAGGATGAGGAAGAGCTTGATCATTATGCCAATACGCATCCGGAGATACGATTTATTGTAGCGCCGCATGAGATAGCGGAGGATCGGCTGCGGGAGGTGGAGAGGTTGTTCCGGCATGCGGTGCGGTATTCGGTATTGGCGGGTGCGGCGGCGGGCGGGACAGGTGTTGGGGGAGCGGCGATCGGGGGCGCGGGAGCAGCGATCGGCGGGACGGGAGCAGCGGCAAAGGCCGGATCCGGCGGTGGGGGAGTCCGGAGTGGCGGGACGCCGGCGGGATGGCCGGAGCCGAATGTGCTGATCATCGACAATATTGGCATGCTGTCGAGCTTATATCGTTATGCTACAATAACTTATGTAGGAGGCGGGTTTGGGGATGACGGGGTACACAATGTGTTGGAAGCCGCGGTATATGGTAAACCAGTGGTTTTTGGACCGGTGATCGAGAAATATATTGAGGCGGTAGAGTTAACAGAAAGTGGCGGGGGGCTGATCATTGACAGTGCGCTGGAGGCGGAAAAAGTATTTAACCGGCTGTTGCAGGACCCGCAGGAGTGCCGCGAGATCGGGGAAGCGTCGCGGAATTATGTGCATTCAAAAAAGGGGGCTACCGGTAGGATCATCCTTTACATTCAGGAGAAACGTCTTTTAACCAATTGATAGAAATGCCGGGTGGTCTCTCTGTTCTCATCCCAGCCCAGCTTGACCTTCAATTCTCTTTCCATCCAGTATTCTGCCTCCGGCAGTATGCGGAATCCATTAATTGTCTTGAGGCTGCGTTCGTACATCACTTCATCACCTCTAAAAAGCTGATTGATAAACAAGTATCGATCATTGACGCCGATGGCTTTTTTCAGATCGCGTACGGGAGAGTCGTTGAGGGTGGATTTAAGATCCACCACGTCGGATCTCAGTTTGTCATTGAGGGAGGATGCTCCGTTGCTGCCGATGACGTCGTTGACTTCTCTTGTCCGTTGGGACAGGGTGAAGCGGTCGGTAGGTTTTTCGGCGAGGGGGTCGAAGGGCCACTGGCCTCTTTCGGAGGCTTTGAGTGTGGCTGTGCTGCTGGCGACGGCAGAGACTGCGGCGGCAGGAATGGCCGGGGCGGTTGCGACGGCGGTCTGTATGGCGGCCGGGGCGTTCTGCGGTGATGCTGGGACGGTCTGCGAGGCGACGGCGGCAGCCTGGTAGTCAGGAATTGTTGGGGCCGAGGACACAGCCGTAACGGCGGCGGGAGCGTTCTGCGAGGCGGCAGCGGCAGGCGGCGCGGGGATTGGTGCGGGCTCTTTTTTGGGCTCTGGCGCGTTATTATACTGCTGTCCTCCAACTATTTTCGTGGAGGATGGCATCATAACTGTTATTTTTGTCGGCATTACCCGTGCAGGAGGCGGCGGCTGAGCGGCCAACAGACGAATCTCGGCCTCCAGGAGCCGGGTAATCTCGAGCAACTGAGCAGGCTCGGCCTTTTGGTCAAACTGCTCTTTTAGTTGGGTAATCAGTTCTTTAAGTCGTTCCATAGCACTATTTAAGAGCACTTTTGGGTTAGTATTGAAACCGGACCCCGTCCGGTTTGGGAAGTGTCCTATAAAGTTATAACAAATTCCGAACCTAATTTATACTAGTCTATGTTCATTGAACCCCATTTAAAGGGTGAAAAGCGCGGCTGGATCGAAGTCATTTGCGGATCTATGTTCTCCGGGAAAACAGAAGAACTGATCAGAAGGCTAAAACGGGCTAAAATTGCCAATCTGAAAGTTGAGATCTTTAAGCCCGCCATGGATACCCGCTATCATGAGCAGCGTATTGTATCACATGATGAAAATGCTATCCAATCGACGCCTATCGACAACTCGCAAACCATCCTTTTGCTGGCTGGCGAAGTTGATGTGATAGGTATAGACGAGGCCCAATTCTTCGATGATCAGTTGCCCGAAGTGTGCGACCAGCTTGCTGTTCGCGGTGTCCGGGTGATTGTCGCCGGATTGGACATGGACTATACGGCAAAGCCGTTTGGGCAGATGCCTTACCTCCTTGCCAAAGCAGAATATATAACCAAGTTGCATGCCATATGTGTAAAATGTGGAAATATTGCTAACTATTCCTACCGTAAGAAAGCGCAGGCGGGGCAGATATTGTTAGGCGAGCAAGATGCGTATGAACCACGTTGCCGTCATTGTTATTATACTCTGCCGTAAGGTAGGATCGGCAGCAGGGCATTTGTCGAGGGGTTAAAACTTTAACGATTCTTTTAACTATCGTCAGTCAGCGTTATAGTAAGGGGGGAAGTATTACATTTGTGCCCTAAAATTCACCTGTATCGGTTCGTTGAGGCATATATTGACGCTTTTTAGAAAAGATCTTCTATTGGAAGTGCGGCAACAATATACTTTTTATGGGGTGTTGTTATACGTAGCGTCGACAATTTTTGTGCTGTATCTGTCGATGGGTGAGCCGGAAGGAACGGTATGGAAGGGTTTGTTCTGGATGATGCAGTTGTTCATCTGTGTCAATGCGGTCGCCAAAAGTTTTTTACAGGAAGGCAAGGGGCGTCTGCTCTATTTCTACACGATAGCCGGCTCGAGGGATTTTATTCTGTCGAAATTGTTATTCAATGCTTTATTGATGTTGCTGATGAGCATGGTGAGCATGGGGCTGTTCGTATTGATGCTTGGCGATCCAATGCCGAATCCTTTTTCTTTTGTGTTGATCAGTTGTCTGGGGGGTGTGAGTCTGAGCCTGGTGTTCACCTTTCTGGCGGCTATTGCAGCGCGTGCGCAGCAAAGTGCAGCCTTGATGGCTATCCTGGGTTTTCCGCTGGTCATTCCTCAATTGTTATTGCTGAGCCGGATATCGACGATCGCCTTTGAAGAAGTGATACAGGGTGGGCTGGCAAGTATGATCCTGCTGTTATCGGGATTGGACGTGATGATCGTGGCGCTGGCGCTGATTCTTTTTCCTTTTTTATGGAAGGACTGAGGTTTTTCCTATTAACTTTGCAAACCTAATGGGGGTATAACCCTCTTTAAGAAAGTCGTATGATTCGTCAGAACTGGTGGAAAATAATATGCGTGGTTTTGCTGGTCTATACTTTTGTAGCGGGGTTTCTGGGGGCTGTACCAGCGAAGCCTATTCTCAATGAGACGATCCGCAATCTGTATTTTCACGTGGCGATGTGGTTCTCGATGATGATCCTATTCATTATTTCGCTGATCTATTCGATCAAATATCTCCGCACCAACAATCATGTCTTTGATATTTATGCGCTGGAATATGCCAAGGGGGGAATCGTTTTTGGAAGTCTGGGGGTACTGACGGGTTCTATATGGGCCAGGTGGACTTGGGGCGCTTTCTGGAGCAGTGATCCCAAGCAATTGGGGGCGGTGATCGCCCTGCTGATCTATTTTGCTTACCTGGTATTGCGTAATTCGATGACGGATATGGACAAACGGGCAAGGATCGGTGCGGTATATAACATTTTTGCGTTTGCTATGTTATTCCCGACGATATGGATCATTCCGCGGATGGTAGAGAGTCTGCATCCGGGGGGAATGGGCAATCCGGCGTTGGATACGCATGATATCGATGCACGGATGCGGGTGGTTTTCTGGCCGGGGGCTGTGCCGGGCTGGACCTTGCTGGGGGTTTGGATAACGACGCTGCGTATACGGCTGTCTTTGCTGGAGGAAAAACGAAACCATTAGAAAGAAGAAAATTTGGCAATGCATAAGAAAATTTATACGCTGGTTCTCACGTTGTTCTGCTGGTCATTGGCTGTGCCTGTCTGGGCGCAGGGGGCTGGCGACACATCAAAAGTTGAAATGGCCGATAAGTTCAGGTCCGATGGGAAGATCTATGTGGTGATCGCCGTATTGGTGACGATATTGCTGGGGCTATTCCTGTATGTGATACGGCTGGACAGAAAGATCAATAAATTAGAGAAAGACTTTAATAAATAACGATTATGGCAAGCCAAATGGAATACAAGTTTTTTGAAGCCGTAGAAAAAAGTTTTGACAAGGCGGCGGCTCATACGAGCTGGGATCCCGGCATCCTGGAGCAGATAAAACAGTGTAATGCGGTGTACCGCATGTTCTTCCCCGTTAAGATCGGCGATAAGATCGAGGTTATCAAAGCTTACCGGGTGCAGCATTCCCAGCACAAGACCCCTTGTAAAGGGGGTATCCGGTTCGCGCTTTCGGTGAACCTGGATGAGGTAATGGCGCTGGCGGCGCTGATGACCTTTAAATGCGCTATCGTGAATGTTCCCTTTGGGGGAGCGAAGGGGGGGATCAGTATCGATCCCAAAAAATATACGCCGTATGAGCTGGAGAAGATCACCCGGCGGTATACTTCCGAATTAATTAAAAAGAATTTTATCGGTCCGGGCACGGATGTACCGGCCCCCGACTATGGTACGGGTGAACGGGAGATGGCCTGGATCCTGGATACGTATATGAGCATGCGTCCCGGTGAGATCGATGCTCTTGCGTGTGTAACGGGTAAGCCGGTGTCACAGGGCGGGGTACGTGGCCGTCGGGAAGCAACGGGTCTGGGTGTCTTTTATGGCATCCGCGAAGTGTGTCATATGGAAGAGATCATGGCCAGGCTGAAGATGAAACCGGGCGTGGAAGGAAAGACGGTTGTAGTGCAGGGGATGGGTAATGTGGGTTATCATGCCGCTAAGTTCTTCCGGGAAGGAGGGGCAAAGGTGATTGCGCTGGCTGAGTATGAAGGTGCCATCATGAATCCGAACGGGCTCAATGAGGAGGAGGTTTTTCAGCACAGGAAGAAGACGGGCAGCATCCTCAATTTCCCTGGCGCCACCAATCTTCCCAAGTCGGTCGATGCGCTGGAACTCGAATGTGACATCCTGATCCCTGCGGCGCTGGAGAATGTCATCAATGGCGAGAATGCGCCCAGGGTGAAAGCAAGGATCATCGGGGAGGCGGCCAATGGCCCGTTGACACCGGAAGCTGATGAAGTTTTTGTAAAGAAGGGAACGCTGGTAGTGCCGGATATGTATCTGAATGCCGGCGGGGTGACGGTATCTTATTTCGAATGGTTGAAGAACCTGAGCCATGTCCGTTATGGACGGATGGAAAAGCGGTTTACCGAGAATATGAATACGCATATCCTCAGCCAGATAGAGGGGTTGACGGGAAAGAAGGTGAGCCAGAAGGAAAAGGAGTTCATCATGCATGGGGCCGACGAGGTGGACCTGGTGTATAGCGGGCTGGAAGAAACGATGATCGCTGCTACGCGGGAGATAATGGATGCCTGGAAGAACAATCCTAGTATTCCGGATATGCGGACGGCGGCTTACGTGGTGGCCATCAATAAGGTGGGGACTTCGTATGCGGAGCTCGGGATATTCCCGTAGAGTTTACATAAATGTGTTTTAGGGCTCGCCTGACGGCGAGCCTTTTTTTTGTAATTTGGAGGTTATGGATAGTAAACGACGTTTTAGCGACCGGGTCGAGGACTATGTCAAATACCGGCCGGGATACCCGAAAGCCATTCTTTCTAAGCTGGGGCTCCAACGGGACTGGGTGATCGCCGATATCGGATCGGGAACGGGGATATCGACGGAGTTGTTCCTACAGGAAGGCAACCGCGTATATGCGGTGGAGCCTAATGACGATATGCGGGCGAAGGCGGAGGAATTATTGTCCCATTATCCGGGATTCGTGTCGGTGAACGGAACGGCGGAGGCGACGGGATTGCCGGCGGGGTCGGTGGATGTGATCGTGGCGGGGCAGGCGTTTCATTGGTTCGACCCGGTGCGGACGCGGCAGGAGTTTGTGCGGATAGCGCGGCCTGGGGCCAGGGTGGCCTTGATCTGGAATGAGCGGTTGATGGAGACGCCCTTTGAGACCGATTATGAGGAATTGATCCTGCGCTATGCCGGGGATTATACGACGATCAATCATAAGAATATCTCCGACGTACAGATAGGGGAGTTTTTCAGACCGGAGCCGTATGTGCTGGATCAGTTTGCCAATGGGCAGGACTTTGACTTTGCCGGATTGAAAGGGAGGTTGCTTTCTTCTTCTTACATTCCGAAGGAAGGGGAACGATTTACCGGGATGATGAGTGAGTTGAGAACGTTATTTGATAAATATGCTTCGGGCGGAATGGTGCGGGTACGGTATGATACGAAGATGTACAGAGGAGTGATAAAACCGGCTTAGGCGCGGGCTGCGCGGGAACGATCCGGGGCGCAGGCGGGATCATTCGTTATAGGCCGGCAGCGCGGTGAGACCTTCGAAGTCTGTTGCACCTTTGATGAAGCCGTGGCATTCTTCCCCGTTGGTAATGACAAGGTATTTTATGGGGATTGCCATATTGTAGCGCAGGACCTGCCAGAGGACTTTTTGGTCCAGGACTTCGCCCATCGCTTTACATTCGACCAACATCCAGGGTTGGGCGCCCTTGTCAAAGATCATCAGATCGAAACGTTTGGTGAGTTCACCCAGTTTCATTTTCCGCTCGACGGCAATATAGGAGGCAGGATAATTTTTTACCTTTAGGAGATATTGTATAAAGTTCTGGCGGACCCACTCTTCGGGAGTAAGACGTACCCATTGTTTGCGTAGTTCGTCCCAAATCTCTTCTTTCTTCCGTTGGGGTTCTCTGATCTTAAATGGATAGGGCGGGTAGTAGATTTTGATCATTAGCGAAAACTATTTGGTAAATTTACGAATCGCGCCTCAAACGATATTTAATGTTGATAAAAACGCGTGGGGCGAATTCATAATTATGAAGAGTAAAGAAGAAATAGTAAGTAATTGGCTCCCACGGTATACCGGTGAGAAGCTGGAGAATTTCGGGAAATACATCCTGCTGACCAATTTTTACAATTATGTGCATCTGTTTGCCGAGTGGCATAATGTGGAAGTGGTTGGGGAGCATAAGGCAATGCAATGCGCCACTTCGGGAGATATCACGATCATCAATTTTGGGATGGGCAGTCCGGGTGCTGCAACCGTCATGGACCTTTTGACCGCTATCGCTCCCAAGGCCGTGTTGTTCCTGGGAAAATGCGGGGGGCTGAAGAAGCGGAATAAACTGGGTGATCTGATCCTGCCGATCGCTGCCATCCGGGGAGAGGGTACCTCCAACGATTATTTTCCACCGGAGGTGCCGGCGCTGCCCGCCTTCGCGTTGCAAAAGGCCATATCGACAACTATCCGGGATTATGCGGTTGATTATTGGACAGGGACCGTATATACTACTAACCGGCGGGTATGGGAGCATGATGAAGTTTTTAAAGAATATCTTCAAAAGATAAGGGCTTATGCCATCGATATGGAGACAGCCACCATATTCTCGGTAGGTTTCTACAATAAGATACCAACGGGAGCGCTGTTGCTGGTAAGTGATCAGCCGATGATCCCTGAGGGAGTAAAGACGGCGGAAAGCGACCTGAAGGTAACGACCGATTATGTCGAAAATCATATCAAGATAGGGATCGACTCGTTAAAGCAATTGATCAATAATGGGCTTACGGTAAGACATCTACGGTTTTAACAATGTCTACTTTATTATCTATCCGCGACCTGACCATCGGCTTTCAAACGGAGGCCGGCATGGTGCCGGGTGTGGAACATATCGATCTTCAGGTGCGCCGGGGGGAGATCGTCGCGCTGGTTGGCGAGTCGGGTTCGGGGAAATCCATCACTTCTCTTTCTATTCTGCAATTGTTGCCGCAGCCGCCGGCTTGTTATCTTTCCGGGGAAATTCTTTTTTTTGGGGGGGGCCGGCGGGCCGGGGGTGAAGGGCGCAATGAGGCTGAAGGGGGAGACCAGCCGATCGATCTAATGCGGCAATCGCCGGAGCAGCTGCAGGCCATTCGCGGGGCGGAGATCGCCATGATCTTCCAGGAGCCGATGACCTCTTTGAATCCGGTGTATACCTGTGGGGATCAGGTGGCGGAAGCTATCCGTGCGCATCGGAAAGTGTCTGCCGCTGAGGCCAGGAGAGAGGCTGTCGCTTTATTTGAGAAGGTGCAGTTGCCGGACCCGGCGGGTATTTATTCCCGGTGGCCACACGAGTTGAGCGGGGGACAGAAGCAAAGGGTGATGATCGCAATGGCGATGAGCAGCCGGCCTTCACTGCTGATATGTGACGAGCCGACGACGGCGCTGGATGTGACGGTGCAGCAAACGATATTACAATTGATACGTCAATTGCAGCGGACGGAAGATATGGGGGTGATCTTTATTACGCATGATCTGGGGGTTGTGGCGGAGATTGCGGACCGTGCATTGGTATTATATAAAGGGAGGGTAGTTGAGGAGGGCACGGTAGAGCAGTTGTTCCGGGAACCGAAACACCCGTATACAAAGGGTTTGCTGAATTGCCGGCCGGCCTTGCATGTGAAGGGGGAGAGGCTGCCGATGGTGAGTGATTTTATGGAGGGCGCGCCGGGGCCGCGGGGGCGGGGGGGCTCGGCGGGTTCGGGCGAAGCGGCGGGTTCGGGTGAGGTCCCGGGAGACGGCAAGGTGCTGGTACAGGTGGAAGACCTGCGGGTATGGTATCCTAAACGGAAGACGTTGTTGGGGAAGGTGCTGGAATATACCAAAGCGGTAGATGGGGTGAGCTTTGACGTTTATGCGGGAGAGACGTTGGGTCTGGTGGGTGAATCGGGATGTGGGAAGACGACGCTGGGGCGGGCGCTGTTGCGGCTGACCGAGCCGACGGAAGGGCGGATATTGTACGGCGGAACGGAGATGGGGGCGTTGGCGGCGAGCGAATTGAAAAAGTTACGGCGTCATATACAATTGATCTTTCAGGACCCCTATTCGTCGTTGAATCCCCGTCTGACGGTGGGGGCGGCGATCGCGGAGGTGTTGAGGGTGCATGAGGTGGGTGGGGGCCGGGGGGCGGCTGCATCGGGGCATGGGGGTATGCAGGGGGGCGGATGGACTCGGGAGGGGCGCGGGCGGGCGGCGGCGCGGCGGGAGCAGGTGATCGAATTGCTGGAGAAGGTGAGCCTGAAGGCGGAACATTTTGACAGATATCCGCATGAATTTTCCGGGGGGCAGCGGCAACGTATTGTGATCGCGCGGGCGCTGGCGCTGCGGCCATCCTTTATTGTTTGTGACGAGTCGGTGTCGGCGCTGGATGTGAGTGTGCAGGCGCAGGTGTTGAATCTGCTGAACGATCTAAAGAAGGAATTTGGGTTTACGGTGGTTTTTATTTCGCATGATCTGGCGGTGATACGGTATATCAGCGACCGGATCATGGTGATGAATAAGGGGAAGATCGAAGAGATGGGGCCGGCGGCGGAAGTCTATGAACGGCCGGAAAGTCCTTATACAAAAAAATTGATCGCTGCGATACCGCGGGGGCTTTAGTCTTCGTCGGGGCGGTTTGTGTAATAGTCATTATCCAGGAAGAAGGTGGCGGCGCTGCGGCGGCGGGAGAACAGGAACCGTTTCCATTGCTGGTCGAACTGTTCGAGGACGGACTTATCCGCCCGGAGGCGTTTGCCGGTGAGCGCAACGAATTCGGGATCTGTATTGACCTCTTTTGAGTTGAGGGGCTGGAAAGCGCTGAGGCCTATCTGCCATTCGTCGTCGCGATTGACCTTGTATTTGAAATAATACACCAGTCCTTTGATCTGTTTGAACTGAGCCGGTCTTTTGTCGACAAGCTGGATGTCGGAAAAATCGCTGTTCCCGTGGGAGGCGACGAGCAGGCTGCGGGCAATGGATTCCTGCGTCTTGCCGGCTTTAGGAAAGCGGTTCTCTTTATGAATAGCGGTCAGACAACGGAGCAGCCGGCTACGGGAGGCATCGGCCCCGGCCAGTGTCAGGAAAATGGAGTCTGCTACCTGATGGTTATGACGTAAGAGCAATATCGCCGTTTTCAAGCGCAGGCCGGCATCCTTGCTGCGTAACAGTCGATCGAAGAAATGTGGAATGGTCGGGTTTTTATCATAGAACGGCTCCAGCAGAACCGCATAGTCGTCGAGATCGTTGCTTGCGTTATCGTCATTGTCGCCGTCCGAACTATCCTCGTCTTTGTCATCGTCTTTTTTCTGTAATCTTTTCTCATCCTTTCCCTCCTGTTTTTTCCACTGAATTTTGGCGTCGAAGTACACCTGGCTGAAATAGGATTCATAGTCGGAAGCATGCAGGTATCCGCTGTCGACCAGATTGGCCAGCAGGGACTGGATGTTTGCCTTGTAGTCGTCTACCGTTGCCAATTGAAGCAGTTCGGGAAAAAGGGTCCGGGCGAGGACAAGGGAGTCGCCTATATCCTGGAACAAATAAGTATAATCCGACGTATTGTCAAAGACGGGCGGGTCCTGGACGATCAACTGTTTGAGCAAGGCATAGGCCGCTCTGGTCTTGTGATGGGCGAGCGCCTTAAGGACGGCGTTCTGAAAGGTGCTGGTATCGCCTACCCTTTCATAAACAGTCTTCAGTCCACTTACTACCGTTGGTATAGCGGCCGAATCATTGATATATCCCAACTCGTTGATAAATTTCGTTTTGGTCTCGAAATAGTCCTTGCCGTTGTAAGGAAGGGTATTGATGGTCGTTAGTAAGGCCGGTACGCCGGCTGTCCCGAAATAGATGTTGGGGATGGCGGTTTTGGCGCGTTTGGCGACCAGGGAGTCTTTGCTGTAGAAGTCCCGGAAAAAGAGGTCCAGTTTAGAGGCAAATACCGAGGGGGCCGGTTTGCCGCTCAGCGGACGGAATGTGGTGTAGAACCGGTGGATGAAGTCGCTGCCGGGCGCCAGGGAGTCGCCGAGCGACACGATGCGGAAAAGAAGATTGTCCCTTAGAAAAACGCTCATTCGGATGCGACGCAGGGTATTGGTGTCGGATAAAATGTAGTTGTAACCGGTGATGGCGGCCGGGGAAGGGCGGAACAGGGGATTGCCGGCATCGGGCCGGATAACGGCGTCGCCGGCGGTGGCCAGCAGACTATCGCCCGCGTATATGGGTTGTTTGCCTGTGATGATCAGGTCGCGGCGCAAACGTTTCTCACTGGTCTCTTCCTGCCAAAAGGAAGTAGTGTCTTTTGGAAAATAGTATTTGGGAAAGGCTTCTACCGAGACAAAAACGGCTTCCCCGGTGGAGTCATCCTGGAAAAGGGCGGTCTTGGGGCGGGGCCAGTAGTTATTATAATCCGGTATGGAATTAAGAAATTCTTCGCTGGACCCCCTCTCGATGATACCGCGGATGCCTGCATCGACATCGGGGACCATGGGGGTCGTGACACTGATACGGATGAAGGAGTCTACGTAATCACGGTAAGACGAGTAGCGGTAAGGGGTAAAAACAAAAGAACCGAAGAAATTTGGAAGAGGTTTGTCCTTGTTATTGGTGTGCACAGCCAGCAGGTAGTAGTCTGCGCCCCGGATAACGAATTTTGCCCGGATGAAGGCGCCGTCCTTTTCCTGATAAACCGCGTCCAGACAGGGATAGCCATTGCAGGTGCCGGCACTGCGGCTGAGGGTTTTTTCTATCCTGTCGGATAGTCGGAAGCTTTCTTCCATCAGAGCAAGGTCGGCAGTGTCTTCTTCGAGGAAACGATAGTTCTGGACCGTCTTTTTCCATAACAGGAACCCGTCGCCGGTGGCCGAGTCGGCGGCTTCATATTCCCAGCGGGTGATACCGTCTGCGGTAGCCGTATTTTTATTTTCCTCGGGCATCCGGGGCCAGCGGATAGTGAATCCGCCGCGCCGGGGCGTAAAGTCGGCCCAGGCGCCGGGGGTAGTAGTCCGGAGGCGAATGGAGTTAAAGAATTGGTCGGCTTCGGATCCTTCAGCGTATCCGTTGGTGCCACTGATCTTGAATACCCATACTTCGTAGGGGGTGATCAGAATATTGTATCGCTGGATATCTCCGCGCCGGGTGCGGCCGGTGATGTCGAAGCCTTTGTAGCCGCTGCGGGTGATGGTGGTCTTTTTGAGTATTTTGCCGGGGATGTTCTCATAGAGAAGGCTATCCACTTTTTTGAGGATAGTCTCGTCCTTCTGGTCGAGAAAACTGCTGTGTGTCTTTACACGGGTGATCATATAATAGGCGCCATTGCTCATGTCGGCATATTGCCAGGATTCGTCGGAGCGATTGTCAGGCCGGCGATAGAGTTTGCCGGGCAGCTGGACCGAAAAGTCGCCGTCATCGGCGGTGAAGGCAGAGAAGGTGACAGGCACTTTGATCTTATCGATATCGTCCCGGCGGAGGGCATCCCTGTCGGGCATGATGACGGGGCGGAGGGTATATCCTTTTCTCCGGAGGATCTCGATCACTCCTCTTTTTCCCGGCAGGTGGGCGGCCCCTACCCCGACAAAAAGCGAGTGTTGGCGAACGATACTGTCGATGGAACCGGCCTGTATCTCGTTGCGCTGGTAGAGGAATTTTTCCATATAGGCTTCGGAGGGCTCCATCAGCCTTTCCAGGGAGTCGAGGAGGTCAAGGTCGCCTTTGCGGTAGGCTTCCTGAAGTTTGCGTTCGAGGTCGAAAGAGGTTTCGCCGTCGACATTGGGCGCCTTCTTCTTTTTGTCCTTCATCATGTCCTGGGCGGCTTCCATGATGAGGCGTTCGGTCTGGAAGAAGTTTTCGACGCCGGTGGCCTGTTTGCCGAGTTTTTTTCCTGTCTGGTAGATATAGAGATCCAGATAGGTGTCCTCTTCAAAATCGGCGCGGGCGCGGTAGGTGCGGTAGAGGAGACCGTTGATGACGGTGGGTTCGTTGCTGAGGGCTGATTTGAGCCGGTCGTCATATCTTTCCAGCTGGAAAGATTTTTCGTTGATAAAATCGCCCGGGGCGCCCTGCGTATAGAAGCGGAGATTGGACTGCAGGTTTTCAAAACGGTACATCTGGTCCTGCCAGAGCTGGGGATCCAGCTCGAGGGCTACCACATCGGCATTCCGGATACCGAGATAAAAGGAGTCGCTGAGGTGGAAGACCATTTTGCTGCTGACGTGCATGGTCCCGAAGAGGTAGGAAGGCCTTTGCAGGCCGTTACCGGTGATCTCCCATAATAAGGCGGGGTATTTTCTTTCAGGCGCACCGGCGGTCTGTACCTTTTTGGGGAGCAGGGAGCCGGAAGGTTTTCGCTGGGCGGTCAGAGACGAGGCTGAAAGAAAGAAAAATACAACTGCCAGAAAGGGGAAAAATTTCGTCGGGGTCAATCTCATCATAATGAATTAAGCGCTGTGTATGAAGTTGCATAAAAAGACGCTAATTCAGGAAAATTATTTAAGCCGGTTGGTAAAAAAAATGTTATTTTAAAAAATGGACTTTTTTTCATACCTTCGCACGCTTTAGTCATGCCGTAACATGATATCAAATCGGGTGCCGTAAGACCTGGTTTGTACCGGAAGATCTCCGATTAGTATTACTACCACCTGCCTGGTATCATGTGCGTATAGTCGTCAGCGGGCCCCACGGGTTCGGGATGAAAAACAAAGTGGACCACCGGTCCACGGGAAAAACATAAAACAATTTTAGCACATGAAGCTTTCACAGTTCAAGTTTGATCTACCATTAAACCTTATTGCCCAGCACCCTGCGAAAAAACGAGAAGACAGCCGAATGATGGTGGTCAATCGCAAGACCGGCCAGATCGAAAACAAGCATTTCCGGGACATTCTCGACTATTTCGACGACAAGGATGTTTTTGTCGTTAACAATACAAAGGTATTTCCTGCCCGTATGTATGGCCGCAAGGAAAAGACGGGTGCTAAAATAGAAGTATTTCTCCTCCGCGAGCTGAACAAACCCAATCGTCTTTGGGATGTGATCGTCGATCCGGCCAGAAAGATCCGCGTAGGCAATAAGCTGTATTTCGGGGATAATGACGAGCTGGTAGCGGAAGTGATCGACAATACCACCAGCCGGGGACGGACCATCCGTTTCCTGTGGGATGGCAGCGATGACGAATTCCGCCAGGTGTTGGAAGTGCTGGGTGAGACGCCCCTGCCCAAATACATCAAGCGTAAGCCGGATGAAGAGGACAAGGAACGTTATCAGACGGTATATGCCAAACACGAGGGCGCAGTAGCTGCTCCGACAGCGGGTCTTCACTTTAGCAAAGAGCTGATCAAAAGGCTGGAGATAAAGGGAGTCCGTTTTTCCGAGATCACGCTGCATACCGGGTTGGGCACTTTCCGCCCTATAGAAGTGGAGGATCTCAGCAAACATAAGATGGATGCCGAATACTACCGTATCGAGGAAGATGCCTGCAAGGTGGTGAACAAAGCCCGGGTAGGCAATCACCGTATATGCTCCATCGGCACGACGACCATGCGGGCGCTGGAGTCTTCTTTTACCGCTGAAAAATTGTTGAAGCCTTCCGAAGGCTGGACCAATACCTTTATCCATCCGCCCTACCAGTTCAATATTGCGGATGCGCTGGTCACCAATTTCCATCTGCCGAAGACGAGCCTGCTGATCATGGTGTGTGCGTTTGCGGGGTATGATCTGGCGATGGAGGCTTATAGAAAAGCGATTAAAGACAAATACCGCTTCTTCAGTTATGGGGATGCGATGCTGGTCGTATAAATTCCTACCGGCGGCGCCCTCGAAGAGGGCGCCGTTGTTTTTAACAAGGTCATATGAAAAAAATATCTCTTTCCATTCTTTCTCTAGTCTCCATTTTTATGGCTACAGCGCAGCAGGAGTTACCGTTATACGGTAACGAGCCCATCCCCAATTCCAGGGCCGTGCCCAACCAGGAAAAAGTGGATTCCGGCGCGCATTCCGGTTATTATTCGCTGAGTAAAGTGTCTCACCCCACCCTAACGGTATTCCTGCCCCCAAAAGGGAAAGGCAATGGGATGGCCGTCGTCGTATGTCCAGGAGGGGGTTATTTGCACCTGGCGATGGCGCATGAAGGCATGGAGGTGGCGCGTTTGCTGAATGAGATGGGGATAGCCGCCTTTGTATTAAAATACCGGCTGCCCAGCGACTCGACCATGATAGATAAAACGATCGGGCCGCTGCAGGATGCGCAGCGGGCTATCCAGCTGGTGCGGCAACGGGCGGAGGAATGGGCGGTAAATCCCGCGCGGGTAGGCATACTGGGTTTCTCGGCGGGAGGACATCTGGCATCGACTGCCGGTACACATTTTGGGAAGACCACGATCGACAACGCAGCCAATGTTTCGCTGCGGCCGGATTTTATGGTCCTGCTGTACCCGGTGATCAGCTTTTCCGACAGCATCGGTCACCGGGGATCGCGTGATAATCTCATCGGAAAGACGCCGTCCTCATCCCTTATACAGGAATATTCGAATGAATTACAGGTAACGGCGCAGACGCCGCCTACCTTTATCGTTCATGCGGAGGATGACAAGACGGTACCCGTGGCCAATAGTTTGCGGATATATGAGTCTTTGCTGCACAATAAGGTACCCGCGGAATTACATATCTATCCCAGGGGCGGACATGGTTTTGGCCTGCATAATCCAACCACCAAAGATCAGTGGCCGGAGCGGATGCAGAATTGGTTTTCTTCGTTATTCGAGACCAAATAGTCCTTTATTCAGCAATTGTAATGTTTTCGTCTTATGGGCTGAAGGGATCAGCAGCGACACGTTGTGTTTGCTGCCTCCGTAGCTGACCATTCGGATGGGCACTGTCGTAAGAGCCGCAAACAGCTTGCTCAGCACGTCCGGGGTGTGGGTGATCTCGTTGCCCACGATGGAGACGATGGTGTGGTTCTCTTCCACTTCGATAGCGCCAAAAGGTTCCAGCTCGCGGACGATGGCTTTAAGATCGGAAGCATTTTCGATGGTGACCGACACCGCCACTTCTGAGGTGGTGATCATATCTATCGGGGTGCGGTATTTTTCAAACACCTCAAATATCTTGCGGAGAAAGCCGTAGGCAAGGAGCATGCGGCTGCTCTTGATATTGATAGCGATGATGCCGTCTTTGGCGGCGATGGCTTTCACTCCTTCGGAGCCGGCTTCTTCGGTGATGAGGGTGCCTTTTGCCTCGGGCTGCATGGTATTGAGAAGGCGGACCGGCACTTTATAGAACTGGGCGGGCCAGATGGATGCCGGATGAAGGATCTTGGCGCCGAAATAGGCGAGCTCAGCCGCTTCTTCGAAGCTCAATTGTTCGATGGCGACGGTCTTTTTGACCACCCGGGGGTCGTTGTTATGCATACCGTCGATGTCTGTCCATATCTCACACACCGAGGCGTTGATCGCTGCGGCGATAAGAGAGGCGCTGTAATCGCTGCCGCCTCTTTTCAGATTGTCCACTTCTCCGCGGGCATTACGGCAGATGTACCCTTGTGTAACAAAGAGTTTTTTATCCTTATGCTGTGAGAGCAGATTGGACAGTTTGGTTTTGATACTGCTGATCTGCGGTTCGTCATGGCTGTCGATGCTCATGAATTCCAGGGCAGGCAGCAGGAAGTGATCGATGCCATTCTCGTCGAGGAAGACGGAGAATAGTTTGGTCGACAGCAGTTCGCCCTGGGCCAAAATATCCTTGTTAAGCGCCTCGCTAAAGGAGATACGGAGGATGATGGTCAGGAATTCGAAGTGTTCGGCCACGATGGTTTTGGCCCGGGCAAGGAATTTATCGCCCTTGACGAGGTCCTTTATGAAAGACTGGTAATGAGCTTCGAGTTTGTCGATCTGTTCCTTTGCCTTGTCTCTTTCGCCGGAGGCAATGGAGTTACCGATCTCGACAAGGGCGTTGGTGGTACCGCTGAGGGCGCTGAGTACAACGATAGTGGGTGCCGCATCTTTGGTGATCAACTGGCTTACCTGGCGCATTCTCTCGGGTTTGCCAACAGAGGTGCCGCCGAATTTCATTACTTTCATTTGATTCATAATTGTCTTTTCAATGGCCAAATGGAATGCAAAGGCATTTCATCTGATTCATAATTAGGACCGCAAAGATAAAGGCTGAACCTTTAGAAAATGTCAAATTCTACGTTGAGTTTGCTGGCGAGGGCTTTGAGGTCTTCGACGACGGCTGGCAGAAGGGGGATACCCTGTGCAAGCCGTTCGGTCTCCATCTCGCGTTCGGGGTCGCCGGGGATTAGCACTTTTTCATGACCCGGGGCAGGAGTTGCGCTGCGAAAACGGCGTATCCATTTATCCATATGGTGTTTAAATTCGTCGGCGGGGCGGAAGGCATCGATGCGCATAGCGCCGAAGAAATGGCCGATGCCTTTGCCGGGCATGCCGGTGGGCATAGGAACGTAGGCCGGAAAGGGGGGTACCCAGGGTCCGTAGTTGGCGCCGCTTAATACGGCGGAAAGGATGTCTACGACAGCACCGAGGGCATATCCTTTATGGCTGCCATGGTCACGGTCGCCGCCGAGGGGCAGGAGCGCGCCGCCTGTCTTCAACTCGTGGGGATCGGTGGAGGGGTTGCCGTCTTTATCCTGTATCCAGCCCAGCGGGGCGGCCTCACTTTTGCGCTGGAGTATTTCGAGCTTGCCATTGGCTGCGGTGGTAGTCGCCAGGTCCGCGACAAAGGGAGGTTCTTCTCCTGCCGGGACGGCTACGCAGATAGGGTTGGTGCCGAGGAGCCTTTCGATGGAAAAGGTGGGGGCGACGAGGGCGCTGGCATTGGTCATGGCGATGCCGATCATTTCCTTTTTTACGGCTTTTAAAGCGTGGTAGCCGGCGATGCCGAAATGGTTGGAGTTTTGTACGCTGACCCATCCCGTGCCTACCTTTTCTGCCTTTTCGATAGCGATCTGCATCGCGTAGGGGGCAACCACCAGTCCCAGTCCGCTATCGCCGTCCACTACGGCGGTGGAGGGGGTTTCGTGGATGATGCGGACATTCGGGGTTGTGTTGGCGCGTCCGGCTTCCTGCAAACGGACATATCCGATGAGGCGGGCTACGCCGTGGGAGTCGATGCCGCGGAGATCGGCGCTAAGCAGGGCGACTGCTGCGGTATGGGCGTCGGTGTCGGGGCAGCCTATTTGCCGGAAAATGGATACGGTGAAGTTTAGCAGGGCCTGGTATGGAATAAGCATAGGGGCAAAGATACTAGACTTTCAGTTTCATATTGACGGGGTCCCAGTGGATGATCTTGTTGTCAAAATAACTTTGGTTGGCTAACAGACAGGGGGCGGCGGCACGGAAACCAAAAACGGGGTCTTCGACGATGGGTTTGCCTGTGCGAACGCTGTCGAAGAAACGGGTGAGGTGGTCGAGGTGTTCATTGTACCCCTGGGGCAATTGGTAGACCGTGGGAGCGGGGGTGTTATAATCACGTTGCAGTGGAGTCCAGCGTTGATTATAGGCGCTGGTCAGCTGATCCTGCATGGCCTGGGGATAGGTGGCGAGCGAATCCCAGCCGCCGATGCCGGGTGCCGCGGGCATTTTCCGGTGGTGTATGGTGAAGCCATTATACCCCATTTCGAGGACACCTTCCGAGCCGATGAATTTGACGGTGCTGGTCTCGCCCTGGCCGCTGATGAAATTGACGCGAAGCATCAACTGGAAGGCGGGGTGTTCGGGAGTGGCGGGATAGTGCATAATAGCCGTCAGCACATCGGGGACGTCGCGCCCATCTTTCCAGTAGGCGATCTGACCGGAAGACATGATCGTGTCGGGGCCTTTCGATCCGGTGATCACGTGGATGCCGGACAAAAGGTGTACGAACAGATCACCCGCGACACCGGTGCCAAAGGCGCGGTAGTTGCGCCACCAGAAGAATTTTTTGGGATCATAGGGCTGATGGGGAGTCCCGGCGATGTAGCGGTCCCAGTCGACGGTAGTGGGAGAGCCATCTGTGGGCTGAGTATATTCCCAGGCTCCCAGGGCGCTCTGTCTGTCAAACGACGCTTCGATACAGGTGAGCTGTCCTATATCTCCTTTTTTATACAGGTCCCGCGCAGTTGCATAAGCGATGCTGCTGACGCGCTGGCTGCCTATCTGCATCGCTTTCCCGGAATGTTGCTGAGCAGCGATCAGCGGCAGGCCCTCACTCACCTGGTGGACCATCGGTTTTTCGCAATAGACAGCTTTACCTTTTGCCAGGGCCGCGGTAGCGATGCGGGCATGCCAGTTATCGCTTGTGGCGATGATCACCGCATCAATATCTTTCCGACCGAGTATTTCGTGATAGTCCCGGGTGGTATAGAGGTCTTTGCCATAGACTTCTTTTGCCCGTTGCAGACGCCCGGTGTAGAGATCGCAGGCAGCGACGAGTTTGACCCCGGGTACCTGGACAGCAGTTTGTATATCGTTGAATCCCATGATGCCCATGCCGATGCAGGCGATGCGGACGGTGTCGTCAGGGCCGACGTGGCGAGGAGCTTCGAGTATATGTTTCCGGGGGCTGCTGTTGGAAAAAAGAGAAGGGATGTCGCCGCCTGAAACCAGCACCGACATCCCTCCCATATTTTGAATGAATTTACGACGCGAACTCATAAAGCAAATTTTGTAACTGAAGTTACTTATAATTTGCTTACCTGATCGTTATAGAATTTCACTGTTGCGATGACGTCAGGAACATTGTGATACCAGTTGTCTTCACGTTCGATGGAGAACATTCCTTTAAAACCCTGCCGTTTCAATTCCTGGAAGATGGGCGTAAATTTGATGACGCCGGTTCCTACGACAAGATCTTTGGCTTTTGTGTTGCCGGCGGAGTCAATGTCTTTCAGGTGAACACCGAAGACATGTCCTTCGAGTTTTTTCAGGCATTCCACGGGATCCAGACCGTTACGCGTCCAGTGCCCGACGTCTGCGCAGGAGCCAATGTGCGGGTGACCCTTGACGGCAGCCAGGACCGAGTCGGGATGCCAGTAGGCGTTGGGGCGGGGATGATCGTGGATGGCGATATTGATGTTGTAGATGCCCGCGAGACTGTCGATGCCATCCCATTGATTCTTCAAGGGCTCGCAGGTGATGTAACTCAAACCGAATTCTTTGGCCAGGTCGAAGTATTGTTTCCATTCATCCATCGTTTTGGGAGTAATGACACCCATCGCCACTATTTGAATACCTTTGGATTGCAGGAGTTGTTTGATCTTCGCCTTGCTGTCAGCGGACATTCTTATGCCGAACGTATCTTTCATGTCGCCGCCCAGGGGTTGACCAGGGAAAGCTTCTACATATTTAAGCCCTGCACTATCGGCTCTTTCGATGGAAGAGACGAATGGACCGGCGGTGTGGAAGGTCCACAACTGAACGCCGATCTTCCAGTCTTTGGTGACGGAGTTGGCAGAGTCGGTGGTTTTGGTGGTGGAGTCGGATGTTTTTGTGTTGTCACTGGACGGGCCGCCGCAACCGGTGAGTCCGGCGAGGGCGAAGAGGCAAAGCAAACAGCCGTAAGCTAGTTTTTTCATGTTTAAGTTCTGTTTGATCAGGAAATAGGGTTGAAGATAGCAGTTTTTGGTGAGAGGAAAATTGCTAAACAATCTGCAAAAACTAATTGCCAATAACGGAAAGTGCCGTTTCCAAAGTAGGATCATGGCCGGCATGCAGGGCAGCCGTATCAAAAGGGACGCGGATGTCCGGTGGAAATCCAACGGATTCATAGCTTTTCCCATCGATGTATCTGAATTCTACGGATGAGGTATACACCGATAAAAAATCTCCTACTAAAAATTGTCCATCATTGTACACCTCTTCTGCCGTGAGCGGACCCGTAGCTCCCCAAGTCGTTTCTCCGACGAAGATGCCTTTGTCCATAGTATGTACGGCCATCGCCGACGCTTCCGCCAAAGAAACAGAGTAGTTATCGGCAAGGACCACTACGGGGACCGTCGTTGCTGCGTTACCCGGCTGAGGTGTGATCTCGGTTCGTATCCAGGGGGTGTAAGCCAGTCTGCCGCTGCCGCTCTTTGCCCGGGTAAATCCCCATGGCAGCGGTGCGTTTATAAAATGACCGATAAAAAAATCGAGGTCATTCACATCCCCACCAGGATTATTCCGAACGTCGATGATGAAGCCTTTTACGGATGAGCCTTGCCTCAATTTGTCAAAGACATATTGCAAGGCGGTTTTAACGGGGTTGGCATTATTTACTTCATAGGCCTGTTGTAATGCAAAACGATCACAATGAAAGTAAACGATGTTCCCATGAATATTTCCACATAAGGCTGTCATTCTCTGACCGGCGGATGTTATAAAGGACCCTGTTATATATCCTTTATCCAGGTAGCCCGAATCGATCTGCATATATTCAAAGGGAATGTGAAAAGAAGAGTCAGTCAATTTCCTATCCGATGCAGGATAGATGAGGGTACCGGTGACAGGTGATTGGTTAAACCGGATGGAATAGTGCCCATCAATAAGCCCCATCGTCATTTGTCTGAAATACGTGAGGGATGTATATATGTCCTTATTATTTTTATTATCGAGGTTTGAAAAAAGAGGTTTATAAGTCTTATACATATTATTCCAGTCCGTAGTGTCGATGTCCCAGTATACATAATGGGTGTTCATTCGAAGCCAGAAGTCGTCGAATATTTGCCCAAAGGAGGAAGGCGATGCATAATCGACAGGTGCCTGGATATTTTTTTTACAGTCTGTCAATAAAAGGACAAATACGATAATCGTATAGTTAGTAATCTCTTTAATTCGCATCCTTGCGTTTTTTTTTCAATGTCATTAAGGCGCCGAACAGCACCGTCCATGCCCTGTTGTAAAAAGGGACCTGGTGGATCATATACTTTTTTTGCTGATCGGTAAGCGCCTGGTAATACCGGCAGGCTAAAAACAAGGTATACCGGTGGTTTAAGCAGTATTGTATCCCACCACCCGCCTGCCAACCGAATTCCCAACGTGCATCCCGCCGGGAGTCGAAGTTATATTGTGTATTATACTCAATTAGCTGAAAGCTTTGCAGTGCGCCGGTATTCGTTGCGGAGAAGATATCCGGCATAGCTCCCTTTACTCTTCCACTCAGCCAGTATCCGATATAAGGGCCGGCATTTATAAAGGGCTGTATTTTTCTACCGTAGGAAAACTGGACCATTAAAGGCAGCTGCAAATAAGTATTATGGATTTTTTCGTATACACCAGTGCGCACATCCGTGCCATTGAGGGCATAATTTTTTCCTGTTAAATCCGGCAAGGCCACCAGGGATAGCCAGGCATTTATTTTTTGTTGTAAGGTCAATCCTATGGCATATCCCCAGCCGGTGGCCAGGGCCGTCGAAGCTGTGTTGGCAATATTGGTGGCAGGGCTATTGTTAGTAACCCCCGCTTCCACTCCCAGGGTTGTTTGGGCCATGGCAGGGAAGCGGAGGGTGATTATCAGCAATACAGCAGCCGTTCGCTGAAAACAGGATGCCATTATAGGTTGACTCTATTTGCTATAAATGTTTTTGTGAGCCTTATTTGAGGGATGGAGGTATCGTGTGGTGTTATAATCCAGGTGACCCGTACTCCTATCTGAGGTATGGCGAGAGTCCTCGGGCCCTGTAAGATCACCGAGCCGACCGGGTAAGCCGAGTAATTACCTATGATCTCTGCCGGTCCGTATACATCGTCATTATTAGAATTATATCCGTTATAAATGGCCAGAATATTTCTCTGTATAGTAACGGTGGCGTTGGTGCTCAGGATGGGATTTACTATGGACTGGAAGGAAGCCGGCTCAAGCGTGAAATCATATCGCGTAGTTGTATTGGCTATCGTAGCAGGATGTCCGGAGGTCACTGTCCTTTTGACGTCGACCGTCGGCCTTTGCAGGAGATTGACGGCGCCCAGTGAAAGGCCTGGAAATCTGCTGTCGGTTAATGGCAGGGGTGCGCCGATGGTGTTCGCTACGGTTTGACCGGGGGGTACCAGGCTATTAGGTATAAAAGGCTGACCTGACGAAAGGGTGCCGTTGAGACTAATAGTAGTATTCATTTTCAGATCGACTTCCTGCGGGTTGTTGCTGTTACCGCCGAAGATAGCGCTGAAAAAACCGCCGATATTGCCGGCGAGGCCGCCAGTTGCTGCGCTGGTCAGATTCGTCCCCATCGTTCCGAATGCGCTGGCTCCGGCTGTTCCGTATATTTCTGCAGCGGCGAGTATTCCATTAATAAGCGCGCCTGACCAGTTAAATCCGCTGGATTGTTGCGTGATGCTACCCGTGATCGTTCCGGCCTGGGTGCCACTGATGAGTATCTGAGTAATATCGACGACACGGGAATTCCAGCTAAGTCCGAGGTTGGGGTAAGTCGTCGCGGGGAAATCGGGATCATAGGCAATTTCATATTGCATTACATACCATCCGCCGCCGATGGCGACCCCTACATTATTGGTTTTAGTGAATGCATTGACACGGGCGCCGGCATCGACAAGATCGAGTCCGTCGAAATTAAGCATACGGCTTGTCGAACTATTAGCGGTGTAAATGCTCAATCCATGTTCAATATTTTCGTTGTTACCCATGAAGCCGCTGGGCACATAAACATAGAATCGCAATATGCCTCTGTATACGTTGTATAATGCAAAATATAATCCGCCTGTAGGCATGGTATTGTAGTAAGGCAATACCGAATTGTTAAACGTGTTATAGAGCATCATCCACCCATCACTCTTTTTAAAATCGCTGACTATGGCTGCGTCTATCGGGGTGCCCGACTGGCTTTGCCAGGGCATGGAGGGTATGTTATTAGCGGGAACCGTAGGGGAAACGGGCATTCCTGTCGCGGTTTCCCAATTGTCAAAAGGGTAGTTCTGTCCGTCCTGTGTCTGTGCTTTTACAGTGATCTTTTGAGAGGAGATATCTTTTTTGCAGCTGGTAAAAGCAATGAATCCCATCAGTGAAAGCAGGCATAGCGTTTTTTTCATAAAACAAGGTTTGATAATGATATAATAGGAAAAAAGTTTCAAACAAATTCCCACCGGGGCTTATAGCACGTACGAATTCGAAATAGCACTGCAAGCTGGTCGCAGTAACTACAATAATTGAGAAGCCTTTCGGATGGAATTGTTTAAAGGACAGTCGGAGGAGATATTACGAATATAAGAAAATGATTCAAAAACAAAAGAAGCGCGGTAATAATTAATTTTATGAAATGATCTCTACAGGAAACAGGTGCAGACAAGCTTTATTGATGGTCCTTTTATTGGATACCGGGTTTATGACTTATTCGCAGACACGGCGGGAGGATATTCATACGGACTTTGTGTTGTATAACCGGCGGGTAGCGCTGGAGAAGGATCTTCGGGAGCGGATCATCAACAAACATTTTTCGGTGCCACTGGACAGTGATTCGGAGGATGGATATTTATCGGGTTGCTGGGCCGTCTCTCAATTCCTGTTCGATGGTGCGGAAGTGATGGCTGGTTTTCAGCGATTGTTTGCCGGCTATGATTCTTTATCCTACGATACCCGGCGGGCCTTGCTGGAGGCGGTGTATGCTGTTGCGCCTGACCGGTATGCTGCTGAGGTGGGCAGGGTATTGGATCGCGAGACGGATGCGCGGTTGTTCGCCCTTTGCGCCGTATATCTATACCGGCAGGATACGAGTACTGCTAACGCCAACCGGCTGAAGATACGGCTGGTGGAAAAATTTCCGGCCGACACGCTGGCAGTGTTGCAGGAACTGGAGAATTATTTAAGCTATCATACTTCGGGACTGCGGGGGAAGACACCGGACATCGGGGAGCTTTTGCGCTACCGGCGGGGTGACGGGATGAAGACGATCTATTCTTTTCAACGCTGGGACAGGGATTATGCGGGACTGGCCATCGTACAGAATGCGGATGGGAGTTTTGTCCGCGACGGGCAGGGGCGATTGCAGGTGTTTGAGCAATTGGCGAGGTCAGGTCCCGGCCTACCCTATTTCCTGACCAATGGGAATACGCCGCAAGGAATTTTCAGTATACAGGGGACGGACGTGTCGAGGACGAATTTTATCGGTCCCACACCCAATCTGCAGCTACTGATGCCTTACGAAGGGGGATGGGGCGCCTATTTTCATGACAGTTCGCTCATGGCTGCGCCGGCGTTGTTGGTGCATACGCCGGAGGACAGGGATATACCGCGGGTGGATTCTTTGAATTTGTATGTACAACTATTGCCGCCGGGGTGGAGACGGTATGCGCCGATGATGGAGGCCTGGGCGGCGGGGCGTACCGGGCGGACGGAGATCATTGCCCATGGGACGACGATAGACCCGGAATATTTTAAGGGCAAGCCCTTCTATCCTCTGACACCTACTATGGGGTGTCTGTGTGCCAAGGAGTTGTGGAATCCGACGAGCGGGCATTTGCTGGTAAGCGAGCAGAATAACCTGGTGAATGCTTTTTTGTCTACGCCGGGGAGACAGGGGTTCCTGGTGGTGATCAATATCGATGACCAGCGAAAACCGGTGAGCAGGACGGAGGTGGAGGCCCTGGTGAAGGGGGGGCATCCGCAGGGGGGCCTTTAGAGGGGTTCTGCATAAAAAAACCCGCCTGACGGCGGGTTTTGATTTTTTTGAAGATCCTTAGAAGGGGAGATCGTCGATGGGTTCGTTGATCTCACCGGCGGAGGGAACCCGGGAGGGGCCTGCCTGTGAAGCATACCCGCCTTCGGAGCCGCCGGAATATCCGCCGCCGCCTTCGCCTCTGCTGCCCAACAACTGTACGCTCAGCACACGTAAGGTAAGGGAAACGCCGGTGGTGCCGTCATTTTTGGGATAGGTCCTTACTTCAGGAGTGCCTTCTGCGTATACTTGTGTTCCTTTTTTGAGATAAGGGGCGATGCCGGTGCGATCCGTCCAGTAAGCACATTCCACCCATATTGTTTTATCCTTCTGGTTGCCTTGTGCATCGCGGAATTTCTCGGTGTGTGCCACGTTGAAATTGATCACGTTCTTGCCATTCACCGTATTGGTGACACAGTCCTTCCCCAGGTTGCCGATTACTTGAAGCTTTATCATAATGGTAAATTTGAGTAAAGGGGCAAATTACGCCATTTTTTAGATGAGGGGGAGGGAAGTTTTCCTGAAGTTTCCCACCCTTTATTGCGGGGGTTGGGCTTTGGGGTTTTGGGCCTGTGGGCATAGGGTCCAACGCCGCTGTGCATTATCTTCTTGTAAGTGTTAGTCGTTGAGAAGGCCCATGCAAGGCGGCTTTTGGACTATGCCACAGGCCCTGGGCCGCGGAGGGGCGAGGGGTGGGGAAATTCAGGATGAGGTGGGGGT
>Ga0207671_10001465_pt1 | contig 27258 bp, 19 predicted proteins | sample KBSC24metaG_FD_184352 | JGI IMG/M metagenome (GOLD analysis project Ga0207671, IMG submission 184352) | Corn rhizosphere microbial communities from Kellogg Biological Station, Michigan, USA - KBS C2-4 metaG (SPAdes) (version 2) | ecosystem: Host-associated > Plants > Roots > Rhizosphere > Soil... | reverse complement strand
AATGGGCATGGCCGATCGTATAGTGGTCTGCACAGTGATCCTGAGCCTGCCGTCCGTAGTTTCGGTGAGCTGCATGACATAGCCTTTGTCATAGGGCTCAGGAAGCTGAGCGGTAAGGGCGGAGTCGCCTGCAACGATATGGGCCTCATAGCTGCTGCCGCTGAGCGGCGTAAAGAAAAAACTGCCCGTCCCCATCCTGTCCGGCTGCCATTTTGCTATCGTATCTTTTTTCTGATCCAGGATATATCCCCCTATATTCTGTGGATCGGGTATGTCCCCGGATAGCTGGAAGGCCACCCTCGAGCGGAGTCCATATACAAGATTACCTCCTTCGGGGAAGAATCGTATGGACCAGGCGGCAGCGGACAGCTGGACAGGAGCGGCGTTCTTAAACGTGTTGACGATGGTAATCTGCTGACGGAAGAAGAGGTCGGGATTGAAATTCTTCATCCAGGAAGTATAGCACCGGAGCAGATAATTGCCGGAGGGAATCGTGGCGGGCAGGCGGAATGAACCTGCACCATTGCCGTCCCTGAGCTCTATACGCGCCTGGAGCACCGGCCGCTGGTCCTTATCTATGAGTTCCGCATAGGCAATGGACGAGAAGCTGAGCGGTATATTGGTGGAGGCGTCTACATCATATATTTTAAACCACACCATTTCACCTGCGAGGTAGAAGGTTTTGGCGGGGTGAATGAAGAGTTTTTCCTGGAGGTTGCGGGACTGGTATTGACGCCAGTCGTCCTGCCAGCGGGTGGGGTCCTGTGCGTGGGCCGGACCAGGCCAAAGGTTCACTGTCATCAGCCAAAGGAGAATGATATATGTGGTATTGCGGATCATCATAGTATTATTTCCAGTATGAAGGTTTTATATTATTCCCTCCCTGTAGTCGGCAGTCGAGACAAATTTTTGAAGCAAGCACCAGGGGTCCGTGGCTGACGAAGTACCAGGGCGCGAACAGGGTATCGGGATAGGTGTATATGCGATAGTCTGTTGTGTTAACGGGGATCTGAGTGGAGTCGCAACCAAATGCCAGCGACTGATGCGCCCAATTGTGTAAGATGCTTTGATAGATAAAGATGCGTTGCTGCTGGATGGTGGAGGCGCTGACAAAGCCGATGACCGGCTCTGTGGGGTTGCTGGTGCAGTGGATATTACCCACCAGCTGAGTGGGTTGCAGGTCGAACAGCGTTCCCAGGCCGTCGGTGGTCTTGCGGATGAGGTCCCAGTAATTATAGGCAGTTTCTGTCAGGGCATATTGACGCAGCAGGAGACTGTACTTTATATCGAGCTTTATGGCGCCATTCGGGATTGTCGTGACCAACTGGCGGTCGACGACGTCCGCGCTCAGACGGGTGGTGGAGGCAAGGAGGATGCTGCTGGAATTCACGGTGGTCCAGCAATTGGTGGTTTGTGTGGTCGAGTCCACGGCAAAGATCATTCCATCCTTGACACCCCATGCGGTGTAGAGCTGGGCATCGTGCTCCCAGGTCTCTGTATAGTCCCAGCGATAGTATTTTGTGGAGTTGGCAGGATCGTGCGTATTGACATAGATATTGAGATCGGAGGGCTGTTCGAAAAAAAGACTGTCGATGGGCGGCGTGGTTTTGGGAGTGACCAGGTCGGAAGCATATTTACGGCCATCGGCTGTAGTGACCTGTATCGAGTACTGCAGGGAGGCATTCAGGGTGAGCGGTGCGCTATAATAAAGACCCTGATTGAACGAATCCACCAGCGGATAGGTGGCGCCGCTACTGGCCTGGATGGTCACGGCGGCGTGCAGCTCGGGAATGCCTTGTGTGGCGGTGTCGCCCACGTTACGGGTCCTATTGACATTGATGATGGTGATGGCATTGGGCGCGATGTTTATGACCCCATCCACCACAAGATAGTTATTGGCCGCCTGGAGCGCCGGTGGTTCGTAGGCTGTCTTGCAATATCCCAGCAAGAGGGTGAAGAGAATGGCGATACAATATTTTCGACGCTGGTCGGGCATAGTTAGAATTTTATGGTATAGGTTACAAATGGGATAAAGGTCCTGAATATAGAGAGCTGGTATCCTTTTATGACCCCATTCTCCTCCGTGAAGTATACGGAATAGGCGTTTTTTTTGCCCGTCACGTTGTAGACACCGGCGGACCAGAAGTTATGCGTCGCCTTCCGAAGATCATGATTACCTTCTATATTCACAGAAATGTCGGTACGGAAATAGTCGGGTATGCGATAGGCGTTGCGCTGCGAGTAATACAGGCCGGGGAATCCCCCCAGGTTGAATACTGCCAGGGGCAGAGTGATGGGTCTGCCTGTGCTGTAGATCACGTTCATGGATAGGCTATAGCGGTGTGAGAACCGATAGTTGCCGATGAAGTTGACAGCATGTGGCTTGTCAAAGCTGGCGGGATAGTAATGCCCGTTGTTGATGTTCTCTCCTGCCAGCGGATCATTTTGCCGGAGGAAAGTACGCGAGAAGGTGTAGCTAAGCCATCCGTTGAGGCGTCCGGCCGTCTTTTTTATCAGCAGTTCGGCGCCATAGGCCTTGCCGCGTGTGGAGAAAACGTCCGTCTCGATGTGGTGGTTTAGCACCAGGTCCGCTCCACTCTTATAATCGAGATAGTTGGACATACGACGGTAGTACACTTCGATAGAGGTCTCGATGGTACCCGCTTTAAAGTTGCGGTAATAGCCCAGCGAGAACTGCTCGCCATGCTGGGGTTTGATATACGGATCGCTCAATTTCCATATATCGGTGGGGGAGATGGTGACCGTATTGGACAGCATATGTACGTACTGCTGCAGCGTGTTGAAGCTGAATTTTACGGACGCATTGTCAGAAAGGCTATAGCGGGCCGAGATCCGTATCTCCGGCGCGGAATAGGTTTTTATGATCTTGTTCTTTCCATAAGTGGTCGTGTCAACAAGCGTATTGAGGGTGCGCGGCTGTCCGGGGGAATAACCATAGACGTCATGAGGACCGAGGTAATTGAAGACGGAGAATCGTATCCCGCCATTCAGGGACAATCGGGAGTTGAGGGTATACTGGTCACCCAGGTATAAGGCGCTCTCCAATCCCTGCTCAGCCGGTACAGTATTGGGGGTAACGAGAGAATGACCGCCCTGTGGCTGGTAGTAGCCGGGATGTAACTGATAATAGATGGAATTGAAGCCGTAATTAAAGCTGTGCTTATTGCCGGGCGAGTAAGTAAAATCTCCCCGTAGATAGGTCTGCTGGATATCGAACCCCAGCTTAAAGGCATTCACGGAATCCTTTGTATCCGACACGCTGTAGTCGTAGCGATCGATGCCGGCCGTGAAAAGCGCATAGCTGTTGCTGGTGAAAAAATGTTTCCATTTTATATTAGCATTCTTGTTATTGTATTTATAGGTAGTGTCGTTATTCAGATTGAATTGATCATGACTAAGGTAGCCCATGAGGTAGATGGTGTTCTTCGAATTGATAATATGCGTCAGACGGGCATTGGCATCATAGAAGTTGCCCTTGCTGTCGTGATAGGCGGAATTAGGAACGTTCTTTAGCAGCCAGTCGGAATAGGTGGTACGACCGCCAAGTACCAGGGTTGTCTTCTCTTTTTTGAGGGGGCCTTCCAGAAAGATTTTGCTGGTAAGGGGACCGATACCGGCCGTTCCCGACCATTTTTTGCTATTACCATCCAGCATGGACACGTCCAGAATGGAGGACAGGCGTCCGCCATATTTTTCCGGGATAGCGCTTTTGTATAGCTCGATGCCCTTGATCATATCGGGGTTAAAGGCGGAGAAGAACCCGAACAAATGCGAAGGATTATAGATCGTGGCTTCATCCAGCAAAATGAGGTTCTGATCCGTAGACCCCCCCCGTACGTTGAATCCGTTGCTGGCCTCGCCTGCGGAGGTGACGCCGGGCAATGTAAGCAGTACCTTGAGGACATCCGCCTCGCCGAAGACTACGGGCACCTGTTTGATGGTCTTGATGTTGAGCCTGTTTACGCCCATCTGGAGGCTGCGGGTATTGGATGTTTTTTCGGCGGTGACGGTGACTGTCTTCAGGCTGGCCACATATTCCTTCATATTGATATTCAACTTTCCGTCACTATGCAGCTGGATCTGCCTTTTGGTAGTGGTCATTCCCTGGCTGGATATTTTTAGATCATGCCTGCCTTTTGGAAGGGAGAGGGAATAATATCCGAACTGATCGGTGACCACGGTAATAGCGGGTGTATCTACGGACAGAAAGGCGCCTACGATGGCTTCACCGGTGGCGATGTCGCGTATATAGCCTGCCACCGTAGCTCTCCCTGTGGTGGTGCGGGTGCTCTTATCTCCAATGTCGAGCAGCTGGTATTCTTCCGAGGCGCGGAATTTTGTTTTTGACGCAACGCTGTCCTCATCCCAGGACAGGGCGACAGCGGCGCCTGTATCTTTGGCGTTGTGGAAGAAGCCCGGCGGCAGCGTTGTCTGTATGGCGGGCCGGCTGGTGACGAAGACCCTTCCTCCCGCATCGATGGCATAATGAAGAGCAGTGCCCTGGAACACCTGATCCAGCAGCTGACGCAGACTGACATTGGTCACCCGGATATGAACCAGGATGCTGTCTACTTCGGCCGGATCGTAATAAAAAGTATACTGGGTAGTCTTTTCTACTTGTTCGACCAGGCGGGGAAAGGTATAGCCGGAGAAGTCGCCGCTGATGTTCTTTTTCTCCTGGCCGTATGCTGCCCGGGTAAGGAACAGTAATGTCCAGAAAACGAGCTTCCAGGGGAATATAGCTCGTTTTCTGGAAAAGTCTAATGTCTGTCCTGGGGACAACGAGCCTCCGGCCCGTTCTAAAAAAGAGATAAGGAATAAGGAGGAATGGAGGCCCCTTAGCATATCATTTCTTGAGTTGTGTGTAATAATGTATGACCTGAACAAGCGTGTTGCCGGGATCCTTGTCAAAGTTCAGCTTGTTCTGACGGATGAATTTTTTTATAAGATCCTTTTTATCCGCCAGTGTCTTCAACAGGGAACGTTGTCCTTCTATACGTACATACTGATTGTGCCGCAGCTGTAAGAAATAACTATCGGATCCTACGTATTTCATTATTTCTTCGTTGGTGGTGGGGTAGACGATCTTTTTCTCATGCCGGGCCACGAGTGTATAAGGACCATCATAGAGCAGTTCATAATAGCCCGGGTCGAAATCTATGGCTGAATCGCCGGCAGCGGGCAGCCAGATAAAAGTATGCTCAGAGATGGTGAAGCGGGGGAGCTTTTCCCGGACCAGGCTTATATTGGCATCGCTCGTCGAGTCGTGGGTGACGACCTCGCCGGTGATCAGGTCGTATTGAAGAGGGATATGCTCATAGCTGGCGCCGTCATAAAGGACCGACCCATCCAGCGGCAGTTCAGATTGAAAAAAAGGGTATCCCTGGGCATGCTGACCATTACGGATATATTCGGCGCCTGTAAACAGGCGAAGGTTATTGCCTAATTGTTTTTGGGCAATGCTTACGACGGGCCATCGATCGATGTGGGAAGAAGAGTCCCCAGGAGGTTGCTGGGCGTGCAGGAAAGAGGGTAGAATAAGGAGCGTGTAAAATCTACGCAAATTAGTTTTGAATGACATCAATGACAAGCTTAAATGCCATTGAATTTATCGAAAAAGGATGAGGGGGCAAAAAATATGTGGGGGAATTGGGCCTCCTTTTATAAGCTAATCGGGGGATTGGGGGAAAATGCCGGCGAACAGGGGGAGATTGGCCAGGCGGGGGGAGCCATGGCTGGACCTGGTGAAACTATGGCTGGACCTGCTGAGTCTGCGGCGAGGCCGCCGGCTTAACTCCTAAGTTCGTTCACCTTATCCCGTAATTTGTTAAAGAACCTGCTCCTGTCTTTTTCTCCTGATTCGCTGACAAGGGTGCTTCGGCTGAGGAGGGTATTGAAGGTCTCGAAGGCTTTTGCCGAAAATCGTTCGTCCTGTGTGATCAGGTAATTAAAGACGCTGTAGGAGATCATGGAAGTCTTCCGGCCATCGAGGTTCAGCAGGATCGTGTTATGCTGCCCCAGCATGTCGTGCATGTATCTTACAAACTAGACGGACTGGCTGGCGATGCCGGGCGCCTGAAAGAGCACGGAGTCATTCTTCAATTGGAGTTTTTAGGGTCCTGACCATGGCCTGGCCCCCAAAAAAATAAAAATGTACAAATGACAATTAAAAATGTAATATTGTACTAGTGTTTCTGATCCAGGCTAACGATGACCCTTTTATAATTTCTTGCAAATGAAAAAGATCCTAAAGAACCGGAGGTTCTTTGTCCAGAACCGAGTCTTGCGATGGTTCCGACCGAGGGGGACCGTGTCGAAGCAGGTCCTCCGTAGGCCTACAGACATTTTACTCCTCCTGGCTTGCGCCCCTTTTATAGCGGCTCACCCACAATCAGCTGATTATCACATACGACCTATAGATTTTACCAAGGTACAGCTTACGGATTCCTTTTGGGCTCCCCGTATCGAAATGAACAGGACGGTGACGATACCGGCGTCCTTTGCACGGTGTGAAAGCACCGGAAGGGTACAGAACTTTGTCATGGCTGCACAGCGGAAGGGTAAGTTCGGTACGAAATTCCCATTTGACGACACCGATATCTATAAGACACTGGAGGGAGCTTCTTTTTCGCTGGCCGTGCATCCAGACCCTGCGTTGAAGGCATATGTAGATGCGTTGATCGACACGGTGGCAAAGGCGCAGGAGCCGGACGGGTATTTGTATACGGCCCGGACCATTGACAGTCTGCATCCGCATGAGTGGTCGGGACCTGACAGATGGGTGAAGGAGCATGAGCTGAGTCATGAATTGTATAATTCCGGTCACCTTTTTGAGGCGGCAGCGGCGCACTACTTAGCCACGGGCCAGCGCAATCTGCTGGATATTGCATTGAAGAATGCGGACCTGCTGGTACGCACCTTTGGTCCAGGAAAGAGGGAGGTTGCGCCTGGTCATGAGATCGTGGAGATGGGTCTGGTGAAGCTGTATCGTATCACCGGCAGGACTGATTATCTGCAATTAGCGAAGTTCTTTATCGACGCCCGCGGCAAGCGCGCCTATGACAAGAGCAGCCCCGACGAGTGGAAGAACGGGAAGTACTGGCAGGATGAGAAGCCTGTAGTGGACCAGGACGACGTGGAAGGGCATGCCGTGCGTGCCATGTACCTGTATTCGGGGATGACGGATGTGGCCGCCCTGACGGGAGACCAGCAATATATGGCGGCGGTGGACAGGTTATGGAATAACATGACGGACAAAAAGATGTATGTACAGGGCGGTATTGGCGCCGTACCTTCCGGTGAGCGGTTTGGGGAGAATTATGAGCTGCCCAATGGTACCGCTTATAATGAGACCTGTGCTGCTATTGGAGATGTGTACTGGAACCAGCGCATGTTCCTGCTGCATGGGGAGTCGAAATATATCGACCTGATGGAAAAAGTGCTTTACAATGGGATGCTGTCCGGCGTAGGGCTGGATGGCAAGTCGTTCTTCTATACCAACGCCATGCAGGTCACCGATGGGTTTTCGCATAACGCCCTCGAGCGTCAGCGTTCGGGCTGGTTTGAGTGTTCCTGCTGTCCCACGAATATATTGCGTCTATTGCCTTCGCTGCCGGGATATATCTATGCGCAGAAAGAGCACGACCTGTATATCAATCTGTTTATCAGCAGCAAGACCACTGTGAATATGGCCGACGGACCGGTGGAGATCATTCAGAAGAACAACTACCCCTGGGATGGGAATTTGTCCTTTACTCTGTCCCCGGCGTCAACACAATCCATGACCGTGCGGCTTAGGCTGCCTGGCTGGGCGCTGGACCAGGAAATACCTTCTTCCTTGTATTCTTTTACAGACAAGATGGGCGGTACGCCGCTGATCCGTATCAATGGAGAGCGCACGCCTTACAAGATTGAGTCCGGCTATGCCGTGCTGTCGCGCAAATGGAAGAAAGGGGATAGGATCACAATGTTTTTACAAATGCCCGTACGGCAGGTGCAGGCCAATGCCCGTCTACAAGAGGATGCCAGCAAGGTGGCGGTACAACGCGGTCCGTTGATGTATTGCCTGGAATGGAAGGACAATGGAGGGAAGGTCAGCGATATATCCTTGCCGGCTGGTGTGAAATTGCAGCCAGTGGTGCAGGACCGCGAACTGGGAAGGATCACCGTGTTGAAGGGAGAGGGGCTTAGAAAGGATAGCATTTCCGGTGCGACCAGGGCTGTTCCTGTCACGATGATACCCTATTATACCTGGGCCAACAGGGGAGAGGGCGAGATGACCGTCTGGATGGACAAGCAAAAGCCGGCTGCCACTTCGGAGGCGACCAGGCATAAGAAATAGTGAGCAAGTCTACACATGGAGAAAAAGGAACTGATATCAGAGCTGCAGAGAAAGATTGCTCTCTGTGATGACATGGCGGCATACCGGACGCTGTATGACACCCTGCATAAGGAACTGTTCTATTTCTCCTATTCCATTATAAAGTCCAGGGAAGTGGCCGAGGAGATCGTTTCCGACGCCTTTATCAAGCTGTGGCGTATCCGGAATGAGCTGCTGGCCATTGAGAACCTTACTGTATTCCTTTATACCATTGCCAAGAATTTATCCATCAATCATATCACCCGGAACTACAAGTATCCGAAAGTGAGCCTGGACACCATCGAGGTAGAGAATATCTCCAGCTTCGACAATGCGGAAGAGCTCTTTATTTCTGCGGAGCTGGCCAGGCGTATACAGCAGGCCATCCATACGCTGCCCAGCCAATGCAAGATCATTTTCCAGCTGGTGCGGGAGGGTGGTTTGAAGCATAAGGAGGTCGCTGCCATACTGAACATCTCCGAATTCACCGTGCGTAATCAGCTGGTCATCGCCGTCAAAAAGATTGCTGCGGCCGCTCAATTGGATGTTCCCGCGGCGCGGACCCGAACAAAACAGCCCTGATAATCAAATTGCTACATGGGGCCTGTTTGACGGACATTTTATTTTTCCATCCTTTAGTATATCTGCTCCATTCCTGTGTCCTATTGGTATAGCCTCGCTTCAGCGGGGAGTAATTCTTTTCGAATGGACAATGAAAAAATATGGCATCTGCTGATCCTGAAGCTGTCGGGTGAAGCCACGGATCAGGAACTGGCGGAGCTGAACGATCTGTTACAGCAGCATCCTGATATGGCTGTACAGGCGGCGTCCGTCGAGGGCGTGTGGAGGAGCAGGGGGATGGAAGTCAAAGAGAATACGGATGAGCTGTTCAACCGGCATTTGCAGCGACTGAGCGATGACACGGTGGAGAATACGCCTTTCTATCATATAGCCGATGCCAGGCAGGGGAAGGTGAGGAGGATGAGGACCCTGGCGGCGGTGATGGCCGTTGCGGCCTGTGTGACGCTTGTTGTTTTACTGGCTTATAATGTATTTCAGGGGGGCTCGGTGAAGGCTTCGACGACGCCGATGTCCGGGAATTTTGTCAGCACCAAGAATGGTTCCAAATCAAAATTACAGCTGCCGGATGGGACGCAGGTATGGCTCAATTCGGGCAGTAATATCGCGTACGATAATGATTTTGGCGGCGCCACCCGCCAGGTCAGGCTGACGGGCGAAGCATTTTTTGATGTGGTGAAGGACAATGCGCGGCCCTTTATCATTCATACCTCGACCGTGGATATAAAAGTGCTGGGGACGGTGTTCAATGTCCGCTCGTATCCCGAAGAGAAGATGACCGAGACCTCTCTGATCCGGGGCGCGGTGGAGGTTACATTAAAGGCCAATGCGGATAAGAAGATATTTTTAAAGCCCAACGAAAAGCTCATTGTCAGCAATGACAGTACGCTCGTGAAGAGCGACAGCATACAAACTCCGGATGTGCGCAAGAAGCCGGCGGCGATGACCCTGACGCAGGTGCATCATCTGAATAAGGACACGGTAGCTTCCGAGGTGCTGTGGACAAAGAACAAGCTGGTGTTTGACGGAGAGACCCTGAGCGAGGTGGCGTTGAAGCTGGAACGATGGTATGGGGTGAAGGTGATCATACAGGGTGATGAGCTGAAGAACATAGAGTATACGGGCGTATTTGACGACGACAATCTGACGGAGGTGCTGTATGCGCTGCAATTGTCAGGGAATTTCAAGTACGTGGTTCGCAGGAATGAAGTTATTATAAGACCGTGACGAAGCAGGTCCGACGAAGGCCTCAGATAAAAGATATTTCCGGCAAACGGGTTATATTTCGAGGACACCCGTTTGTCGGACATCAGAACGAACCACGGGTTCGTTGTCCGAAGGACAGACATAAGATATTTGCGGCAAACGGGTTATATTTCGAGGACACCCGTTTGTCGGACATTCAATAAACCAAACTAAAACTGCTGCATATGAAAATAACTACGTAAAAAAATTAAACGGAGAATGTTTGCAGCATTCTCCGTATTCGTAAAAGACAGTAAACAGCCGTGGGAGGCTATTTAATCTAACATTTAACTCTTGCTAAGGTATGAAAAAAACAAGACATGGATTGTCGTGTCCGGCAACCAGGTTAACATTCAAATATTTCTTGATGACGAAGCTTGCCATTATACTCATTATAGGCTTTACCCTCCCGGCCGCGGCCAGCAGCTATGGGCAGGGAAACATCAGCTTAAAGCTTGATAATGTGACAATAAAGGATGTGCTGAAGGCTATTGAAGATCAGGGGTCATACAGATTTGTCTACAAGACCAGCGTGCTTGCCAAGGGGCAGCAGCGTACATCAGTGGCCGTAGACAATGCCTCGCTGGACGAGGTCATGAAGGTGATCCTGAAGAACAGCTCGCTCACCTACCGTAAGGTCAACGAAAGACTATATGTCATTCTGGATTCTATCACCGTCCAAAAAACCCTGGAGGCAGTAACACCCATCTCGGGTAAGATCACGGACGCCAGCGGAAATGCTCTTTCGGGTGTCACCATCCAGGAGAAGGGCTCGAGCAATGGCACTACTTCCCGTGAGGACGGTTCTTTCTCATTGAACGCAGCCAAAGACAATCCGACGCTGGTATTTAGCCTGATCGGCTATGCTACGCAGGAGGTCAGCGTCAGCGGGAACAAGACATTGTCCGTGTCCCTGCAGCTGTTGAACAAAGAGCTGCAGCAGATAGTGGTCATCGGATATGGTACGCAGCGTAAGGGCGAGCTTACCAGCGCGGTGGCGACGGTAAAAGCCGAGAATTTTATAAAAGGGGCAGTGACAGATGCCGGTCAGCTGATACAAGGCAAGGTCGCCGGACTCACCGTCATCTCTCCCAGCGGCGATCCCACCGGCAACACGCAGATCCTTCTTCGGGGACAGACGACCCTGATGGGGGCCAACCAGAACCCGCTGGTGCTCATCGATGGTATACCCGGTGACCTGAGGACTGTGGCACCGCAGGATATCGAGTCGATGGATGTACTAAAGGACGGATCGGCTGCTGCTATCTATGGCACCCGTGGTACCAATGGCGTAATACTCATCACGACCAGGAGGGCCAGCGGCAATAATAAGAGCAATGTCGACTATTCCGGCTATGTCAGCACACAGGCCATTGCCAGAAAGCTGAACCTTTCCACCGCAGCGGATTTCCGGGCGCAGGTAAAGGCCGGACTACGCAAGAACGAGATGGCGGATAATGGCGCGAGCACCGATTGGGTAAAGGCCATCACTCAGACCCCTGTCATCCAATCCCACAACCTGACCTTCCGGGGCGGGAACTCTACCACCAACTACCTGATCAACGGCAACTATAATAATTCGCCGGGGATATTTAAAAAATCCTACAACCAGATATTCAGCGGTCATGCCGACTTCAATCACAGCATGTTCGACAATAAGCTCAAGATCAACCTGAACTTATTCAGCTCATCACGGAAATGGAATGGTTTCAATGGGAATATCTATCGTGAGGCCACCATGCAAAACCCGACCAGCCCCCTGAAGAATCCTGATGGCACCTGGTTCCAGGAGCTGACCAAGTTCGACTATGAGAACCCCGTGTCGGACCTGATGGAAAGCGATGGTCAGTCGAATGAAAGCAATGCCCGGTATAAGAGCGCCATTGTGTTCACACCCATATCCGGATTGAAGCTTTCCGGCATCTTCTCTTACGGCAAGCGGATCAGCGACTGGGGCTATATGGAGACCAAACAGCATGTGTCCACGCTGCGCGATGGGAAGAATGGCTATGCAAAGATCGGTGGTGACGAGTCGATAGACAGGCTGATGGAGCTGACGGCAGAGTATGCGCATAATTTCAACAAGCATCACCTGGTGCTGCTGGGCGGCTACAGCTACCAGGAGAATGTATATACCAGCAATTCCACGGAGAACTGGGATTTCCCCACGGATAAGTTTGGCTGGAATGATATTGGTCTTGGACGGGCCATCAGCAGCGGTGATTACCAGGGGCTGATCAATAATTTCAAGAGCGAGACCAACCTGATCGGATTCTTTGGCCGTCTGACCTATAACTATGACGAGCGCTATCTTTTGATGGCCAGCGTTCGACGGGAGGAAGCCAGCCAGCTGTGGGGTACGAAGAATCCCTGGGGTACTTTCCCCGCCGCATCGGCAGGATGGAGAATATCGCGGGAAGCCTTTATGGCCGGACAGAAGATCTTTGACGACCTGAAGCTGCGCGTAGGCTATGGCGTCACCGGCTCACAACCTTCCGACCTCTTCCGTGGAGTGGGTGTCATCGGCTATGGTGGCTTTGTATATTCCAACGGTCAATGGGTACAGACGCTGGTGCCTACACAGAATGCCAATCCCAACCTGAAATGGGAAGAAAAGAGAGAGACCAATGTCGGTCTTGATTTCAGCATTCTTCAAAACCGGATCAGCGGCAGCGTGGACTATTACAACCGTCAGATACACAACCTGCTGTTCCTGTATGATGTGCCCAGCCCGCCCAATCTCTACAACCAGACCCTGGCCAATGTAGGCCAGTTGGAAAATAAAGGAGTGGAGGTCATGGTCAATTTCGTGCCCGTAAAGACAAAGGACATCGAATGGAATTCCAGTGTCAGCTACTCAACCAACTCCAACAAGCTAAAGAGCCTGTCGAATGACCTTTACAAGACGTCCACCGACTATCTGCAGGTGGGGGCGATCTTCCCGCCCATACAGACCTTCTCGCATTTGTTGAAAGTGGGTGGTCCCGTGGGTAATTTCTATGGGTTCAAAGCCATCGACATCGGCAACGATCAGTCGGATGTAGCCAACTATGGTCAATGGGTATATGAAGGCGCCGACGGCAAGCCCGTGAAGTACTCGGATTTTACACATTCATTTGGAGATAAGAGAGTGATCGGGAACGGCATTCCCAAATTTTACTTAGGATGGAACAACAGCTTCCGGTATAAGAACTGGGATCTGGGCATTACGCAACGCGGCGCGTTCAAGTTCCAGGTGGCCAACCTGCAGCGGATGATGCTGGAGAACCCTACGCGGGCAACGTACAATTTATTGAAGAATGCCTATGATAAGGTCTTTGGGAAGACACAGCTGGGATCTCCCGTGGAGTTCAACAGCTATTATATCGAGAATGGCGACTACTGGAAGATCGACAACGTGACGCTGGGATACAACTTCTCACATACAGGTATGCGATATATCCAGTCGGCCAGGTTATATGCTGCCGTGCTGAATGCGCTGATCATCACCGGCTATAAGGGCATTGACCCCGAGGTGAGCTTGCGGAATGGATTGTCTGTAGCGCAGTCGGGTGTAGCGCAGACGCCTACGTCCGGACTTGACCCCGGGATGGATAGTCCTTATAAATATCCCACCACACGCACGTTTACCATCGGCCTGAATGTGACCTTTTAACTTTAACGAATGCAAATATGAATTCGAAGAATCACGAACTCATTAAAAAAGACGTTATGCACGTGAGTAACAAGAATATAAAAATATTTTGGGGTCTGCTGATCGTCGCCGTTGCGATGGCGTCCGGCTGTACCAAGCTTAAGGATACTTCCTACAATCAGATCATCGCCAGTGAATTTGTTCCGACCAGCTCGGACCTGGCCGCATTGTCCGGCGCCGCCTACGTGGATTGGCGTGGGTTATTGCTGCAATGGAATACATTGTACCGTGCCCAGGAGGTGTCCGGGGATGAAATGCTGACGCCTGCCCGTCCGAATGGCTGGGTGGATGGCGGTGTCTATCGCAGGATACATGAACATAAATGGACAACGGATGACGACATCGTCATCAATATCTGGACCAGGGCTTACCAGGGTATCACCAATTGCAACCGGATCATTTACCAGGTACAGTCCGGGAAGATACCTGTGGCGGCAAAGGACACAACGTCCCTTATCGCGGAGATCAAGCTGCTACGGGCCTCCTATTATTGGGTATTGTGCGATTGTTATGGGAATGTGCCTATCGTGGACAAGTTTGATGTGCCCGATGGGTTCCTGCCAACGCAAAGCACCAGGAAGCAGGTATATGATTTTATTGTGAACGAGCTCGTCACCAATATACCTTTGGTCAGTGCGGATAACAATGCCGCAACTTATGGCAAGTTCAATAAATGGGCCGGCCTCGCCCTGCTGGCCAAGATGTATTTGAATGCGGAGGTGTATTCGGGCACATCGGCATGGGACAAGTGTATTACTGTCTGCGATACGATCATGAATTCGGGCAAGTTCGCATTGGAGGCTAACCAGAAGAGCGTGTTCCTCACCGAGAACCAAAATTCCAAGGAGATCATCTTTGCGCTGCCGTTCGACTCGAAGTATGTGAGTGAGTGGAACTCTTTTGACGTGCATATGCAGACGCTTGAGCCGGAGAACCAGTCCACCTATAAATTGCAGTATTCGCCCTGGGGCGGGGTCTGTGCAGTACCCCAATTTATCAATACGTTTGATGTGGACGACAGCAGATACCAGGACAATTATATCAAGGGGCAGCAGTTTACCGCGGCGGGTGACAGTCTTTTTGGGACGATGGGAGATTTTGCCGGCAAGCCGTTGTCCTATAGGAATTATTTGCCTGGAGTGGATGTGTCCGATGAGGTAGATGGGTTCCGGCTGGGCAAGTTCGAGATCGCCATGGGAGCGACTAACCGGCTGAGCAATGACTGGCCGCTGTTCAGATATGCCGACATATATATGATGAAGGCCGAGTCCATGTTGAGGAATGGGGATGCAGATGGCGCCGCTGCCCTGGTGACCGAGGTGCGACAAAGGGATTTTAAGTCCAATCCGGCTAAAGCTGTCGTCACCGGCGCTCAGCTGTCGGGGGGTAGCAGCTATGACTATGGGCTGAGGAACCATTTGGCCACGACGGATGAGGGTGGTGCGGACATTCAATATGGCAGGATGCTGGATGAGCTGGCCTGGGAGTTTTGCCAGGAGGCGCGTCGCAGGACGGACATGATACGTTTTGGCGTGTTCACCAGGAAGTCCTGGCTGTCGCATTCGCCGAATGGGGATTACAGGGCATTGTACCCGATACCCCGAACGGAGATCGCCAAGAATGGAAATTTGTCACAAAACCCAGGGTATAACTAATCTATTTTCTTATCTTGAAATGCCCGACCGTTAGGTCGGGCTCTTTTATATGGCAAAAACAATTTGGTTGATACTGTGCAGCTGTCTGGCTGCGGGAGCGATATATGCCCAGGACTATACGAAGACAGACAATGGGATCAAGGCGGTGGTGAATAATCTAGCTGTAGAGATACAATTCTACCGGCCGGGGATCGTGCGGGTGATCAAGTCGCCGCAGGGGCATTCCTATACCAAAGAGAGTCTTTCGGTGATAGCCCGGCCGGAGGTAGCGGGAATCGATGTACGTAAGGAAGGGAATTCGGTGGTCCTGAAAAGTTCCGCCGTACAAGTGGGGCTAAATCTGCAAACAGGCAGCGTGTCATTCAGCGATGCCGGCGGCGGGGCGCTCCTGACAGAAAAGGAGCAGGGAGTGAAATTCTCTTCCCTGGACGGGGTGGACAAGCCTTCGTATGCCGTACGGCAGGCTTTTGTGCTCGATCCGCGGGAGTTCATCTTTGGCCTGGGGCAGCAGCAGAATGGAAGGTTGAACCAGCGGGGACAGGACATTTATCTTCGTCAGGACAACATGAAGATATGTATCCCTTTCTTTCAGTCGACGAAGGGGTATGGGTTATTCTGGGATAATTATTCCCCTACACATTTTATAGATGGTGAGCAGGAGACTTCGTTCGAGTCGGAGGTCGGGGATTGCTCGGACTACTATTTTCTTTTTGGGGGCGGGGACCACGGCGACCATGGCGGCAGAGGCGAGGGTGTTATTGCGGGTATGCGCGAGCTGACGGGCGCGGCTCCCATGATGCCTTTATGGGCCTATGGTTTTCTTCAGTCGAGGGAGAGGTATAAGACGCAATTCGAGCTGCTGGATATTGTCAAACATTACCGCGCGCTAGGAGTGCCGTTGGACGGGATCATACAGGACTGGCAGTATTGGGGAAAGGACAGCAACTGGAATGCCATGGCATTCGATCCTGTGACATACCCCAGGCCGAAGAAAATGGTGGACAGCGTGCATAAGCTGAAGGCGCATATTTTTATCGTGGCCTGGCCGGGATTTGGTCCGCTGACGAAGCAGTATACAATATTTAAGGATAAAAAAATGCTGATCCATTTCGATACCTGGCCGCCGAAAAGCGGGACAACGCCTTATGACCCCTATAACCCCGAAGCCCGGGACATCTATTGGAGCTTTTTGAACAAGGGCGTTTTCCAACTGGGAACAGACGCATGGTGGCTGGATTCTTCCGAGCCGGACCATATCAATATAAAGGAGAGCGACTATGATCAGCCCACCCATCTGGGCAGCTACAGACGTGTGCTGAACGCCTTCCCGCTGGAGCATATCCGGGGTGTTTATGAACACCAGCGAAAGACCACCGATGAAAAGAGAGTGGTGATCCTTACGCGGAGCGCTTTTGCGGGTCAGCAGCGGTTTGGTTCCTGCAACTGGAGCGGGGATGTGCTTTCGGATTGGGGTGTATTCCGCAAACAGATAGCCGCCGGGCTGAACCTGTCGTTGTCGGGTATTCCTTACTGGAATACGGATATCGGCGGATTTTTCGCGGGACGTTTTGTACAGGGAGGAGGCGCCAAGAACCCTGACTTCCAGGAGCTGTATGTCCGCTGGCTGCAATTTGCCACGTTCACTCCGATGATGCGGTCGCATGGGACGGAAATACCCCGGGAGATATTTCAATTCGGACAGCGTGGGGATAAGCCGTTCGATGTGCAGGAGAAATTTATCAACCTCCGTTATAGTCTCCTGCCTTATCTGTATGCTACAGCCTGGGATGTGACTGCGAACAGCGGGTCTATTATGCGGGCTTTGTACCTGGATTTCCCCAGTGATGTGCGTGCAGATACCACCGACAATGAATATATGTTCGGCAGGTCGCTGCTGGTATGTCCTGTAACGGAAAAGAAGATTACAAAGCAGCCGGTGTATTTACCTGCAGGCGCTGCCTGGTATGATTTCTGGACAGGCGATATGCTGCAGGGCGGTGAAACTATTGAAAGGGCTGTGCCCATCGACATCCTGCCATTGTATGTGCGGGCGGGGGCAATCCTGCCATGGGGACCAAAGGTGCAGTATGCGGAGGAAAAACCATGGGATGATCTTGAGATCCGGGTGTACCCGGGTGCGGACGGTCAGTTCACCTTATACGAGGACGAGCATAATTCTTATAATTATGAAAAGGGCTTGAAGAGCGAGATCGCTTTCCATTGGAACGACAAGACGCGGGTGCTGACCATCGATGACAGGAAGGGGGAATTCCCTGGGATGTTGTCTTCGAGGAAGTTCACGTTGGTCGCAGGCAATGTCCGCAAGGCTGTTGAATATAAGGGCAAGGCTTTGGCTGTAAGTTTATAAAATCCGGCCGGCCTGAGCTGATCCGGGCGCGGCCGCGCTTGCTGCCGGACCTTTTCCACTATCAGGTCGAAGTCTGCTATATGGGAGTAGATAATGTAATGCTCCACTTTAGGTGACGATTGGGGCTACAAAATAAGAATAAAATACAACCACGCACATTTAGGCGTATATTTAGTATTCAATTCATTTTATGAATATCAGAATATCCAATATCAGCTTGAATACTACAGACGCCCAATTAAGAAAGCTGTTCGTACAATACGGGAATGTCGACTCCGCCCTGGTTTATAGGAATGCTTTAAATGGACGGTCATTAAAAAGCGGGCATATCAGCATGCCTGTGGCTGCACAGGCCAGGCAGGCGATAGCATCTCTCAACCTGACTATTTTTGATGGAAAGACCATTTCCGTAAGCGAGCTTCCTTCCGAACTTTACTAACCAACCGCGACAGCAACAAGATCATCCCGCATAGCCATAACAAACTGCATTGATGTTCATGCCCGCGCCCACCGAGGCAAAAAGGATAATATCTCCCTTTTCGAGACTGTATCCCGGCACGGACGATCTTCTGACAAGATCGAACAACGTAGGGATCGTGGCGACCGAACTGTTGCCCAGCCATTGAATACACATGGGCATAGTATTTACAGGCGGCTCGGGAAATCCATACAGACCATAAAAGTCCCTGACAATGGCCTCGTCCATTTTTTCATTGGCCTGGTGAATAAATATAGCTTTTAGGTTGTCTATAGCCTGACCGGATTTGTCCAGGCATTCCTTCATCGCCGCCGGAACATGACGCAGGGCATAGTCATATACTTTACGGCCTTTCATTTTCAGATATTGGGCATTTGACATTTTTTCGGGGTTAAAGGATGTGCCCATATATATAAAGCCGCATTCCTCGCGGGAGTCCGCGCGGACATTTGTCGACAGTATGCCCGTCAGGGGATCATGCACTTCTTTATATTCGAGCGTGATGGCTCCGGCGCCATCGGAAAAGATCATGCTGTCCCGGTCATGGGGGTCGAGGACGCGGGAAAGCGTTTCGGCGCCGATGATCAATGCGGACTTTCCTATGCCGGCTTTGAAAAATGCATCGGCGTGGATCACTCCCTGAAGCCAGCCGGGGCAACCAAAGATCAGATCATAGGGGATGCAGGCTGGATTGGCTATATTCAATAGTCGTTTGACCCGCGACGCCAGAGAAGGCACGATATCCGGGAAAGGCATGTTTTCGCCCAGATCGCCAAAATTATGGGCCACAATGATATGATCGAGGCTTTCTTTGTTCATGCCGCTGTCCGCAAGCGCTGATTCCGCAGCCCTGGCCGCCATATGTGACGTCCTAAGTCCATCCGTGGCATACCGCCGCTGGAGTATGCCGGTGATATTACTGAATTTCTCTACAACCCTGTCCGAAGTATTTCCGACAGGATCGCCTCCTTCCGAATAAAAAGCATTGGAAAAAAAATCGCTGTTGTTTACGATATGTTCCGGGATATAAGCGCCGGAGCCGCTAATGATGGAACGATACATGACAAAGGTGTTAAGGAACGGACTGCCGGATGATAGATTTCAGGGAACGCATGCCGCCTTCGATGCTTTCAAACGGGGCGAAGAATACGAAGACGTTTAGCAATAACCCGAATTCAGAAGCCTCCGGATGATGATCCGGAGGCTAATATTTTCGAGATGTGCCAATGAGCTTGCCGGCTTACCAGCGATTGCCCCTGTCGCGTGAATAGGAGCCGCCGCCGCCGCCTTCCGTCTTGGCCCTGGCCTTGGACACGGATATCGCGCGGCCGTCGAGATGTGTGCCATCCAATTCCTTCATCGCTGTTTCGGCTGCATTGTCGGCCATTTCTACAAACGCGAAACCTCTGGACTTGCCAGTCTCTCTGTCGGTAATTATTTTTGCTGACGTCACTTCTCCGTATTTATCGAATAAAGATCTCAGATTCTCCTCTGTCACCTGGAAGCCCAGGTTTGATACATACATGTTCATAATAATGAATTAAAAGATTAAAATTAACTGAGCAATGCAATAAAAAGTAGAGGAAACGAAGCTGGCGGTGAGAGAAAAGATGCGAATCGAGTACTAATTGTTGTATATCTCAATATTGAGCAAAAGTAGTCTTTAATATCGTTATGGCCTAATATATCGTTGAAAATGGGAGATTTAACATCCGTCATGCGAGATAAATTAGCATTTGCGGAAAGATTGATGTATCTTACCCGAATTGCTCACCGGCTTCTTAATGTCTGATCTGTCTGTTATCCGTTTCATCAGCTCGCACATATAAATTGCCATCATAATTTATTACTTATGCAAATTTATATCGGAAACTTGAGCTTGTTTACAACGGCTCAACAAATAGCCTTTCTATTTCTTCCTTTCGGGATGGTGAAATTGTCGCGGATCGTTCGGGACGAGTCCACCGGAAGATCGCTTGGCTTTGGGTTTGTTGAAATGGAAACGTCAGGCGCCAGGCGTGCGATAAGGAGGCTGAATCAATGCCTGTTCATGAACTCCTATGTGGAGGTTGAAGAGGTGCGGTGATAAACAAAGAAAATTATGGCAAGACCTAAAGGAACATCCGGCAAATGGGAAAAGGAGAAGCAGCGTAAAAAACAAAAGCAGGACAAGCGTGAAAAGATGGAAGAACGCAAGGCCAGCCAGTCTAAAGGCAAATCGCTGGACGACATGATGGCCTATGTCGACGAGAATGGAAATATTACATCCGTTCCTCCTGACCCTTCCAGGAAAAAACCGGTCAATGCAGAGGATATCCAAATTGGCGTACCAAAGTCGGAAGATGCTGCCAGTGATCTAAGGAGCGGCAAGGTTGACTATTTCGACGCATCGAAAGGATTTGGTTTTATCATAGAGGATAACGGGACAAAGACATTTTTTCATGTTAATGATGTCACTTACCCGATCCGGGAAGGTGATAGTGTAAGCTATACTGTCAATAGAGGCCCAAAGGGGTGGAATGCGGCCGGCGTAACGAAAAAAGCCTAGCAGCCGTTGCTGCTTTTTCAATTGTCGATCCAATATTCAAAAGATGACTATGGTTAAAGGTTCATTTATCGATGACTTGCTTTACATGCCTTCATATGGATGGAAAGATGAAAAGGAGCAATTGATAATCCCCACGAGACAGCAGCTTTGGTCGGAAGCCTTCGCACGCGTCAATATTTTCAAGTGCCGCAAAAACTGGATATCGTTTGTCAGCCTGCTGATGCTGGTAGGGCTGGTACCCTTCTTTTTGCTTTTCCTCTTTTCATACTTCTCCTGGCACCTGGTGATTGCCATCGTAATATACAGCATGGTGATCATGGGTACACACGGAACGATCTGGTTTCACCGCTACTGCACGCATAAATCTTATGGCTTTAGCCATCCTTTATGGCGTATCATTACACAAAACCTGGTTATAAAGACAGTGCCGGAGGAAATATATGTGATATCCCATCATGTGCATCATTGCAAGTCGGATGAGCCAGGCGATCCATATAATGCGCAAGCCGGACTCCTATATTGCATGCTGGCGGAATATAATCATCAGCGGGTGTCTCCCGACCTGAGTGAAAATAGCCATAAAAGAGCAATGGTATTCATGGGCCATACCGGGGTCAAATTGAATTCGTATCGGCAATATCAAAAATGGGGTTCAATAGCCAGTCCGGCGTATACGATCGCCTTATGGATACTAAACTGGGGCTTTTGGTTTACGGTATTATTCCTCATTGGCGGGCCTGCGCTGGCTTGTGCCATATTTTCGGCAGCGCTGCTCTGGTTCACTGGGATCCGGGCATTCAACTATACAGGACATGGCGGCGGAAAGAAAAAGCATAAGGAGGGGGTTGATTTCGACAATAGCAATTTGTCCGTGAACCAATCAAGACCTGGACTTCTGGCAGGCGAATGGCACAATAATCATCATCTCTTCCCCGGCAGCGCAAGGGCAGGCTTCCTCCCCGGGCAGCTGGACCTGGCGTGGGTATATATTTATACTTTGCGCAAGCTTAGAATGGTGTCGTGGTACAAGGATTCCAAAAAAGAATTTTTAAGAAAATACCTGAGTTAGTTCTTCCCCAGGTGCAGCATGATATTGCGGTGCATTTCGTCGGGGTGGAAGGGTTTGCGGAGGAATCCATTAAAACCATGCTGCTGAAGGTCATCGTACATATTATCATAGACCGCGGCGGTAAAGGCGATGGCGGGTATGTCCTTATTGATCTTTCGTATATGTGACAGCAGTGTCTTGCCGTCCATCAGCGGCATTTCCAGATCGATGAGCAGCAGGTCGAAGTGACCTTGCTGGAAAAGTTCCCAGGCTACACGGCCATTCTCCGCAATAGAGATACTGGCGCCCCAGCTGTGGAGGAAGCGCCGGGCGATCTTCATATTCACTGCGTTGTCTTCGACCAAAAGTATCTTTACACCATGGAGTTTTTTTACACCGTTGGACTTTTCTGCCGGCGCTGCTGCCACCGGCTGCTGGACGGATAGGGTCAGGTTGAAATAAAAAGTGCTGCCCTTGCCCGGCTGACTGTTGACCTGCAGCTGGCCGCCCATTTTTTTTACCAATTCTTTGCAGATGCTAAGACCCAGACCCGACCCGCCGTATTTACGGGTGGTTTCGGCATCGGCCTGTGTAAAGCTGTCGAAGATGAGATGTATTTTTTCCGGGGCGATGCCAATACCCGTATCAACCACGGCAAAATAAATATTTGCAATGGTGTCGGAGAGGTGGTTGACATGCGCCGTCAGGGTGACAGAGCCCGCCTCGGTGAATTTGGCGGCGTTGGAAAGGAGGTTCAGGATCACTTGCTTGAGCCGCATTTCATCACCCACCACTTTTTTGTCTTTCGGGACAGTCCCGGTGTCCAGGAAAAGGTTGATGTTCTTTTGCTGTATGGTAGTGGTAACGGTGTCGGCGGCCTGCTGTAGCACTTCGGCAAGATCGAATGGCGACAATAACAGCTCCAGCCGCCCTTCGTCAAGCTTGTTAAAATCCAGCACTTCATTTACAAGGTGGAGCATGTGTTTGGATGAATCCAGTAATATCTTAAAGTGATCGTCTTTTTGAAGGTGTTCGTGTTCCTGCCGGAGCAGATGCGTGGTGCCGATGATCGCATTGAGCGGTGTGCGGAGCTCGTGGCTCATGTTGCTCATAAAGCGGGTCTTGGCTGCAGCCGCCTTTTCGGCACGGTCTCTCGCCTGAGTGATCTCTATTTCCGCCTGTACGAGGGAGGCGATCTGCTTTTTGTTCCTCTTTTCCTTGGCGTCCAGGAGGCGCAGGACGACGTAGAAGAAAATAATGACCAATAGGAAGGTGACGATGATATTGAACTTGCGGTGATGATCGACGACGGCGTCCGTCACATGCTCGAACCTATCGGAATGATGGGGAAGGAAGAGAATGATCACCAACAGATTCAGCGCTGTGAAGATAACAAAGGTCGTGATGATGAAGTTGTTCTTCCGCACACGGAGGAAGAAGATCATGGCCATGACAAAGGGGAACAGGTACAGAAAGGATGCCTGGTCCGTGCCTTGTACATAGCAGAGCGAGAGGGAATGCAGGTTGACAAAGAAGATGCTGAGCAGGGTAGGGATGGCAGAGAGACCTTTCAGGTTGAAGAGAATGAAGATAAACAGTATAAAGATGCCAACTATTTCAATAGTGGCGCTATGCATCATACCATCCGCGATGTAATAAATAAAATTAATGAAGTTGCAACACATGGCCACAACGATGAACGTATTGAGCCGCCAGAAGCTGGCCTTAGGATGCTTAACAGGTGATAGAAGTTCCTGGTTTTTCAAATGGTTGTAGGAGTTGGATAGCTAAAAATATACTAAAAACATTACTTGTGCAATACTTTGAATACGTTTATTATAATAAAAATACATATATACTATAGTGTAAGGACATTATGATCAGGCCTTTAGGAGGGTTCTAAAAGACGGACACCCGCTGTATCAGAATCGGACAATGGTATTATCTGTAAATGTTGATGTTTTTGATCCTCAATTAATTGCACTGGCGGCATCCCGTTTGAAGCATAAAAGAAAATATTGAATATGTTCGGGAACTACTTTAAGATGGCCTATCGGAACCTTCTCAAGAATAAGGTGTTTTCGATCGTTAATATCTTCGGGCTCGCCATCGGTATGGCAGCCTGCTTTTTCATATTTGCCTATGTGCATTTTGAATCCAGTTATGACGGGTTTCATCAGCATGCCGCCAATCTGTATCGCATTAACATTTCCTTTGGCGGAAGTTTTGGTGGCTTTCCAGCGATGTCGACCAATCATCCCGCGACGGGTCCGGCCATGAAGGCGGACTTTCCGGAGGTAAAGGACTTTGCGAGGCTGGTACCGCCATCCATCTTTTTGCCTGGCTCGACGATCACCTACACGGATACAAAAGGTCAGGATGTCACGCTCAACCAGGACAAGATGTTTATTGCCGATCCCAGTTTTCTGAAGATGTTCTCTTTTCCTTTTGTTGCGGGTGATCCCGCGACGGCATTGAATGAAGGCCGGTCGATCGTGATCAGCGAGTCGATGGCGAAAAAGTATTTTGGCCGGGCTGACCCCGTTGGGAAGTCAGTTACACTTAACCGACAGCTGCCGCTGAAGGTCACCGGCGTGTTCAAGGATGTGCCGGAGAACTCCCACCTCAAATTCGATATGCTTATTTCTTTTGTGACCATGGGCGACAAGTTCGGCTATACGCAGTGGGGATGGCCGGAGTTCTACACTTACGTGGAGCTGGCGCCAGGCACCGATCCTAAAAAGATAGAAGCGAGGTTCCCTGCATTTGTGGAGCGTTACCTGGGACAAAAGGAGCGTGAGCTGAATTTCCGCACCTATTTGCACATGCAGCCTCTCAGCGAAATCCATCTGCGCTCAGGTGATATCAGGGGACCGGAGGTAGGCGGTAGCGAAAAGGAAGTCTATTTTCTCACGCTGATCGGCGTGTTGATCCTGGTGATCGCGTGGATCAACTATATCAATCTTTCAACGGCCAAATCAGTTGAACGCGCCAAAGAGGTGGGGTTAAGAAAAGTGGTAGGCGGCTTGCGCTGGCAGATCATCGGGCAATTCATTTTCGAATCGGTGTTGGTGAATTTATTGGCATTGGGTGTGGCTGTATTCATCGTATTGATTTGTTTCCCGTTGTTTGGGCCTTTTATAGGAAAGGCCATCGACAAGGGAACGGCTTCTTCCGGGATCTGGCATGCGTCATTGTTTTGGCTGGTGACCCTGTCTGTCTACCTGGTCAGCGCTTTTTTGGTCGGGGCGTATCCTGCTTTTGTGCTTTCTGCTTTTCGGCCGGCTGCCGTGTTAAAGGGCAAGTTCGGAAATTCCGGAAAGGGTATCTTTCTTCGGAAATCGTTGGTAGTCGTGCAATTTGTTCTCTCTTTGCCGCTGATCGCAGGGAGTATTACCGTGTATTCGCAACTTTCTTTTATGCAGCGTGAGTCATTGGGCTACAACAAGGATCAGATCCTGGTGGTGAAAGCGCCCGCGTTTACGGATTCGACCTTTGGTCAGAAGATCAAGGTCTTTAATGCCAGTTTAATGCAAGACCCCTCGGTCCGGGGAGTTGCACCTTCCTCGGACATTCCAGGTAAGACAGTGATCGACAGGAACGGGATGCGACAGGCATCTCAGGATAAAACGCATAACTATCTGACCTTTATTTCGCAGGTGGATGAGCATTTTTTGGACACCTATGGTATGTTGCTGGCGGCAGGGCGAAATCTGAGCCGGTCGGATACCGTGAATCCCTTTAATGACCGGACAAGTAAGATCAGGGTGCTTGTGAATGAAAAGGTGGTGCAGGCGTTGGGTTACAAAAGTAATGAAGCGGCAGTTAACCAGGATATCATTTTTAGTTATGGCCCGGGAGAGCTTGCCGGACAGATCGTCGGCGTCGTTCGCAATTATCATCAACGATCGTTGAAGGAAGGGTATGATCCTATGTTGTACCTGTACCCCGCTTATGACAACTGGCGATATTTTTCAATTCAAGTTAAAGCCGACCACCTGCAGCAGACCCTGGCGGGGATCGAGAGTGTCTATAAAAACGTGTTTGCTGGCAATCCCTACGAATATTTTTTCCTGAATGAATACTTTGGCCGGCAATATCAGTCCGATCAACGTTTTGGCAAGGTCTTCGGGTTGTTCACGGCGCTTGCGATCTTTGTAGCCTGCCTGGGGTTGCTGGGCTTGTCCGCTTTCATGATCCGGCTGCGGACCAAGGAGACAGGTATCCGAAAAGTCCTGGGCGCCAGCATCTACAGCTTGCTGGTGCTGTTCAGTAAAGATTTTGTCAAGCTGGTGGCTGTCGCTACGATCATCGCTGTCCCACTGGTGTATTGGGGCGCCAGTCAATGGTTGAGGAATTATGCCTTTCATATCCGGCTGGGCTGGTATATTTTTGTAGGACCGCCATTTTTCTTGCTGGTTATTTCTTTGGCAATGATTGGCGTGCAGAGTCTGAAGACGGCTTTGACTAATCCGGTGAATAGTTTGAAATCCGAATGATACTATCAATGACGACTATATCCGCTCCCTGATAGCACAAATTTGGTCACATGGAGAAATTATTAATAGTAATAAATTTAATTATCCATGTTACGAAATTATTTACCTATTGCTCTTCGAAATTTCCGCCGGCAGAAACTCTTTTCCCTCCTGAATAATGCATTAACCAGCTGGAATGATTTGCCAGACGGACGTTTGAAATCTTTAGTTTTTGGTTTGATAACTGTTAATAGGGGAGGGCGGGCCGGGGTAACTTTGTAAAAAAAAGATATGGAAAAGAGAAAATTGGGCAGCAGCGGTCTGGAGGTCTCAGCGCTTGGTTATGGGTGTATGGGGCTGGACTATGCTTATGGGAAGCCTGCCGATAAAAAGGAAATGATTGGCCTGTTGCGTTCTGCCGTTGATCGGGGCGTGACATTCTTCGATACTGCGGAAGTGTATGGACCATTGACGAATGAGGAGCTGGTGGGTGAGGCGCTGGCGCCTGTCCGGGACAGGGTGGTGATCGCTACTAAGTTTGGGTTCAAGTTCGCGGACGGCGGAGGTTCGAGACCCATCGGCGTGGACAGTCGTCCGGAGCATATCAGGGAGGTAGCCGAGGCTTCGTTGAAGCGGCTGAAGGTAGATGTCATCGACCTGCTGTACCAGCACCGGGTGGACCCGAATGTACCCATCGAGGATGTGGCCGGTGCTGTTAAGGACCTGATCCGGGAAGGGAAGGTCCGGTATTTTGGATTGTCGGAGGCGGGAGTACAGACCATACG
>Ga0207671_10001464_pt1 | contig 27259 bp, 24 predicted proteins | sample KBSC24metaG_FD_184352 | JGI IMG/M metagenome (GOLD analysis project Ga0207671, IMG submission 184352) | Corn rhizosphere microbial communities from Kellogg Biological Station, Michigan, USA - KBS C2-4 metaG (SPAdes) (version 2) | ecosystem: Host-associated > Plants > Roots > Rhizosphere > Soil... | reverse complement strand
GTGCTCCTTCTGCGAGCGCACCACGATGCCCTCCCTGATGTGGGCGCCCGTACCGCTGACGGTCTCCTTGCCGGAGGCCAGCGCCAGCAGCAGCGCCTCATCGTAGGGGCCTTCGTAGAGCGTCGGCACCAGCGGGATGTCGGCGCCGGTGTCCTTCAGCGCCTGCGACCACTCCGGGGCTCCCAGCCAGCGGACTACACCATCGATGTCGAGGCAGACGTCGAAGGCGGCGTAGCCCGGGACGTCCGACGCGTTGGCGCCGTAGGCCAGGTCCTGGACGCCCTTGCCGTAGACCTCGCCGTAGATGCCGACACGGCGCGCGCCGTAGGTCTCGGCGATCTTCGCAGCGGCCTCCGGAACCCCGTGGGCACGCACGGTTCGCCAGTACAGGTTCTTGTCGCTCTCGACCAGAGCCAGGTACTTGGCACCGAAGCCCTTCGACGAGACCAGGTACTCCCCGCTCTCGGCCAGGTAGGTGAGCATGCAGCAGGTGCCATGGACCTTCTCGGTGGCGGACACCAGCTCGCCGGGCTCGAAGATGCCGGGATACCGGGCGATGTTCTCGATGTCGGTCCAGGGCATCAGGTCGGCGGCGGAGACGACGTCTCCGGACATGCTGACCGGCACCGGCGGCACCCACTTCACGACGCCCAGAAGCTCGGCGAAGTCCTCACCGGCTTCGTGCGCGGCGGCGAGATCGATTCCGTCCAGCGCCTTCGGCCGGCACACAATGCCCTGCGACAGCTCGCCCCGCAGCCGGATGGCCTTGACCCGGTCCTTGCTCGAGCCGGCCAGCCGCCCGGTCAGTCCGAGCTCCTCGATGAGCTCCGCCGGAAGCACGGACTGCTCGGGGATGTATATCGCGTAGTCACCGGACTGGTAGGCGCCCTTCGCCACAACGGCGCGGTAGAGGCCCACTTGCGCCAGCTCCAACGCGTCGGCGTTGGGGTGGACGTGGATCGTCAGGGGTTCGGCGGTGACACGCAGGGTGGACATGGGCTTCTCGTCTCGTGGTGGTCAGGGTCCGGATGGGGACTCGACGACGACGGTATGAGAATGTGCGATCAAGTGACTAGTCGTTTTCGAATCAGGGTTCGAGGCCAGAGGCGGCCGAGAAGATCCTGCGAAGCTCCAGCCCAGATCTAGCTTCGGGCAGCGGGCTGCGTCCCCAGCTCCAACGTGGTCCACTCACCGATGGGCTGATAGCCAAGCCGCTGGTAGAGCGCATTGCTGGTGGGGTTCGCCATGTCCGTGTAGAGGACGACCTCGTTCCCGGCATCCAGCCCACGCCGGCTGATCGCAGCGGTGACGGCGCCCGCATAACCACGTCCTCGCAGCGTGGCAGGCGTGTAGACCGGGGCGACACGCGTGACCCCAGCGATCGGCGCCGTGGCACCAGCCAACGACACCGGAACGTCATCGACCTCCCAGAGCAGCAGCTCGCCGTTCGCAAGCCGCCGATCCACGGCGCGCGCCGGATCGACAGCCGGCTCGCCGACGTCCACACCGAACGCCTCGAACCACTCGATGAGCAAGTCCCGATCAGCCTCGGTGACCAGCCGAGCACTCCCCTCCGGCCCGGGCTGCGGCGGCGTGAGCTCGCCCAGCCGGAACAGGCGCCGGTTAGACGAGACGGTCGTCGGACGACCGGTCGCAGCCTGCCAGGCCTCTGCGAACGCCTGCACGCTGTCGGAGGGCCCACTCAACCTCGGCACACCGTCCAACGCCCCGATCAGAGCTTCCACTGCACGAAGCGGCGCATCGGACACCAGAGCCGGCATCGGCGGCGTACGGAGGAAGGCGGCCTGGACCCCGCCGTCGCCGTACCAGCCGAAGGACGGCGCAGCGTCGCTGTAGGTGGCGACACCGGACGTCTTCAATGCTGCTACGACGGTAAGCATCACGGTGTTCCGCACGGGATCGGCGTGGAGGAAGTCTCCGGCGACGCGCTCGAAGTCTTCGATGTCACCAGTCACATGCCAGCTCATGCCCTACGGTCGCACGCCCTGTGCACCAACCGCACTCGGGTATTCGCAACGACACGTGCGACGTCACTTGCGGCGCTTTCGGCCTCAGTACTCGCGCCGGGGATAGAAAGCCGTGCCACGACCGGCCGGAGTGAGATCGAGGACGTTCCACAACGGCCACTCGGCGTCGATGTGCCGCGTGTCCTGGCCGGGATCGCTGGGGACGAAGATGATCTCCGAGCTGTAGCGATGATGGACATCGCCATCGGCGTCCTTGGAGAACACGTGGATGATCGACTCCTGCTCTCCGGCCACGTTCTCCCCGTAGTAGTCCCGGTTGAACATGTTGTCCGCCGACGAAACGAACCTGAGGTCGTCCCAGCCACGGTGCTTGGCGTAGTCCAGGATCCGGGGCAGCGGCGACTTCGCCACGACCGCGAGGCTGACCTGCTGCATGATGTGCCGAACGTTCCCGTCGAGGCCGTCGAGGAAGCTGGAGCACATCGGGCAAGGTTCCTCCATCTCCGGCCCGTACATGAAGTTGTAGAGGACGAGCGTGTGCTGGCCGGGCGCGAACAGGTCAGCGAGCCGGACCTCACCCTCGACACCGTGGAAGACAAAGTCGGCGACCGCACCGCCCACCGGGAGCGCCCGCCGCTGCTCAGCGACACGTTCAATGTGGCGACGTAGCTCGACCTCCTCAAGTAGGAGAGCGTCACGAGCCTCGCGGTATTCATCGGACTCGCCAGGGAAACGTTTGGCGTGCACCATGCACCCCACTATTCCCCTCGTCACCGGCGGGAGCAACGTGGGCGGCAACGACGCAGCGCCGGCCTCCTGATCAAGCACTGTGTCCAGGAGGCCGACGCTCGACGTTCGCCATAACCCGATCGCCCGCCCGATGGCCGGTGGCCGGTGCCCGGTGACCGATGCCCGATGGCCGATGGCCGATGGCCGGTGGCCGGTGGCCGGTGGCCGGTCCACAGCGGCTCACCACCGACGAAACGCTCCACCGACTCCAAACCCAGTGCGTACTCGCGGCCGGCGAGCGAACGCTTGCGGCCAAGTCCACGATGGCGCAGCCGGTCCAGGTTCGACGGCTCGAGGTACTCCGGGCCGTAGATGATCCGAAGGTACTCCGGGCCGCGGCACTTCACGCCGGGCTGCACAGGACCGCGCGGACCAGGGGCGAAGCCGTGCAGCGGCTTGACCACCATGCCCTCGCCACCGGAGGCCGTCATGGCCTGCCACCACGCCGTCGCCTCGGCGACCGAGGCCTCGTCCTCCAGATCCACGACACGCCGCTCAGTGCGCGTGAAGAACTCCGGATCGGCCGCGACCAGGCGGTCGGCCAGCGCGATGTGCCAGTCGTTGCCCTTGCTCACGGCGTGGTTCACCCCCTGCGAGGCCAGGACCTGGAACGGCGCCAGGCGGAGCCCTTCCAGCCCGTCCACCGGCCAGCAGTACCGGCCGTAAGCGGCGGTGAAGGCGACAGCGTCGGTGAGCCGCCGTTCCTGCCGGGCAGCGAGGTCCCCGACGTCCAGGCCGCGAGCGGTGGCCGAAGCCAGCACCGACGTGGCCGCCGTCAGCGACGCCCGAGCAGCCGCCCCGACCGCCGCGTACTGGTCCCGCAGCAGTCCCATGGCCTTCGCCGACCACGGCAACAGCTCGCAGTCCAGCAGCAGCCAGTCCGTGTCCAGCTCCGACCACACGCCGGCAGCATCGGCCGCCGAGCGCACCCGCGCCAGCACCGCCTCCACCATCTCCGGCCGGTCGAAGAAGGGACGTCCTGTCCGTGTGTACACGGCACCGGTGCTCCCGTCGTCCACACCGAAGCGTGCCCGCGCGGCCTCGGCGTCACGTGCGATCACCACCACCGCCCGGGAGCCCATGTGCTTCTCCTCGCACAGCAGCTCCCTGACGCCCTCGTCCCGGTACGCCGCGAACGCCTCCGCCGGGTGCTCCAGGAACCCCGGCAGCGTGGACGTCCCGCACGGCGCCATCGTCGGCGGCAGGTACACCAGCCAGCGCGGGTCCACCGCGAACCGGCTCATCACCTCCAGCGCCGCGGCGGCGTTCTCCTCCTGGACGGTGACCCGGCCCAGGTGCCGTGCTTCGACGGTGCGCCGTCCGAGCACGTCGTCCAGATCAAGCACTCCGGGGTCGCGGCGCACCACGCCGGAGGCGGATGCGAACGTCGTGGCCTCCAGCGGGCGCACGGGCTCGTACCAGACCTGCTCGGCCGGCACCGAGACCGGCTCGCGCTCCGGGTACCGCAGGGCGCTGAGCCGGCCGCCGAACACCACGCCGGTGTCCAGGCACAGGGTGTTGTTCACCCACTCCAGATTGAGCACTGGAGTGTGGCCGTAGAGCACCATCGCCGGGCCGCGGTAGTCGTTGGCCCAGGGGTAGCGCACCGGCAGGCCGAACTCGTCGGTCTCACCGGTGGTCTCCCCGTACATCGCGAACGAGCGGACCCGGCCCGAGGCACGTCCCTGGTACTCCTCCTTCAGTCCGGCGTGCGCCACGACCAGCTTGCCGCCGTCCAGGACGTAGTGGCTGATCAGGCCGTCGCAGAAGGTGCGGACGCGCTTGCGGAAGTCCTCGTCCTCGGCCTCGAGCTGCGCCAGGGATTCGGCCAGGCCGTGCGCGACCTTGACCTTGCGGCCGTCGAGCGCCCGCACGAGCTTGTTCTCGTGGTTGCCCGTGACGCAGAGCGCGTGACCGGCGTCGATCATGCCCATCGCCAACCGCAGCACGCCGGGCGTGTCGGGGCCGCGGTCGACCAGGTCGCCGACGAACACGGCGGTGCGGCCCTCGGGGTGCGCGGCGTCGATCGGACGTCCGAGGTCGTCACGGGTGAGGGTGTAGCCGAGCGTGGTCAGGAGCGTCTCGAGCTCGGACCGGCAGCCGTGGACGTCGCCGATGACGTCGAACGGGCCGGTGAGCTCCCGCTTGTCGTTGTACGCCTTCTCGTAGGTGATGACTGCTTCGTCGACCTCTTCGACGCTCTTGAGGACGTGGACCTTGCGGAAGCCTTCACGCGCCAGGTTGCGCAGGCCGCTGCGAAGCTCGCGGCGCTGGCGGGAGATGACGCGCGCGGGCAGGTCGGCGCGGTCCGCGCGCTCGGCGTTCCGGTCCACGCAGACACGCTCGGGAATGTCGAGGACGATCGCGACGGGCAGCACGTCGTACTCGCGGGCCAGTTTCACCAGCGCTTCGCGCGCCTTGGACTGCACGTTGGTCGCATCGACGACGGTCAGCAGGCCGCGCCGCAGCCGAACACCGGCGATGTGGTGCAGGAGCGCGAAGGCTTCGGGGGTCGCGGACTGGTCGTTCTCGTCGTCGGAGACGATGCCGCGGCAGGCGTCGGAGGAGACGATCGCGGTGGAGCGGAAGTGCCTGCGCGCGAACGTGGACTTGCCGGAGCCGCTGGTGCCGATGAGGACGACCAGGGACAGTTCGGGGACGGCGAGGTCAGACATCTGCCTGGGCCTCCTTCGGGGTCTCGGTGGTGGTGGCGGTGGTGGTGTGGGTCTCGGTCGTGACCTCGGCCCCGGTGGTGGTCGTGGCGCTCTGGTTCGTGGTCTGGGTCCCGGTCGGGGTCTGGGTCCCGGTCGAGGTCTGGGTCCCGGTCGAGGTCTGGGTCCCGGCTGGTCTGGGTCCCGGTCGAGGTCTGGGTCCCGGCCGCGGTCTGATCCAGAGCTTGAACTGGAGCCTCGACCCGGTTGTCGTGCTTGGCGAGGGTGAAAAGCGCCAGTTGCGTCGACGGACCGAGCTCCGGGTCGATCTCGCCGACGGGCTTGAACCGCACGTCGTACCCGTGGGCCGACGCGACCCGTCCGGCCCAGTCGCGGAACTCCGCACGCGTCCACTCGAAACGGTGATCGCTGTGCCGGAACCGGCCGGCCTCCAACGTCTCGTAGCGCACGTTGTACTCGACGTTCGGCGTCGTGACCACGACCGCGCGAGGGTGCGCCGCGCGGAAGACGGCGTGCTCCAGCGCGGGGAGGCGGTGGGGATCGACGTGCTCGATGACCTCCATCAGGACGGCGGCGTCGTAGCCGGCCAGGCGCGCGTCGGTGTACGTCAGGGCACCCTGGCGCAGGGTCAGCCGTGCCTGGACGCGCTCGGGCAGCCGATCGACGCGCAGCTTGCGGGCGGCGATCTGGAGCGCGCGAGCCGACACGTCGATGCCCACGACCTCGCTGAACGCCCGGTCCTTGAGCAGGTCGCGCAGCAGCGCACCCTCTCCGCAGCCGAGGTCGAGGACGCGCGCCGCCTCGACTTCGTGGAGCGTCTCGACGACGGCCGCGCGGCGGGCGGTGGCCAGGGAGAGCTTGCGTTCGCTCGCCTGGCTCAACTTCGGGTCGGATTCGTTGACGCCGGTCGGGGCGGCGGCGGATTCTTGAGCGTGATCGCCGGGCGCGCCTTCCTTCTTCGTGGTGGTGAGCCCCCTGGGTGGGTGGGGTGTGATCGCCGGATCGGATTCGGATGCGGTCGCCTCGGCGACGTTCTCCTCCTCGAACCCCACCGCGTTGTCCAGCGCCTCGGGCACGACGTCGTCCACCTCGGCCAGCCGCGCCAGCGCCTCCCGCACCAGCGGCTGCCGCCGGGCCAGGTAGCGCCGCGCGATCATGCCGCGCAGCGGATGCGTGCCGAGCCAGCCCTCACCGACGCGCACCAGCTTGTCGACCTCGTCGCTGGCGACCCAGTAGTGCTTGTGGCCGTCGAGGGCGGCCAGGAGCACGAACAGGTGCGACAGCGCCTCCGAGAGCCGCAGCGTGCCGGTGAGCGTCAGCTTCGTGTACCGCGACGCGCCCCACTCCGGGAACGCCGGGTCCAGCGGCACCGGCTCGGCCTCGACCGTCCAGCCCAGCGGGGAGAACAGCTCGACTGCGAGCTCCGGTTCCCGGCAGATAAGTGCAGGCACCTCGACGCAAAGCGGCAGCGCGCTCGCCGCCAGCTCTGGACGCTGGTCGCAGCGTCCGCGCAGCGCGGTGCGGAAGACGTGCCCGAGCGCCGAAGCCAGCAGTGACGAGGCCGCGTACGGCCGGTCGTTGACGTACTGCGACAGCGCGAAGTCCGGACTGTTCCGTCCCCGTCCTCGCACCAGCGCGACCGGATCCACCTCGAGCAACAAGGCGGCGGTGCACTCCTGCGGGCCGGCGACCGGATAGAACACGTGGGCCTTGCCGTAGGTCACATCGAACGCCTGAACCCGCTCAGGGTTCTTGTGAAGAAGAAAGCCCAGGTCAGTGGCTGGCCAGTCGGCGCCGGGAAGCGGCGTCGCGGTAATCGTCAGGAGCATTGCACGATCGTGGCGGACCCTCATCGGCCCCGCAAACCGGTATTTCCTGCCGGGCGGCCAAGGCAGGCCGGAGCGGTGCTAGGCCGAAACCTCGCGCAGATACTCCGCAGGCACGGCGTCGGCCAGCCACACCCCGTTCCCCGTCACCGAGAACGTGTACCCCTCGGCGTGCATCCGCCCGGCCGCGACGGCCAGCACCGCCGGCTTCCCGTGCCGCGACCCGACCTTCACCGCCGTCTCAGTGTCCGCGGACAGATGCACCGCATGGCGCTTCATCGGCAGCAGCCCGTCACGCCAGATCAAGGTCAGCGTCGCCTGCGCCGTGCCGTGGAACAGGACCTCCGGCGGCACCGCCGTCTCATACCCGAGCTGCACCGGCACCGAGTGCCCCTGCCGGGCACGGATCAGCGTCCCGGTCTCATCGATCTCGAACCGCTGCTTGTTGTTCTGCGCCACGACCTCGTCGAGCTGCTCACGGCTGAACCGCTGCCCCCGCGCCCCGGCGTTGGCCAGCAACTGATCGACCGCCACCCAGCCGGCGCCGTCCATCGTCAGGTCGATCGCGTCGGGGTTGTGGCGAAGCCAGTTCGACATCCGCTTCGACAAGCGGACCATGTCCTTCTCATTCATAGTGGCGACCAAGGTCCCGCATGCCGGTCGCAGATCGCAACAGAGTTTGCACACGGCCCGGGCAACGCCCTCGGCGAACAACTCCCGATATAAGCATTCGGCTCCGGGTCCCGCCGGGAATGGGCGACGGGTTCCGGAGCCGAACGCTGTACGAGATGCCACCTTCTCGCCGTTAATACAGGCGTCGCACGCCGCTCTGGCGTTACACCCCCTGCTGACCTGCGACGGGAGCGCCTGCCGCGGCAGCTCCGGGGGTGCCTCCGAGGCTCCCGTACCGCTGCACGCGCTGCCACCGAAGCCGGGTTCCCACGATGGCGGTCACCAGAGAGTGGATCACCACCAGATACATCAGCTGGCGGTACACGACTTGCTGCAACGGCAGCGTCCACAGCGCCGTGGCACGCTCCCGGTCCAACCTGAACGCGTACAGCGCCATGACGAACTGCACCGCCAGGAACGCCAACCACACCGCGCCGACCCGCGCCGCGTCGTTGAACACCAGTCCGTACACCGCGAACACGTCGACCACCGGAGCGAGCAGCGGCATCAGCACCTGGAACAGCAGCATGTACGTCAGCCCGCGCCGCCCCAGCTTCCCCTCGGCCCCGCGCCGAAGCACGCTGCGGCGGTGCTTCCACATCGCCTGCAGCGTCCCGTAGCACCACCGGTACCGCTGCCGCCAGAACTGCCGCAGCGTGGACGGAGCCTCCGTCCACGCCACGGCCCGTTCCTCGTACACGGCACGCCAGCCGTCGCGGATCACTGCCATAGTGAGATCCGTGTCCTCGGCCAGCGTGTCGTCGCTGACGCCCCCGACGCGCGCCAACGCCTCTCGCCGGAACGCCCCGACGGCGCCCGGGACCGTCGGCATGCAACCCGCCAGGTCGTACATCCGGCGCTCCAGGTTGAACCCGACCACGTACTCGATGTGCTGCCAGCGCCCGAGGATGCCCTTGCGGTTGCCGACCTTGGCGTTGCCGGAGACGGCACCGACCGATGGATCGGCGAACGGCTGGACCAGGTGCGCCACCGTGTGAGGTTCGAAGACGGTGTCGCCGTCCATCATCACCAGCAGGTCCCCGCGCGCGGCGGCGGTGCCGGTGTTCAGGGCAGCGGGCTTGCCGGCGTTGGTCTGGCGGATGAGGCGCAGCGGCGCCATGCCGGGACGCCGCCGTCGGATCAGCTCCTCGACGACCGCCGACGTGCCGTCGGTGGACCCGTCGTCGACGACGATGATCTCGATCGGGTGCGTACTCGCCGACAGCGACTCGACCGTCGCGCGGATCCCGGCCTCCTCGTTGAACGCCGGCACGATCACCGACACCGGCCGCGTCACCGGCGGACCCCACGGCATCTCCCGCCGCTTACGGTGCCGCCGTGCCACGACCAGAAGAAGCACGACGCGAACCGCCCCGACGATCCCCGACATGAGCACGGCCCACCCGAGCCAGCGAACGACGAAGTTCGACACCTGGACCGCGACGATCAGGCCTTTGCCCTTCCACCGCGCGACGGAGTTCGCCGGGGCGAGCGGCGATACGGCACCGACCGCGCCGGTCACCGTGTCGAAGGTGTAGCCGCGGGCTTGCAGCGCCGGGATCAGCTGGTCCAGGGCCGCGACGGTCTCCGAACGGTCGCCGCCGCCGTCGTGCATCATCAGGACGAAGCCCGGCGGCGGGGTGGCCGCCTGCTTCGGCCCGGCCCCAGCCCCAGTTCTAGCTCCAGCGGCGGCCCCGGCGGTTGTCCCGGCCGCTGCCCCAGCCGCAGCAGCCGGAGTCGGAGTCGGAGTCGGAGCCGGCGGGATCGACGCGTCAAGGATCTTCTGCACACCGTCGCGCTGCCAGTCCTCGCTGTCCCGATCCGTCAGCACCACGAGGTATCCGTGCTTGCCGGCGTCCTGGATCGCGGCCCAGTCCAGCCGGTCGACCGCGTCCGGCTCGGAGGAGTACGGCGGGCGCAGCAACGGGGTGGAGATCCCGGTCGCCCCGGCGATAGCCGACTGCGTCTGCGAGAACTCCAACGAGCGCCGCCACGCCGGAGTGGTCCCGAGGTCGTCGTGCGTGAAGGTGTGGATGCCGACCTCGTCGCCGTCCTCGACCTCGTCGCGGACCAGGCCCGGGCTCTCCGCGACGTGCGCGCCGATGACGAAGAAGGTGCCGGGCACGTGGTGCCTGGTCAGCACGGCCAGCACCTGCGGGGTCCACCGGGGGTCGGGGCCGTCGTCGAAGGTCAGCGCGACCTTGCCCGGCTGTACGGCCAGCGATCGCTGAGCACCGGCCCGGGTGTCGACGACTGGCCCGCCCTGCGTGATCGACGGCGGGACGCCCGCATCGCCGAGCGGCCGGTGCGGTCCACCCGCCCCCTCGGCCCCGACCTGGTGATTGAGGATCCCGCCCAGTGTGAGCATTGAGCCCAGAGTCAGCAGCAGGACCGCCATCAGAAGCCAGTGACTGCGCGGGCTGCGAGCCTTGACCCCGCGATGGCTGGCCGGCACCCCACGACGCGGCGGCCTCCCCGGCCCCGGCGGAGGCGGCGGCGCACCGGTGGGACGAACACCGGGCCCGGGGTTCCCGCTGGGGCTGGGCGGATACGCGCCCGGCGGATGCGGACCACGCGGCGGCGGACCGTCGCCGGGATGGGGGCGAGGTGGATGGCCACCGCCACGACGAGGATCAGCGTGGGGTGCGCTGCCGACGTCGTATCGGGGGTCGGGCCGAAGATCGGGCCGGGGCGGGCGGTCAGCGCCGTAGCCGGAACGAGGATCAGATCGAGCTCTGCCGTCGTCATAGCCGAAACGAGGATCGGGCCCCGGCGAACCACCAGCCCAAGGCGAGCTCTGGCCCGCGGGCCCAGGCGAAGGGCCGGAATCAGGCCCCGGAGTACGAACAGAGTCGTACCCGGAACCGGCATCGGGCTCGGAGCGGCGGCTGGCGTCGTAGCCCGGGTGTGAGGGAGTGGGCATGTCCGCCGTTTCTTAGCTGGTCTGACTCGGAGCCGGCGCCTTACGCCGGGTGTGCCCCGGCGGCGTCGGATTGCCGTGCGTGTTCCCCGAGGTCGTTCCGGCGGTGGTCCCGGTCGGCGACGGCGGTGCCACGCTCGACGCAGCCGTGGGCGAAGGCTCCGAGGGCGCGCTCTGCCCCGGAGACTCGCCCGGCTTCGTACCCGACGTCCCACCCCGGTGATCCGTGGCACCGGCCGAAGACTGACCCGCCGCGTGCCCTGCGGCGTTCCCCGTCGCCGACGGCGCCGCGTTGGCCGACGACGCAGGTGCCTGCGCCTTCCCCGACGGAATCCCGGGAACCGGCAGCAACGCCTTCGGCGGGATCGGTCCGCCGGCGAAGCTCACCGCGAGCAGTCCGGCGTACCCGGCCAGCACCGCCACCGCCGCTATCGACGCCCGCCGGGCCAGCTTGCGCCGCCGCCCCGAAGCATCGACGAAGATCGGAGCACCCGGTGCGGCAGCGACCTCGATGCGACCGGGTCCTGCCTGACCTAGCCCTGCATGACCTTGCCCTGCATGACTCAGCCCTGCAGGACCTGTCCCAGTACTGCCAAGCCCCGCACCACCGAGCTCCGTACGCCCGGCCCGCCGGTCACCATCCCCCGCACGCTCAGGCCCCGCATGCCGAGGCCCCACACGTTCATCCTCCGGGGAGCCCGCGGTAACCGCCGCTGCCCCGACCAGCGTCCTACCGTCGCTCCCCGGACGCGCCAACCGCTGTCGTCCCGTCGGGGTCTGCACTGTTCGTCGTGTCCTTCGCCGTCGGCTGAAGGCGGTGCCCTGCCGCACAGAGCAGCGGGGCACCGCCCGGAGGACCGGCCGGCAGGGATGGGTACGGCCGGGCTCGCATGCCGCGAATCCCTCTTGCGGGAATAGGCGCGCGAAGCCCGTCTGCCGTTACTCCAGCAGGTCAGAAGGGCAAGGCCGAGGACTTGTGGCCGCTGTGGGTCGAGTTCGGCGTGTGCGTGTGCCCGTTGCCGTCGTCGGAGGAGCTGGTGGCCGGAGCGTAGGCCGGGCTGGTGGACGGGGTGCTGTTCGGCTTGTGATCGTGCGCGGGCGACGGGGTCGTCGAGGGCGCCCCCGACGGAGCCGAAGTGGAGGCCCCGCTCGGCTGCGGAATCGTCGGGCCGCCCGAAGGCGCCGCGAGCATGGCCGCGCAGAAGCCGTCGATCTTGTCCTCACCGCCGGCCAGCGTCGCCAGCCGCTTGTGGTCCTTCTCGCTGAGCCCGCTGTTGGCGTTGCCGTTGCCGTCGGCCTTGTGCGCCACGTACGTACGGCACAGCGCCAGCGCATCAGAGGCCGCACTCGACGCCGTCGACCCCGGGATGTCCGCGGTGCCGCTCGGAGTGCCCGGCACCAGAGCCCCGCTGTCGGAAGGGTCGCCGGAAGCGTGGCTCCCGCTCTGCGAACCCTGCGAACCCGGGTGCCCCGTCGACGAACCCGGCGAGGAGGCCATCGTCTGACCGTCGCGCGCCTGGTCCGGATCCGGCACCCCGACGCCGCCGAGCATATGGTGCGCGGCCCGCTGGATCGGCGAGGGCAGCACGTCGGCCTCCGCCGCGACCGCCACGCCGGTGACGGTCAGAGCCCCGGCCACGGCCGCCAGCTTCACACCGGCCAGCCGCCGGAACTGGAATCCAGCGCTGCGGCGCACCGGGGTGGCGCCGGCGTTCTCGAACGCCCGGCGCGCTGATTCGTACCCGCGAAGCTCGTTCGGCCACGGCGGCGCGGCCGCCGCGGACAAAACCTTGGCCACCGCCCGTGCTTCCGCCGAGGAACCGAGATCCGCGAGGAAGTCCACGCTGCTCACGGTCGTGCCACCTCCAGTGTCCCCCGACCCTGCGTGTGCGTCCGGCCGCCAGACCCCTTCCGGGGCCGCCGGACCGTCGATGCCCGCTGGGGTGTGCGCGCCGTCGGTGGCATCGCCGGCACCGTCCCAACCGGCCGAGTATGACATCTGCGGAGATGATCCGGCGACGGCAGAAATTCCCGTATTAGGAAGGGCCGCCGGACCAGGGGTCGGACACCGGTCCCCGGTTCCGACACCGGACTGTCGATCCGGAGTGGGAACCGCGGCCGGTCCGATGCCGGCCGCCCGGAAGGCGTCCAGCAGGCGTTCCGCCTCGGCGTCGCTCAACTCACCCATATTCCGCGCCCTTCACCGTGCGCGAACTCCGGCCGGTCGTCCTGCCGGGCCCCGCGTCGCCGGTCCCCTCCGCTCCCCCGCTGGTACCCGCATCCTGGCCGGTCTCCCCGCCGGCTTCTTGTTCGGCCAATATCGCGGCCAGGCGCTTGAGTCCGCGCATCGCCGCGATCCTTACCGCTCCGTCGCGCTTGTCCAGCACCTTCGCCGTCTGCGCCACGTCCATCCCGGCGACCACCCGAAGCAGCACCGCCTCGGCCTGGTCCTTCGGTAACCGGGCTATCAGCCGCAGAGCGCGCTCGGTGTCCTCGCGCTCGGCGGCGGCACGCTCGGTGTCGTCGGGGGCCGGCCAGTCGGTGACGTACTCGGCGACGTCGCCGTTGTCCTCCTTGCGGCGGGAGGCCTTGCGCAGCTCGTCCAGGGCGCGGTGACGCGCCACACGGAAGAGCCAGACCCGGAACCCGGCCGCGTCGCCACGATACCCGCGCACGTCCTTGGCGGCTTGAAGCCACGTCTCGCTGGCCACGTCCTCGGCCGCGTCGCCGACCACGGCGCGCAGGTAGCGCAACAGCAGGGGGTGCAGGGCGCGCCAAAGCTCTGCGAACCCCGTCTCCTCGCCGCGGCGGGCCGCGGCCAGGGCGGAATCCAGATCGCCCCAGGCCAAGCCGTACCCCTCCTCGAACCATGCGTGCGTGAGCGCCGCAGCTGCTACAGCTTGTCGCCGCCCGAACGATACACGGCCCGCACGGTCGCGCCAGACCAGATGTCCCGACACGCCACCCCGTTATGGCGTTTCCTTGACGACAGTCATACATTGGTGATGAGCAGACGGCGATACCGGCCGGACCGAAGCAGACCGACGCACAGCACCGGGAGGACACCGATGAGCCCGTTCCGGGGTTCGGTCCCGTTCACCGACAAGTGGGACCACTTCCGCGTGGAGCACGCCGACGGGGTCGCGACCGTCACCCTGAACCGTCCCGACAAGATCAACGCCCTGACCTTCGAGGCGTACGCCGATCTGCGCGACCTGCTCGCCGAACTGCCGCACCGCGGCGACACGCGGGTGTTGGTGCTCCGAGGCGAAGGACCGGGCTTCTGCTCCGGCGGCGACGTCAACGAGATCATCGGCGAACTGCTGAAGATGCGCCCGGACGAGCACCTGTCGTTCACGCGCATGACCGGCGACGTGGTGCGGGCACTGCGCGAGATCCCGATCCCGGTGATCGCCTCGATCCACGGCATCGCCGCCGGCGCCGGCTCAGTGCTGGCTCTGGCGTCCGACTTCCGGATCGTGGCCCGCTCGGCACGCTTCGCGTTCCTGTTCACGAAGGTCGGCCTGTCCGGTTCCGACATGGGTGCGGCCTACCTGCTGCCGCGCATCGTCGGGCTGGGCAACGCCACCAAGCTGTTGATGCTCGGCGACACCGTGAAGGCTCCGGAGGCTGACAAGTACGGCCTGGTCAGCGAGCTGGTGGAGGACGAGGACTTGGAGACGGCGACCGCCGCCCTGGCCCGGCGTCTGGCCGACGGCCCGGCGCTGGCGTACGCGCAGACCAAGATGCTGCTCACCCGCGAGCTGGACATGGGTCTGTCGCCGTCGCTGGAGATGGACGCCGCAGTTCAAGCTCTGCTGATGAACACTCGCGACCACGCCGAGTTCCACCGTGCGTTCAACGCCAAGGAGACACCGAAGTGGGAGGGCCGATGACCTCGCAGCCGGAGCCGTCGCAGTCGGCACCGTCGCACCCGGAGCCGGAGCCGTCAGCACCGTCGCAGCCGGCACCGTCGCAGCAGCCGACGATTCAGCCGCCGACGACCCCGCACGAGCTGGTGAACCCGCCGGAGCTGGCACCGGCCGTCGGCTTCTCCCACGCCGTGGCCGCAGGTCCCGGCCGCACGGTCTACCTCGGCGGCCAGGCCGGGATCCATCCCGACGGCACGGTCGACCCGAAGGCCACCCTGGTCGAGCAGTTCGACCTGGCGCTGGCCAACATGGTCGCGACGCTGACCGCCGCCGGCGCGAAGCCGGAGCACCTGGTCACCGTCACGGTCTTCGCCACCGACGCCGAGCAGTACCGCGCCGATCTGACGGAACTCGGCGCGGTCTGGCGCCGCCACCTGGGCAAGCACTACCCGGCGATGGCGTTCTTCGAAGTCAAGGGCCTGTTCGACCCGGCGGCGCTGGTGGAGCTGACCGGCGTCGCGGTGGTGCCGTGACCTCCGACGTCGCCGGGGTCGCCCGGCGGATCGCGGTCGTCGGCGGCGGCCCCGGCGGGCTGTACTTCGCGGCGCTGGCCAAGCAGCTGGACCCGGCGGCGACCGTCGACGTCTGGGAGCGCAACGCCGCCGACGACACCTTCGGCTTCGGCGTGGTGTTCTCCGACGAGACCCTCGGCGGCATCGAGCACGCCGACCCCGAGATCCACGAGGCGATGGCCGCCGAGTTCGCCCGGTGGGACGACATCGACGTGCACTACCGCGGCAAGGTCGTGACCTCCGGCGGCCACGGCTTCGCGGCCCTGAGCCGGGTCCGCCTGCTGCAGATGCTCCAACAGCGCTGCGCCGGCCTCGGCATCGCGGTGAAGTACCTGACCACCGCCCCGCCCACCGAGCAGCTGGCCGCCGAGTACGACCTCGTGGTCGCCGCCGACGGTGTGAACTCGGCGATCCGCACCAAGTACGCCGACGCCTTCCAGCCCTCGATCCGCACCCACGACTGCCGCTACATGTGGCTCGGCACGGACCTGGTCTTCGACGCCTTCCGGTTCCAGGTCCAGCCCACGCCGCACGGCGTCATGCAGGTCCACGGCTACCCCTTCGACGCGCACGGCTCGACGTTCATCGTGGAGATGCACGAGCGGGTCTGGCGCGCCGCCGGCTTCGACCGCTCGGCCTCCCGCGATTTCGCCCCCGGCGAGAGCGACCACGAGAGCATCGCCCGGATCGGCGAGATCTTCGCCGACATGCTCGGCGGCCACCGGCTGATCGCGAACAACTCGCGCTGGCTCAGCTTCGCGACCGTCACCACCGCGCACTGGTCGCACGGCAACATCGTCCTGCTCGGCGACGCCGCCCACACCGCGCACTTCTCCATCGGCTCCGGCACGAAGCTGGCCATGGAGGACGCCCTGGCCCTGGCCGCGTGCCTGCACGAGAACCCGGACATCACCTCGGCCCTGGCGGCGTACGAGGCTGAGCGACGCCCGGTGGTCGCCTCCACGCAGCGCGCCGCGGCCGCCTCCCTGCGCTGGTTCGAGGACCTCGGCCGATACACCGAGCAGGAGCCGCTGCAGTTCGCGTTCAACCTGCTCACGCGCTCACGCCGGGTCACGTACGACAATCTGAAACTGCGCGACCCGGAGTTCGTCGCGGAGGTCAACGGCGACACCACTCCCCCGATGTTCCGCCCGTTCCAGCTCCGCGAACTGACACTGAAGAACCGCGTGATCGTCTCGCCGATGGACATGTACTCGGCGCACGACGACGGCATGCCGAACGACTTCCACCTGGTCCACCTCGGCTCCAAGGCCCTCGGCGGCGCCGGCCTGGTGATGACCGAGATGGTGTGCGTCTCGGCCACCGGCCGCATCACCCCGGGCTGCACCGGGATGTACACCGAGGAGCAGCAGGCGGCGTGGCGGCGGATCGTGGACTTCGTCCACAGCCAGTCCACCGCGGCCATCGGGCTCCAGATCGGGCACTCGGGCCGCAAGGGCTCGACGAAGCTGATGTGGGAGGGCATCGACGAGCCGCTGCCCGAGGGCAACTGGCCCGTGGTGGGGCCCTCGCCGCTGCCGTACAAGCCCGGCGTGAACCAGGTCCCGCACGAGCTCTCCACCACCGAGCTCGACGCGATCAAGGCCGAGTTCGTCGCCGCCGCCGAACGAGGCGCCCGCGCCGGCTTCGACCTCCTGGAGCTGCACTGCGCCCACGGCTACCTCCTGTCGAGCTTCCTGTCACCGCTGGCCAATGAGCGCACCGACACCTACGGAGGCTCGCTGGAGAACCGGCTGCGCTTCCCGCTGGAGGTCTTCGACGCGGTGCGCGCCGTGTGGCCCGCCGAGCGCCCGATGACGGTTCGCGTATCGGCGACCGACTGGGCCCCCGGCGGCGTGGACGGCGCCGAATCGGTCGAGATCGCCAAGGCCTTCGCCGCCCACGGCGCCGACGCCATCGACGTCTCCACCGGCCAGGTCACCGCCACCGAGCAGCCCGAGTACGGACGCTCGTACCAGACCCCGTACGCCGACCGCATCCGCCACGAAGCAGGCATCGCCACCATCGCCGTCGGAGCCATCTCCTCCTACGACGACGTGAACTCGATCCTGCTCGCCGGCCGCGCAGACCTGTGCGCCCTGGGCCGCACGCACCTGTACGACCCGCAGTGGACGCTGCACGCCGGCGTCGAGCAGGAGTACAACGGCCCCGGCGCACAATGGCCGGCTCCGTTCCGCGCCGGCGCGCGCAAGCCTGCTTCCGGACGTACCGACGGGCCGCGGCCGCGGCTGGAACTGATTCGCGAGGGCGTGGAGGAGACGGCGCATGCTCGGTGGCGCCCGGGCGAGTGAGGGTTCTGTGTGCGGCGTGCGGTGATCGACCGGTCGGTGAGCCCCACCGATCGGCCCTGCCGCGAACGATGCCACCATGGCCTGACACGTAGTCGGCACAGGTCGGTGGCCGGGTAGGGGGGCGCGCTATGCCGGCGTTGCTGGCCTTGAGCTTCTTCATCGGATTTATCACCCCACCCATCGCGGTCTCATGGACGCTTGTTCATGGGACGAACGTTCTGGTCAAGGGACCAGAACGGCGGCTCAGAGAACGCCGGATGAAGCAGTACCGCAGACGTGCGGCGGACTGCGAAGGCATCGAGATCTGCCCACACGGCTGGACAGTAGCCTCATGCCGGTGCGCAGGTCTGACCGAGTGCTCCGACCACCTGAGGGCACGAATACTCTGGTCAGAGTTCAACGACCTGACCGCGCCACCGCTCCGACGCCGCGGCCTGACCGAAAGCGTCGAGTGGTTCGCGATCATGATCCTGGCCGTAGTCCTAGCGGTGATTCTCTTCCAGGCCATCGCAAACCACTGGCTCTGACACTGTTCCCGCAGTACTACCTCGACACCACGCTCTTGACGTAGCTCAACCCGCGTCCGCGCAGCCGGTCGTGCAGCCCGAAGAAGATGTCCGCGGCCTGCGTCCCCTGCCAGTCCTCCGGTAGGAGCTCCGAGGGCAGCCCAGGGTCGCGGTACGGCATGCGGCGCCAGGCGTCGAGCGCGAGCAGGTACGTCGCGAACGCGTCGGCGTCATCGACGGCATCGGATCCCCCAGCCGCGTCGGTCTTGAGGAATTGCTCGGAGAACTCCGCGTAACCGGCCTGCACCGCGCCGAGGTCCCACCATCGTGCCGCCGCCACGCGCAGGTCGGCGTAGGCGAGGTAGTCGGCGTGGAAGAGGTCTACGTACTCCGCGAGCTCCAGGCGCTCCAGCGTGTGGCGTGCCTCCTCCGCCAGGTGCGACGGTGCGATCCACACCCCCGGTGCCGTCGCCCCGAAGCCGAGCCGCGACAAGCGGGAGCGCAGCAAGTGGCGCCGATGACGCTCGGTCTCGGGCACCGAGAACACCGCCAGGACCCAGCCGTCGGACAGCTGCACGTCCTGCCGCACGTAGATGCGCCGGTCGCCGTCGGCCAGGATCTCCTCGGCCTCCTTCGACAGCGAGTACCCCGCGACGCCTCCGACCTGGCGCGCCTGGAGGAATCCGCGCTGCTTCTGCCGGGAGATGGCCGAGCGCACCGCCGGCGCGTCGATGCCGAGCCGCCCCAGCAACGTCACCAGGTCCGCGACCGCGATCCAGCCGCCGAGCTCGCGGCCGTACGCGCCGAAGAACGACACGATCAGCGACCGCGGCGTCGGCGCCTTCATGGCGGTGGCCTCGGACGGCGTCCCTTCGGTCTTCGACGGTTCGCTCACTGGCTGCGGTTTCCTCCTGGCGGCGTCGGTGGTGCTGGTGGTGCTGGCGGCCTTGGCCGCCTTGGCGGCGCTGGAGGCCTTGGCGGCGGTCCCGGCGGTCCCGGCAGCTCTGGCGGGCTCGGAAGCCTCGGCGGGCTCGATGGCGGTCTCTACGACGGGCTCGCGCGGCACAGCGGCAAGATACCGTGCCGCCCGCCCCGCACCGGGGCAGATCTCAACCTCAGAGCAGATCCCGGAGCTTGAACCGTTGGAGCTTGCCGGTGTTGGTCCGGGGCAGGGCCGCCACGATGTGCACGGCGCGCGGGTACTTGTACGGCGCGATCCGTGCCTTCACGAACTCCTGCAGGTCCTTCACGGCCGCCTCCCCCGTCGGCGCCTCGGGCCGCAGCACCACGAACGCCGTCACCAACTGCCCGCGGTCCGGATCCGGCATGCCGATGACACCCGCTTCCAGCACCGACGGATGCCGCAGCAGCGCGTTCTCCACCTCCGGGCCGGCGATGTTGTAGCCGGAGGAGATGATCATGTCGTCCGAGCGGGCCTGGTACCAGTAGTAGCCGTCCTCGTCGCGGATGTAGGTGTCGCCGGTGTAGTTCCAGCCGTGGCGCACGTACGTGCTCTGCCGCTCGTCGGCCAGGTAGCGGCAGCCGACCGGCCCGCGCACCGCCAGCAGCCCCGGTTCGCCGTCGGGGACGGGGTTGCCGTCGGCGTCCAGGATCGCGGCCTCCCAGCCGGGGACCGGACGTCCGGTGGAGCCGGGGCGGATGTCGTCGTCCGCCGCCGAGATGAAGATGTGCAACAGCTCGGTGGCGCCGATACCATCGATGATCTTGACGCCGGTAGCAGCGTGCCAGGCCCGCCAGGTCTCGCCCGGCAGCGCCTCCCCCGCCGAGACGCAGCGGCGCAGTGTGCTGAGCCGCGTGTCGCGGGAACCGTCGCCGCCTCCGCCGCCCCCACCGGTGTCCGGCTTGAGCATCGCAAGCATCGCCCGGTAGGCGGTCGGCGCCGTGAACAGCACACTGACGCCGTGCTTCTCGATCGCCGCGAGCAACGCTTCGGGGCTGCCACGCTCCAGCAGCACCGTCGAGGCACCGACGTACAACGGGAAGATGACCAGGCCGCCGAGGCCGAACGTGAAGCCCAGCGGCGGGCTGCCGGTGAAGACGTCGTCCGGTTCGGCTTTGAGGACGTGCTTGGCGAAGGTGTCGGCGATCGCCAGCACGTCGCGGTGGAAGTGCAGGCAGCCCTTGGGACGGCCGGTCGTTCCGGAGGTGAAGGCGATCATCGCGACGTCGTCCTGCGAGGTCTGCACCGTGTCGAACTCCGCGGGCTGGACCCGGGAGCAACGCTCGACCAGGTCGCCGGGTCCCTGGCCGCCGACGGTCACGACCTTCATGCCCGGGACGCCGGCCAGCTCGGCCTGCTCGTCGCAGCCCGGTGCGCACAGCGCCACGCTGACCTGCGCGATCCCGGCGACGGTGGCGATCTCCTCGCTGCGCAGCAGCGGCACGACCGTCACCACCACGCCGCCGGCCTTGAGCACCCCGAACCAGCACGCCACGGTCCACGGACTGTTCGGCCCGCAGATCAGCACCCGGTTGCCCGGCACGACGCCGAGCTCGGCCGTCAGCACGCGCGCGATCTGGTCACTGCGCCGGTCCAGGTCGCCGTAGGTCCAGATCTGCGCCTCACCCTGCTCATCGACGCCGCCGATCAGGCATCTGCGGTCCGGCCCGAACTTCGCGATCGCGGTGTCCAGCAGATGGCCGGCGCAGTTGAGCCGATCGGGGTAACGCAGTCCGTCGAGGTCGAAGCGCAGCTCGGGCCACCGGTTCGCGGCGGGCAGGCGGTCGCGGGCGAAGCTGTCGACGTGCGCTGACGGGAGCAGGTCCATCGGGTCCTCCGGGACTCCGCGGTGCTGGCTTGTTCTGGGGTCACACGGTGTGGTCACACAGGTCGTTCACGCAGGCTGGACTACAGCGGGGGCGGCAAAGGCCGGGCTCGACGGCTCCAGCGTACGACTTCTGTGACGGCAGTCAAGATTTTGTTACATTGAGACGTATGGAATCCGGCCCCCAGTTCCGCCTGACCCCGGCCCAGTCAGCCTTCTGCGCCCAGGTCCGCACCCTCGCCGAGACAGACCTCGCCCCGCTGGCCGCGTCCGGCGCGCCCGGCCACGTCAACCGGCCCCTGCTCGCCGCCATGGGCCGCCACGGCCTGCTGGCGCGCCTGTTCCCCGGAGGAGCGGACGGCCGCGCCGAGGCCGCCGCCCTTGACCTGTGCCTGCTGCGCGAGTCGCTCGCGCAGGTGTCGACCGAAGCCGAGACCGCACTCGCGCTGCAGGGGCTCGGCACGTATCCCGTCGTGCAGAGCGGCACCGAGGAGCAGATCGCGCACTGGCTGCCGAAGGTGGTCGCCGGCGAGGCGGTCGCGGCGTTCGCGCTGTCGGAGCCGGGCAGCGGCTCGGACGCGGCCTCCCTGTCCCTGGCCGCGACACCGACCGACGACGGCTGGAAGCTCAGCGGCGAGAAGATCTGGATCTCCAACGCCCCCGAAGCCGACTTCTACAGCGTCTTCGCCCGTACGACCGCTGGCGCGGGCGCACGCGGCGTCACGGCGTTCCTCGTCCCGGCCGACCGCCCTGGCCTGGGCGGCGAGCACCTGGACATGATCTCCCCGCACCCGATCGGCCGTGTCACGTTCGACGACGTCCCGGTCACGGCCGCCGATCTCCTCGGTGATGTGGACCAGGGCTTCCGCGTCGCGATGCGCACCCTGGACCTGTTCCGTCCGAGCGTCGGCGCCTTCGCGGTGGGCATGGCGCAGGCAGCGCTCGACGCGTCGATCGCCCACGCCGGCCAGCGCGAGGCCTTCGGCGGCGTCCTGAAGGACCTGCAGGCCGTCTCCCACAACCTGGCCGAGATGGCCACCCGCATCGAAGCGGCGCGGCTGCTCGTCTACAGCGCCGCCGAGGCCTACGACAGCGGCGAGAAGCGCATCGCCGGCCGCTCGGCCATGGCGAAGCTGTTCGCCACGGAGACCGCGCAGTACGTCATCGACGCGGCGGTGCAGATTCACGGCGCCATCGCCCTCCAGCACGGCCACCTGCTGGAACACCTGTACCGCGAAGTGCGCGCGCCGCGGATCTACGAAGGCGCCTCCGAAGTCCAGCGGACGATCATCGGGCGCGAGCTGTACCGGGGGTAGGCCGCACCCCGGTCACAGGTGCTTGGCGAACCCGCGACATACGCGCACCCGTCCCGAAAGCAAAGCCAGGGCGTGTGGTCGGATGTCGCGGATGTCGTAGCCCGCCATCGCCGATCCCTCATGGCGTCACCGTCTTCGTTCACTCACTCTCAGCTGACGTTGGCACTCGTCGTGCAAATCAGGGTACGTCCTAGCGATCGTCTCCAGCGTGCGCCTTCGCATCAGTTTCTCGGCGGCGGCGCGGCCGGCCTGCCCGAAAAGGCCCTCGATCGTCGCGTCGAACCGGATCAGCTCATACCGGAGGTAATTCACCTTCCAACGGTTCAGGGTGTTGCCGTTGACCTTGCCGGCATTGACCGCTTCGCGGGCGTCGCTGTGCCGGACGGCGCGGTCGGCCAGGACGTCCGGGGCCAGCCTCGGGATCGGCACCTGGTCAGCGGCGACCAAGCGGAGCAGTTCCTCGCGGCGTCGGTCCCACGCCTTCCGCGCCGCGGCGGACCTTCGGGCCGCCACCTCCAGACGGTTCACGAACTCCGTCGTGCCCTCGGCGGCGTCGATTCGTGAAAGCGCGAACTGCAGCATCGGAGCGGCGTTCGGGAAGTTCGGCCTGATGACGACGTGGTCAGGGCTGCCCAGGAAGTCACGGACCATCGCCTCGGTCCAGCCGCGGGCGGCGAGTTCCTTGCCGTTGAGATAGCCGGTGGTGGTGAGTGGAGCCATGGTGGCGCCCCCTTTCTCCTGTCTCCCCGCAGGAATGTTGAGGCACCAGGATGATTTGGGACGAATAGCCCGGGCAAGTCAGAATGCGGATAATTCACCCAGTCGGCCCTCGGGCTACGGCGTGTCGCGGCGTGGAACGACTCGCGGCCGCCGTGCGTTAACCGATCATGAGCGTCTTCTTCGACATATTCGTCCCGAGCCGGCGTCACGTCGAGGACGAACGCAACCGGCTGGAGTGGACCCGCGACGAGGAGGGCGAGGGCGACCCGCACCGCGGTCCGATCGACCTGGACAGCGGCGTGGTCAGCATCAAGGTGTCCGGGGACGGGCCCGAGCCGGAGCCTGAGCCCGAACCCCCCGTCACCAGGACAGCAGCGAGGGAAAGCCCCCGCAGCGAGCCATAGCCTCCAGCTCGTCCAGCGAAGCCTGGGCCTGCGCCGCGGTCTCCGGCTCCCGGTCGCACAACCCGCTGGCGGCGAACTCGTCCTCGTCCAGGCGCAGGATCTGCGTGTGGTCGGCGGACAGCCACAAGTCCAGATCGAGGTCGGCGACCTCCAGACGCGGTCCTCCCGGCGCGTCGGGGAGCACCACCGTCGGCCGTGTCACGTCGCAGTACCAGCCCTTGACCTCGCCCGAGGCGGCGTGGACCTCCTTGATCGAGTACCACCGGGAGCGCCAGTAGTGCTCCGTCCAGACGTCGCCGGGCTCGAACACGGCGAACCCCATGTCGCGCGGCACGTCACCGAACCAGGGTGCGACGAGCGAGATGTGCTCCCCGTCGTCCTGCCGTACCTCGGCCGGATACTCGACGTCCGGCCGCGGCGCCTTCAGCAGGCGGACGGTGATGGGGGCGCCGGGCTTCAGGGCTGCGTTTCCGTCACTCACGTCTTTCCTTATATCCGATACCGGTTCTCGAACGTCGCGGTAAGTCCCGCGCGCTCATCGAGTGTCGGTAACTTACGGCAGAGTAGGTTAGGGTCCTCCTGTGGCCGAACGCGAATACGTTTATCCCCCGGTGATCGGGGCCATGAAGGGCGCCTTCCGAGCGCTCGACCTGAAGGTCGAGGTGCGCGGGGCCGACCGGATCCCCCGCAGCGGCGGAGCGGTGCTGGCCAGCAACCACATCAGCTACCTGGACTTCATCTTCGCCGGGTACGCGGCGCTGCCGTCCGGCCGCCGGGTGCGGTTCATGGCCAAGAAGGAGGTCTTCGACAACAAGATCTCCGGCCCGCTGATGCGCGGTATGCGGCACATCCCGGTGGACCGCGAAGCCGGATTGTCGTCTTACCGCCAAGCACTTGCGGACTTGAAGTCCGGCGAAGTAGTGGGCGTGTTCGGCGAGGCCACGATCAGCCGCTCCTTCATGATCAAGGATCTGAAGAACGGCGCGGTGCGGATGTCCCAGGCCGCCGACGTGCCGCTGATCCCGGTGATCCTGTGGGGCACACAGCGTCTGTGGACCAAGGGACGCAAGCGCCGGCTGTGGCAGCGGCACATGCCGATCACCGTGCTGGTCGGCGAGCCGATGTACCCGAAGAAGGGCCAGAACTCCAACGAGCTGACCGCCGAGCTGCACGCGCGCCTGAGCGCCCTGCTCGACGAGGCGCAGGCGAGCTACCCGGACAAGCCCTCCGGCCCGGACGACTCGTGGTGGCTCCCGGCGCACCTCGGCGGCACCGCGCCGACGCTGGAGCAGGCGGCGGAGATGGACGCTCGCGGTCGCGGCGAACAGGAGGCCGAGGCCACGGCGCAGGAGCCGGCGAAGGAAGCAGTCGCCGTTCCGGTCGAGGAGACGCCGACGGCCAAGGAGCCGACCCCCGAGACGGTGACGGAGCCGGCTGAGACGACAGTCGAGGAACCAGCTGAGGTTGCGGCTGAGACGACAGTCGAGGAACCAGCTGAGGTTGCGGCTGAGGCACCGGCTGAGGCACCAGCCCCCGAGCAAGCCAACGAGCCGGTCAACGAGCCAGCCCCCGAGTCGGCCGAGGAATCGCCGCAGGAGACGGCCACCGAGCCGACCCCCGAAGCAGCCGACGAACCCGCCAAGGAAACAGTCGCCGCCAAGGACTCCGCACAGGACAGCTGAGGGGCATCGTCCTCCGGGTGCCGCCGGAACCCCCGGAAACGCCGTTTCCGGCTACCGTCGGCACCCGCCCCGTCACCCAGCAAAGTTCCCTTTGACGTGCCATGACCTGGCACTTTACCGTCAACGCATGGATTTCCAGCCGCATGACGACGCGCCCCCGTTGGCCTCCCCGCTGGCCGGCGTCGTGGCCGCCTTCATGCCGCGCATGGCCGAGTTCGCCTTCGACCCCGGCCTGCTCGCCGCGATCGACCAGCACGCGGCGGCGGTCTGCGACACGCTCAGCCTCGACCCGCCCCACGTGCCGATCCCGAAGCAGCGCACCGTCGCCCGCGAAGACCTGACGGACTATGTCCTCGGCTTCAAGGACGTGCTGGCCGAGACCGGCTGGGAGGAGCCGGTCGGCTACGACTTCGCCACCCTGCGCCTGACCGCCATCTGCTGGTTAGTCCGCGAGCAGGACCTGCTGGGGCCCTAGCCCGTCTCGGTATCCCTGCTACCCCGCGACCTTCCCCTGAGTGGATTCTCCGCTAGCCAACTCCGGGCGCGGTCGGCCAGGATCAAGCATGAAATCCCGACGTGCAGGCATGTGGTGGGGCACCGCGATCGAAGCACCCGACCCCGGCGTCCTGGCCCGGTTCTACTCCGAGCTCCTGGACTGGCCGATCGGTCACGAGGAGCCCGGCACCGCCATCGTCGCCGCCGCACCCGAGGGCCCGTACTTCGTCTTCCAGCAGTCCGACGGCTTCCGGCCGCCGGTGTGGCCGCCGGCCGAGAGCGACCAGCGCCCGATGATGCACTTCGACTTCCAAGTGGAGGACCTGGACGAGGCGGTCGCCGAGGCCGTCGCCCTCGGCGCGACGCTGGCCATGCATCAGCCGCAGGAGAACGTGCGCGTCCTGTTCGACCCGGCCGGGCATCCGTTCTGCCTGTGTCGCGACGCAGAAGGCTAGGTCAGGACCACCGCACACAACAGCGTCGAAATGCGCCAGGGCGCGGACCCGATTCCGTCGGACCCGCACCCTGGCGTTCCTGCGTCAGCCAACCCTGACTCAAGAGGTGTCACGCTGTCATGTCACGCTGTCGTGCCGGGTTCTCGGCCGTACGGCGTGTTCGTCTGCCTGGTCGTCCCCGTGTCGGCAGGCCGCCCGGCTCGGGCATCGGCGCGGCCCTTCTGGTAGGCCAGCGCGTTCTGCTGCACTGAGGCCTGAACCCGCGTGGTCTCCGCCTCGGCTTTGGTCAGCATCCGCTCCCAGCGCGACCGCATCGGCTGGATCAGGCCGCCACCGACACCGACGATGGCGATGCCTGCCATGGTGAGCAGCACCGCGTTCAGGATCGGTCCCAGGACGAAGGTGGCGACGCCGATCTGCGCCAGCGCCGCGATGATGCCGATGAAGGCGATGAACGACCACGCCACCCAGGCGACCACCCGGCCGTAGGAGGCCGCGGACAGGACGTTGGTGATGAACTCGCGCACGACGTTCGCCAGCCACATCGCCACCACGATGATGACCAGCGCGACGATCGCCTTGGGGATCCAGGCCACGACGCTGTGGATCATGGCGCTGATCGGGTTCGGCCCGAACACGCCCAGCGCCAGCTGCAGGAACACCAGCAGCAGACCGTAGTAGACGACCTTCACCAGGACCGTGGTCGTGTCCCACTTGGATCCGGCGAACACCCGTTCCGCGCCGGCCCTCTCGGCCATCCGCTCCACGCCGATCTTACGGAGCACCGCGTCCAGCACCTTGGCGATCGCCTTGCAGATCAGCCAGCCGATCAGCATGATCACGGCGAACGCGATCAGCTTCGGAATGATGCGCGTCACCGAGGTCCAGGCGTTCGTGATGCCGGAGCCCCAGTCGACCGATAGTGCGAGTCTCGGTCCCATATGTAGGTCCTCCATCGATGCGGTGACGGGGCAGATCCCCACATAGTTCGTAACACCGTCATTTTGTCGCCGCACTTCAGAAGCGCAGGTGGAGTACTCCGGTCAGGTGGCGGGAGGCAGAACAGTGCGATTGTGTGTTCGAATTCGGTGACACGGCCCGCGGTCCCCAGCACAGTGACGCGAATCGGCTCGAGCCCCAGCCACGTTGCCAATACCGCCGTGCGTGACACCGGCACAGACTTCTGGATGACCGTGGCGAACTCACCCCTGGAGGACCGGTGACCCGATCGTCGTTCGCAGACCTCGTCTTCACCGGCGGCCCGTGCTTCAC
>Ga0207671_10001462_pt1 | contig 27288 bp, 56 predicted proteins | sample KBSC24metaG_FD_184352 | JGI IMG/M metagenome (GOLD analysis project Ga0207671, IMG submission 184352) | Corn rhizosphere microbial communities from Kellogg Biological Station, Michigan, USA - KBS C2-4 metaG (SPAdes) (version 2) | ecosystem: Host-associated > Plants > Roots > Rhizosphere > Soil... | reverse complement strand
CGGTCCACAACACGCCAGAGAACTCCGTCAGGGTCGGCGTCGCGATTGGCCGGCGGGTTCTTCCCAAATCTGGATGGAGAGCCGAAGTGTCCGAACCCGAACTCACCCCTCGCGAGAAGCTGCCGGCGATTGTCGTCGCCTCCGCGGGGCTTCTGGCTGAGGCCAACCTGCAGATTCAGGGATTGCTGAAGGCGCTGGCGCATCTCGGATGCTCGTGCACCTGCCGAACGCGGGAAGTTGATCTCGGCGCTCACGAGCTGTTCTGCAAATTCCGCATGAAGGCCGAAGACCTCGGTTTTCGCGAGGTGCAGTCATGAGCGCTCACACCCTGTTGGATGCCGCGCTCTGGTTCATCGCCGCGTTGTGGGTAATCGAGCAGCTGGTTCGCGCCACCCGCGTGAAGGCTCCGAAGCGCAACCGCAAACTCCCGGCGCCCTCGCCTCTGTGTGAGCGGACACCGCGGCACGAGGAGCGCATGGCAGGGACAGTCTTCGCCGCTCGGCAGGCCGATTGATATGCGCGATCAAGTCAAAACCGCAGCGATCTGTGTGTTGTGTAAGTGCGGACTCGATACAACTCGGCCGCACGTGATCGTGGATCACGACTACGCACATCAGGATTGCGCTGACCGATATGACAGCCGCGACTTGGGCGGGATGGATATGCCGCCGTACGTCGAGGATCAATGGCCAGAACAAGACGAGGATGATCATGGAAACGACTGAAAATCTGCACTCCGCCCTTGCGGCCGCGCAGGGCGAGTTTGAGCCGATCAAACGCGACAAATCCGTCACGGTGACCATGAAGTCTGGCGGCAAGTATTCTTTCAGCTACGCGCCGCTAGAATCGATCCTACACGCAGTGACTCCAGCGCTGAGTCGCCATGGATTGTCGCTCACCCAGGCCACGACAGCGCTGGAGTCGGGCAAGGAGATGGTGGAGACCACCTTGCGCCACGCGAGCGGGGAGACGCTGAAGAACCTGATTCCGATCTTTGTGCGCGATGATGGTCCGCAAGCCTATGGCTCCGCCCTCACCTACGCGCGCCGGTACGGCGTGACACTGCTGCTGTGCATCTCTGCGGACGATGACGATGATGGCAACGCGGCTGAAGGCAACAACGCGGAAGTGACCAAACAGCCGGCTCCGCGAGGACCAGACCCGCGCATCAAGCAATACGCCCAGCGCTTCCATGATGCATTTGAGGTAGGGATCGACCAGGCGGTGATTGATCTCAACGCCGAGTTGCGCGAGGACGAGGATCTCTACCGGGCAGTATGGGGAAACCTACCGTCTGGCATGCGCCGGCAGATCAAAGAACTGGTTGAACGCTCCAAGGCGGCGTGATGGGACTGACGCCCGATGATTGCGACGGAGCGCTCCAGTTTCTGGAGGAAACATGCGATGCAATCGCGGCTGCAAAAGCAGAACTGGAGCGCTCCGCTATTCTCGCCAAACGCACGCGCAAACGAATCTTCCTCACGGCTGAAGGGCCCGTCGCGCAACGTGAGGCAGTCGCGGAGACGCATGCGGATGTCATCGCCGCCGACACACGGCATGTTGATGCAATCACAGAGTTTGAATCTCTCAAGGCCAAGCGAGAAGTTCAAGCGATCAAGGTGGATGTCTACCGGACTCAGGCTGCTTCTCGTCGAGTGGCTTCGAAGTGACCAAGTTTGAAGAAATGCGCGTCCAGCAGATGATGCGACTGGGGGCGAGATGAATCAGTGGGTAAAGAATCCAGTCTCTCTGCGGGACCGCTTCTATCAGAAGTTTTTGCCCATAACTGAGTCTGGCTGTTGGATTTGGGAAGGCTCTGGATCAAGTGAGGGGCGTTACGGTTACATCCGAGCAAACGGCCGTATGCAGCTAGCGCATAGGGTCTCTTGGGAGCTTCATCGAGGCCCGATTCCCAATGGCATCGAAGTTTGCCACCACTGCGATATCGAGCCTTGCGTCAATCCGTACCACCTGTTTCTCGGCACACACCTTGAAAACTGCATAGATCGAGACACGAAAGGACGCAATGTCGTCTCTTCGGGGAGCGAGCACGGGTGTGCAAAACTAACTGAGGAGATTGTGCTCGTCATTCGATCGAGTTCGAAGTCAGGGGTTCTTCTCGCTAAAGAATTTGGCGTAACTCCTACAACTATCAGTTCAATTCGTCATCGCAGGTCATGGAACCATGTATGACAAAGATCGAACAACTGAGGATCGATCAAATGATGAGGCTCGGTTGCGTGTGCTGTGCTTCCATCGAAATCGTCATGCCGGCCCAAGAGTGCCACCATTTACTCTATGGGAATCGGCGCATGGGCGACTGGTTCACGATTCCGCTCTGCGCGGGCCATCACAGGGGAGTTTGGAGCGAAGAGCAGCGCGAAGTGTTGGGGCAGATGTCGGTTCGAGAGAGGAAGAATTTCCTTGTCGCGATTTCCGACGGGCGCAAAGCCTTTACAACGATCTACCCCACGGAACAGACGCTATGGGAGACCGTGCAGGACAGACTCGGACTGCTGTGGCCGACTCCCAAGATTGTTGCAAGGAGAGCCTAATGCGCCGCAACAGTTGGATGACCCCTATCCGTATCCTCTGGCGCCAGGGCAACCACTGGGAAGCCATCGCCACGTGGCTTCTGATGCAGTGGATCTTCATGGAAGCATTCGTCCTGCCGAAGCACTCCATGCGCCGGGCGATCCGCGAGATCGAGAAGGCGAAGCGATGAGCGAGCAAACCCGATGGGGACGCCCTCTCCTGCTGACGCCGCGGGAGGAATTCGAGATCCGCCAGATGCGCGAGGCCGGCGTGAGCATTCGCGATTGCGCCGCGTACATGAACATCTCGAAGGCAACCGTCTACCGTGTCTTATCCAAGCTACGGAAAAAACTGGGCGCCGAAAAATTGCCCAACGGGCATAGTGCCCGCTCACATTTGACACGTGCCGTTGCAACTAACAACGAGAATCAAGCATCATGAATTTATGCGACCTCGCGACCGTGTTTACTTCTCAATATACATTATGCGCAACTGGGATAGGGCATAGTCCCTCACATGTTGCGGCCCGACGACATCCTTTACGGTATAAATGTCAACGACATAGCGCGCATTTGCAAGGTGGACATCACCACCGCCAGGCGCTGGAAACGCGGGGCCAAGTGCCCGCCTCAGACGGCACTCATGATCTTGGCGCGCGATCTGGGCTGTCTACATCCGCACTGGGAAGGCTGGACCATCAACTGGCGCGGCGAGCTATGTTCGCCCGAGAACTGGATAGCCACTCCAGGGGCCGTCCTGGCCGGCCAATTCCACCAGTCCCAGCTGGCCACGTACCGCAGCGAGAATCGGGCGCTCAAGGCAGCTCTGGCGGCCAAGGACGTCCAGGAGTACGAGGAACAGCCCCTGCCGGATCAGTGGCAGTTCGACGAGACCGCTGCCAAGTAATTTGCGACCTCGCCTCGCGCACGGCTGAAAATATTTTTGGGGTGCAGCTGTGAGCCCCACTCCGAACCGCGTCCCCCTGCTCGTCTGGCTCGGCGTCTTCATCGCCCTGACCATTACCGGTGCATCGGCGATCCATCTCGTGCGCCATCCCCCCGTGCCGCCGGTCAATCACTGTCCGCCGAGCGACAAAAGCAACCCGTGGTGCATACGCTAATGGACCTGAAAAACATCGAGTACTGCCTCGACCAGGGCATGGAGCTCCAAGTCACCAAGACCATCCTGGACGAATACCTCGCCCGCGTCTGGCTGGGCACCACGCAGAGCAGCCACAACGCCCTGGGCAAGTCCATTCCGGAGGCTCTCGAGGCGCTGGAGGCGTATCTGCCGAAGGTGGGGATGACGCCATGATGCGAACCGCTTACATGCGCGCGTACTACCGCGACACCGCTCCGCGCCGCCGGTACCTCGCGAACTTCCGCAAAGCCCTGCGCATCAACTGCGTCTGGCTGTTGGAAGAGATTCGCAACCATCGGGAGCCTGAAGTGACAGTCAACATGACTCCGCGCGTTCAACCGCTGCGCCGTCCAGTGTTGAGTTTGAAGAGACAGTAATGGCCGATGTTCAGCTAGAGGCCTTAAAACAAGGGGTTACGAATGGGTAAGCCGATTCTGTGTCTTGACTTCGACGGCGTGATTCACAGCTACACGAGTGGCTGGAAGGGTGCGCGGAATATTCCAGATCCGCCCATGCCTGGCGCCATCGAGTTCATCGGTGAGGCGCTGGCCGAAGGCTGGGATGTCGTGATTCACAGCAGCCGGGCCCGCTACTTCGGCGGCATCGGCGCAATGCGCTGGTGGCTCCAGCAGCACGCTGGGAACCTCTGGGACGGCCCTTTCGAGGGAACCATCTGCTCTGTGCGCTTCACCCGCTGGAAGCCGCCAGCGGTCGTAACGATCGATGACAGGGCCATTCGCTTCCAAGGGGTGTGGCCGGGCGTAAAAAGCCTTCGAGCATTCAAGCCTTGGAAACTATCGAGCACGACTGAACGGCTTCCAAGTGGAGGTATTTGTGAGTAACCACAGCGAGCATCCTTTCGACAGCCCTATTCCCGAGGCCATCGCCCGCGCGCTGAAAGAGCCACTGATCGGCGCCACAGGCACGCACCCGCAAGGAAAGCTCACTCCGCACGACGAGGGAGCGATTCAGTTCGCGATCGGCGTGAAGGACGGCAAGGTCTGTGTGGACTTCGGAACGCCCGTCAAATGGCTCGGCATGGAGCCGGGACAGGCGTTGGAGTTGGCATCCAGCCTGATCAAACACGCTCGCGACGCTGCCAAGGGCTCAGGGTCGATCCTGACTCTGAATCTCGGCTGACCGGATACTCACGCTGAGGGATGTTTCATGAGCACCGATAATGTCACCAAGCCAAAAGAGCGATGCGTGTTCGTGAGCACGAAAGCGACCGGCTGGTGGATGGCTGTCGAGGATGATTGGGAAGGTCTCAACGAAGACGAACGGCAACACCAGATCTACGAATGCGCAATGGACAACGACAAAATGCCACGCTTCCACTATGGCGCTCCGCAGGAGGTGAAGTCATGAGTGACCGAACACTCCCTACTGATGTTGAAGTAGTGACGCACTTCGCGCCGACCGCGAAGAAGTTCAATCAGCGGGACGTTATGTGCGGGTACGTGGGACCCAATGACGTCGTGTCGATGGACTCCGCTGCGTGCACCTGCACGGAGTGCCTGGACTGGATCCGACCGCCTGAACTCAGGAGTGAGAGGCTGAAGGTATGAGCGCGCCCACTTCCCAGGAAGAAAAACCTTGGTATCTGACACCTGAGCGTATGAACGAGTTACGGAAGACGTTGGAGACGGACATCAAAGATCGAAATCGACCCGCCCAGAACCCCGGCGGTTGCAATTGCGAGCGGTGCGGCTGCGTATTCATCGGTGAGGAATGGCACACGTTCTGCGCGGTGTGCATCGAGGAAGTCAAACGCGAATTGCGGGAGGCTCAAAATGGTTGAGACAGTCTCTTCCACGAAGCGCGTAAAGCCTCCGAAAACACGCTTGATGACGCGACACTCGAAGGACTGCTACGCCATCAAGAATACCCGCAACGGGACGTGGAGCACTCCGTGGGCCTACATGTCTGAACCCATCGAGTACCGAGACGCCATGGGCCGACGCCACAGGAGCGGCCACTATCGCTGGCTGCATCTTCGTTGCAACTGCACGCACTGCCCCGCGTGGGCAATCGTGCGCGAAAATGACATTCTGGAGATGCTTCCACATGGCTGAGGTCAACACTGCAGATGAGTGTCCGCATCCTGAGAATCGCCGGGCCTTCGATACCGGGATCGAGTGGTGCTTGGACTGTCAATCCGTCATGGATGAGAAAGGGAATTTCATTCCCTACCACCTGACAAACCGAGGCACCACAAAGTGCCCGCACTGCCCGAGGGACTATCCACATCAACACAGCATCGACCGCAAGGGGTTTGTCCATGGATAAATCATCCGAGACAGTCTCCGAAGAAGACCGTACCCGGAAGCGCGGCAAGCCTTGGCGCTACAAGATATGCACCGGTAGAAACCTGCCCGCGCATATCGTCAATCCACAGACGCGGCGCACGTTCTGCCAGGCGGAAAACAACGCGACGTGGCCCATGTGGAAACACCGAACACTTCCGGTTGGCGTGAAGGAGTGCCGGAACTGTCTATCGCTGGAGGCTCGCGCGAATGGCTGAGGTCAACACATCGGATGAGCAGCTCATCGAGACACTCAAACGCTTCTACAACGTAGAGACGCTAGAGCAACTCGTTATTGCCCAAGATGGGCATATTGAGCGGCTACAGGCAAAACTGCCGCCCACTCCCGATACACAGCCACGCAAGGCGAGGTTCGCGTGAAGGACTACATGATTCAGGTTTGGGAAAATGGTGCGTGGTCAGACTACTGGCCGGTGACCGCTAAAGATTCGCGAGCCGCCCGTACCAATGCTCGCGTAGCGCTTTCCCCTTTTTGGCGCACAAAACGGTGGCGCATTGGGCGGGAGTTGAATCAATGAGCATACTCACCTCAAAGAAGGAAGTCCCGACGTTTACCGGGCGCCTCTATACTGACGATGGCAACTTCAGTGGCAACTGGGTACGACGCGCCGAGGTGGATTCACTGTTGGACGAGATCAAGCGTCTGGGCGATGCTCTTGATAGGTGGGAGTCCCCATCGAATTGGGGCGCGTTCGTTGAATTGCTCGGCCTGCCGGTTGACCACGTCAACAAGCCGCTGGGAGTGGCCGCAGCTATCGCGCTCCTCAACAGGAAATTCGAGCAATATCAGCGTTGCCTCTATCGAGCCAACGGCCGGTTGACGATGCTCGGCCAAGAACATGAAAAGCTCGACTACTCCGGTGGAGATGGTAACGAGACGTGTGCGCCTCCTGCCCTTTCGGAAACTGATCGTGAGCGGGCGACCGAATTGCTCGCCACTGCCATCAACGTTTACATAGCCTTGGAAAAGAAGACGCGGAAGGAACTGGTTGATCTCATGCTGGCGGAGTTGGATGGCATGGAAGTCAGCACTACGCAGGAGCAGCTTATCGAAGAGTTGTGCACCCGAGTGCATCCCGATTGGTATAAGGAGATTGAGCCCAGCGCGCAGAAAGCCAGAGATGGAAAGGAAACAGGAGGTAGTCCGAAGTGAGTGAATTGACAGAAGACTTACTCAACACGTCTCTCGGGCTATTCTCGAATGCTCAGAACCCGAATTTCAAACCGAGCCCAGAGACCATCATGAAATGGTCGAATTTGACGTTCGCGGCATACAAGGAAATCTATCGCCTGTGCGGCGAAGTGCATGCGGCAGATCTGGCCGTTGCAAAGATGCATTCGAGGCTGAGGGCTGAAGCGCTCACTCAGAAAGCCGCAGTGTCTCCAGACGATCCGAGTTACTACAAGAACCATGAGCCGGCCTGCGCGGCACTCGCTGCACTGGAAGACGGAATGCAAAACTGGCCGCGCGCGTGTAACTGCAGGCACAGTAAGAACGGGTGAGTATCTCTGTGAAGCACATCGACTTATTCGCGGGAATCGGAGGATTTTCAATTGGATTCGAGCGAGAAGGAATCGAGACCATCGCCTTCGTCGAGTCAGACGCAGGGTGCAGAGACGTGCTGCGCGCTCAGTGGAATGGCTTATGGGCTTCCCAACGGGGCATACCGCCGTCATGCCATCGGAAATGCCGTCTGCACGAAAGTCTCGCAGCTGATCGCCCGCGGAATACGACTTACAGTCAACGAGCAACAATCATGACCGCAACCACTATCTGGATCGTGCTTGGCATAGGTCTGATTGCCGGCAGCGCGATTGGCTTGGCGACTGAGAGGCGAGTTTACATCCGGAGGAAGTTAATGGGCTACTTTCCAAACGGCACTGCGGGTGAGTCGTATCATGAGGAGTACTGCTCGAAGTGTTTGCATGATCAGCAGGAAGGCGGCTGCCCGATCTGGTTCCTCCATGGCCTGCACAACTACGATGAGTGCAACAAGCCGGAAAGCTTTCTGCACGTCCTGATCCCACGCTCGAAGGACGGCATCGGTAACCGTGAGTGCTCAATGTTCCTGCCGAGTCTGGAGGATCAGGTCTCCCTCGCGCACGCCTCGCGCTGTCCGGTGTGCGACGAGCCCTATCACGGCGCCATGTGCGGAGGAGTTAGTATCAATGGATGACCGAGTCTACTGCATGACCTGCGGGTGTCCGAAGTACGAGTTCACCGACAAGGAAATCGACGCTATGCGCCGTAAGCTGGCTGCAACGTGGCACCAGAGTATCACTCAGGTGACCGAGTACGAGGCGGTGTACTACCTGCGGGGTGGCAAATGATCCCGGTGACCTTCCCAGAATGCAACGTCATCCTGGCCATGGGTCAGGACGAATACGAGCCTCTGCAGGCTTACCGTGCGCCAGACGGGCAGACCATCTGCGCGTTCAGGCTGTCACCGGCAGAGCTGGCGGAGATCGCCAAGTCTAAAACGATCTGGATCAGCCACCCTGACATTCAACAATCCATTTCAGCCGATCGGGCTTTCGACGCAGTGCCCCTTCGAACGAGGCGCTGACAGCGCAAGACCATCTATTTCAACAGAGGAGAAGTGAAGTGTCCGAAGAGTCAATTGAGAATGAGATCCAAGCCAAGGGCCTGAACGCCCCACGGCTCACGCCAGCCAAGATCGACGCGGCGATTGCCAAGGAGCAGTACCACGTGTTCGAAGGCTCTCAGCTCACCGTGTGCTGTCTCACGCTACAGAACGGGTTCACCGTTGTAGGCGAGTCGGCCTGCGCGTCACCTGAGAACTTCAACGCGGAGTTGGGCCAGAAGATCGCCCGCGAGAAGGCGCGCGACAAGATCTGGGCGCTGGAGGGTTATCTGCTGAAGGATCGGCTGCACGCTCAAGTCGGGCAAGCGGCATAATGAACGTAGGTCGGCCGGAGAGATCGCTCCCGCCCAGCAAGCCAGAACAGCTTTCGGATGCCGTCCCGCGTGACCATCGCCATGAAGCTGTCTCCGCTGGTGGCGCATGCGCCTAACACGGGTACCCCTCTCCGCCCGACCTGCTCAAACCGTGGGAGTGTCCGATGGCCCCTGAAACCCCGCCAGATCCGCCTCAGTGTCCTATCTGCTGGAATGGGCGTTGTCGCGGCGGAACAGGATGCCGCGGTAAACCACAGGGATGTAGTCCCGATAACACTTGACTCCGTTTATATAAACGGATACTCTATGACCCATGGCAAAGAGCAGTACGGAACGGCAACGGCAATTGATCGACAAGCGCGAGAAAGCCGGCCTGAAGCGGTTCTTGGTCTGGGCTCACGTCGAGGACTGGCCCATGATCAAGCGGTACATAGAGCGTCTGGCGAAGCGGAGGAATGTGAAATGAACGATGCCAACTGGTTCCATGTTTTCGATAGCACCAATTCCCTGTGGCTCCACGATGATAGGTCTTGGGGACCATATCGCGGCGCTGCTGAATTTTCGGACCTCGATGAAGCTCAGGAGATCGCGCTTCACGAGATCAAAAACAAAGGCTCCGACTACGAAGGAACAGTGATTGTTCTCGCCGATCACGGGCAAGTCGAAGCGTAGACACGGTACCAACCAATGAGGATCTCCCCAGTGAAGTACGCCGACCTAATTTTGATGCCTATTGATCAGGTGCGTTCATTTTTGTTGGCTAATCCTGGACATGTGGCTGCTGACAATGCACTGCGCGAACTGGAATCCCAAGTCAAGAATGCGCGTAAATTGGCTCGCCAAGGGCGCAAGACTGCTGTGGTCAATGGCATGACAAAGAATCGTTTCGCGCACAAGGGCGGGCGGCGCTGCCCAACGAATCACCAATTGGGATAATCGGCACTGTAGGCCAACACCAACTATGACTGCGGCAGCCCTAACCTGGATCCCGATGGCAACGCGCGTTCTGTCCACGGGCTGGGTGATGATTAGACAATCCGGGTGCAATTCCCGGGGGCAGCCACTTCAAGGTAACTCAATATGAAGTCCCGTACTGGAAATCGAGTTATCGATTTTGACCGCAACCATCCGTGGGTTGGCTATCTGCTTGGCATGGCCATTGTGGCAATTTGGTGCAAATTGATGTGGCTCGGTTGGGGAAGTGTCATAAGGAGTCTATGGTGACAAAGATTGTAGTCCGTGACGGATTGGCGTGGCGCTACGAAGGCGAGGTGCTGGTGACTCTGACGCCAGGGGAATGCGCCGATGCGATCGAGCGCCTGCAAGGCATCCAGCGCGACTTCCACAACCTGGACGATCTGGCGGCCATCAAGCAACTGCACGCCGCGGTGAAGACGGCCCAGGAGCTGGCGGCTACGCGGCTGATGGAGATCGAGCGGCTGAAGAAGCTGCTGAACTTCGCCAATCGGGAACCGCCGCACTGCCCGACCTGCAACTGCGATCAATACGACTCGGAGAAGCCCGCGTGACACCCGAAGAGATTGCCGAGATGAGCGAGGACTGCCAATGCTCATGCAAAGAACTGGACCAATACAAAGCCTGGTGGGAGCGGGATAGTATCGCGCTCGGCAACGCGCTTAACGAGGTGAACTTGCTACGCGCCTGCAATGAGGATTTCCGCGCTCAGATAAAGCAACTCAATGAGAAATGCGCTGAAACTCAGGCTGAGTTGGATCACACCGTAGCCAGTCATGCGAGGCGTCAACACGAACCGTCAGTAACTCGCTTGCCAGTCCCCGGAACAAAACTGGCGCGGCTTTCGGACATCGCTGATGATCTCGTGAAAGAGATGCGTCGCCAAGGAATGGAGACCCTGCAATCGGTCTTCGATGGCGTGAAGGTGCGAGTCGAGCCGTGGCGTGAGCCGCAGCCGTGGGGGACCAAACGCGAGATCTGCACCGCCGAGCAAGGCCACAGTTATTCGCAATACACGGAGGGGCGCCGTTGCATCTTCTGCGGATCGCCAGGAACTGAAGTGAAATCGGGAGGATCTCGTGAAGGTTAGCGAACTGATTGAGGCATTGAAGAAGGCACCTCAGGATGCCGAAGTGACCACCGAAGGCTGCGACTGCTTCGGAGATGTGGGGAAGGCCGTCATCTGGGATGAGCCCGGCGCGAAAGGTAGTGTCGGCGTCATGCTTTGTCGCAGCAATTCGGCTGATTTCAAAGACTCACAGGCACTCTGAGAACCGGACCATCTACATGAACGAACAACGCGAATTCATCGATGTGGTTGAACTGCGGCGGGTGCCGACGGTGAGGGAATTCAAGGATGCCTTCGAATTCTGCAAGGATCGCCCGGCTCACTGGTTGCAGAAGTTGTGCCTGTGGACGCTGCGAAAACTCGGCTGCTACGCGAGCCTCGAGACCGTGGAGGTGCAGCGCCACCACATCGGCAAGAATGGCAAGCGGTTCATGGATCGGCTTTGGCAGCGCCGTAGCGCGATGCAGGGCACGCTCGACATGGATCCAACTCGGTTGCTGATTGGCTCCGAGGAGTATGCGGAGCTGATGAACGAGGCCGTCAGCAATACGGCCTTCGATTTCAATACGGAGTATTACAAGGGGAACGGCCCCGGACGCCAGCCGACCGTGATGGGTTTACACGTTGAAGTCATTCCGTGGATGCGCGGAATGCTTCTGCTGCGATGAACACTCAGCGTCGATGAGAACCTCTATGTACACAACTACCGCGATGACGATTGGACCCTGTTCCGCTGGCCGCCACTCTGTGTGTGGACCGGCTGACGCCTTCCCGCCAAAGTGTGAGGCGTGTATGCGTGAAGAACTGGAGACCGATGCGGCTCGCTATCGCTACCTTCGTGACCATTTGGGGCTGGGTTTCGCGGTCTACACGGGAGAGCGAGAAAGTGTTGCTGGCCCTACCCTACTTGATATGGCCGTTGACGCGGCAATGAAGAGACGCTCATAGCGGAGGAGCATTCGTGCTCTCCCTGTTCCTACCTAATAGACACCGCAAAAATGGATTTCGGGCGCATTAGAATCTAAAGAAGTGTGAATGAACGACATCGCAGATAAGAAATGATGATGTGTCTGGACTGGGGTGAGTTCCAGGTGTGGGCCGGGATCCTGATGGGAGCCTTCGCCACGCTGGCGATCGTCCTGTTCAGCGCTGCGTATCGAACGCGAAGGCGTCAGTGAACGCTGATTGCGTGATGACCGCCCCAATAGCCGTTGGCGGTATACAACAGCGCAATCAGCATAATAATTCCTAGGATCGCCCATACGAAGGCCAGTGTCTGCGCGGCTGAGTCAGTGCCTTCTCAAGAGGCCACTTCTGTAGTCTCTCAGCTAAGGTATTGTGGTTTATGCCGAGGCGTCGAGCCCATTCAGCTAAGTGTAACCGTTCGCCACGGAACTCTATCAATCGGTTTTGACGTGTATTGGCTCCTTGTTCTAGGGGAGTTGCCCATCTGCAATTACCCGTTTCGTAATGACCATCATTTTTGATTCGATCTAAAGTCTTTCCCGGCGGCCGAAGGCCCATGTCTCGAAGGAAATTAGAGAATTGATGCCACGACTCCGAAACCCGAATGCCTCTTGCGCCGTACTTGTAATACGATTTGTTGTTTTTATTTTCACATCGATTGACCATCCCGAACCAGATTCGATACTCAACGGTTCCAGTACCGCCATGAGTGGTGCGCAGGGCAAGCAATGTCTTTCTGTTCCAGCAACCGCAAGACTTGATCAATCCACGCCATAAGTGATCGAGTTTGACCGTCTTTTGGACACCACAGTCACATTGAACGAGAACGTAACGGCGGCCGCGAGGCGCTACTTCCGCAAGGAGAGTCAGATAGTGGTATCGAGCGCCGAGGGTGATAGGCTTGCGAGCAGGCATGGCGACCTCCAGAACAGGTTGCTGTGATTAGGGCGCGCAGTGTTATCAGCACTGCGTTGCCCGCAATTCTAACATCAGTGAATGGAGATGTGGGAGCCCTGCACGTACTGCAGCAGCCACAGCAAACAAATAACACCGATCACGACGTAGATGACGACCTTAACGATTTGCGGTATTCCGGGGATTTGATTGATCCCCCACAGCACCAGTCCAATGATGCATAGGACGATAAAGAAGACCAGCAGAGTTGAAATCATAGGTCACCTCATTTCACTTTGGCTGCCGCAGTCGCTGAGACATTGGCGAGAATGTCGGTCTTCGCAGCACTGCCGGCGCTACTGCCAAAGTAGTACGCGATGATTCCAGTGAAGGCCGTTCCGAGTGATCCCAGAAGCACCAGGACGACGTCTCCGCCGACTTGAGGCTTCCCATAGGCTACGAGATACCCCAGGACCCCAAAGAAGCCCGCAGTGATCCCGTAGGCTAGTATTTGAGGGGTGGTATCCCGGACCGCAATCTCTCGAGCTCGGGCGTTCGCGATGTCGTCATAGACCAGTTTTTCCTCATCGATCCCCAGGCGCTTCATCTCCACCTGGAAGTCGTTGTTCGCTTTCGTGAGCGCGAGCAACTGGTCTGGGGTCGCGGTGAGCAATGCCGCTTCAGCCGCTTTGTCGTCGCCTTTGGGCGTCCCGAGCGCCGCGGAGATAGCCGCGCTGGCAAGAGGCCCGAAAGGTCCTCCGACCGCAAGAGCCACCGTCGGAGCCACCGTTCGCAGGATCTGAAGTGCTTTCGAGCCAAAACTCATAAAACTCTCTCGTAACGCCAGTTGCCCGGCCTACCAGTTGCAATCAATGCCTGCCGACGCGGAGTTGCGCCAGGCACTGCAATGGCAATATGGATCCATCCGGTGGGCCCGCATTCTTGTATGATTTGATCTAGGGGAAGTTGGGATGTCCGCAAAGCGTGAAAGGCATTCAGCAGCGGCAAATCAACGGGCACGAAGTCTGCGGCTAGACCATCCATGTGAGCGCTCGTTACCGACCCTCCCACCGCATCATTGACCGCAGGGGATCGGTAGCCACTGTGTATTCGCAGCGGCGCTCCCAGAAGCTCACGTGCCGGCTCGAGCAAGGTATGGCAGAGAGTGGCCAGGCAGGCCGCCTGCGTCATCGAGGGCACGTTGTCGAGTCCTTTGCGTAAGGCGACTTCGGAGAAGACGAGTTCCTCCAACGTGAAATTCGGACTGAGATTCATTGTCGCTCGTCCTTTTCCGGCCACTTCGGGGGCAACTCACTTTCAGGTAGTGAGTGCGGCGGGTAGTAGGGCTTCGGCGGCTCTTTGGGTTCGGGAGGCACCACTAACAGTTTCTTGATTTCCAGCCACCAGTCTTTGAAGCTCATGGCGTTGCTTTCTTGAACATCACAAAAACGATGCCGATAAACAGTTGCACTGCCAACATGGCCCCTAGCCCCATCCACAGGAACTTCTGTAACCCCTCTACCTTTTCTACCAGGGCGCGATGCGAAGTCTCATACTCAATGCGCGGCATGAACTTGCTGGCCGCATCGGTCACCATGGCGCGCATTTCGTTCACGGCTGCAAAGCGCTTCTCGGTAGATTCTTCAGCTTTGTCTACCGCGCGTTGAATCGAGGAGAACCGTGACTCCATGTATTCACGCAGAGTCACGGTCTCATCGTTCATCAGCAGTGCGTGGCCAGGAGGATCATGGCGGCCAAGGACTGAATGTCCTGTTCTGTGACCGAGGCCGGCGCCTTCGCGCAGATCGTGTCCACCGTCAGCTTGCACGGCTGCGGCAGCGTGTCATAGATGCTCGAATCAGTTGCTGCAGGTTTCAACACCGCGAGCCGCTGAATGATGATTCCGCCGGACATAATCATTTCTCCTTACAGTTGAGTTCCAGAGCCAGAACGTGGGCCTTCGTATCTGCGAATGGACCCTGCTCAAATTTGGTCAGCGCGTCATCACGCAGCCAGACCTGCGTTTGAATGTCCTTCTCAGCATCGTGCAACTTACTCCAGAGTACAAGACTGGTTATAACAGACACTGCCATGACCACTGAGATTAGGATCTCCCGCGCATCTTTCGGCAAACTAAAGCGTGTGATCTGTACCGGAGCGCTGTTGCCATGGACTGAATCATCAGAGCAGTTATTCATTGGCTGCTCGTGCTTGTGCTGTGCGGCCCACAGATCCGCTTTCGCTGCGTGAAATTCCTCTGCCTCGGCTCGATGCTCATTGGCCAGAGCGCCCGAGGAATGACGCGCTTTCTCATGTTCATCATCTCCCGCCTTGAGAAGTGCCTCCAAGGCCTTCGCGATCGTCTTCTGCTTCAGCCACAACCATATTCTTTCCATCGCATATCACTTGCGAGCTCGATGGCTCCCCCCTGTCAATTGAGGCACCGAATCAACCTGCTGCCATCGCCCTTTTTGTTGATCCAATTCGCTGCGCAGTTGCGCAAACTCACTCTCGAGAGCTAAAAATTGCTCATTCGTCACCGCTGGAGGCCGTTTCGCAATGTCATCCACCTTAGTCTCGATGGTCCCCATCCGGGACTTGAGATCGTGCCATCCTATCGCTCCGCTGATCACGATTCCCAATCCGCCAATGACGAGACTGGGATTGCCACGCACCCAACTCCAAAACGGTGAGACCCGCTTGAGGACGCGAGTGGTTGCATGATCATCATCGGTCATAACATCTGAATATCGACTTGCTCAGAGGTATACGAACTCGACCAACTGAGGGCGATCAATCCTGAATTGCTGCTGGCAATGGAGTTACTGCCTCCCACTGCGCCGAACTCTGCCGTAATACTGATGGTTCCATTGCCACTCGTGCCGGAATGATCCGCGCCCTGGACCGCTACGGCAGTAACCAGGAAACTCTTGGCAGATACGTTGAAGTCGTTATCTTTCTCCACAAACATCAGAATCGACTTGCGATAGTTTCCGCTCCCGCCGACATTCTGATTGGCCGTGAGTCTGAACTGGTAGATGTTGCTGAACTGGTAGGGAACCGTGACATAGTGCGAACCACCCACCGTCCCGATAGGGCCGAACCAGTCACGGCAACCTCGGATAAAGATCGGAACTGTCGCTTGCGCGTTCACCAATGCCTGGGTGGCGTCCCCTTGCATGTCCGTTACCCGTACTACCGAGCTACTCGAGCTGTTCGTGATGCCGATGACTGGATTGGTGCCCAAATTGGTGTTGTTTCCGGAATATCCGCCGCCAAGTATTTCAAGGGTGGACTGTGATGAGCCGCCGAAAGCGATCGGTGCATTGGCGCCCCCGTTACCCGGTAGATTGCGCAGCGAACAGTTGTTGAGGCGCATCGTTTCGTTGGCTGTACTGATCGCCGCAGCCAAGGTGGACTGGGTGTAAATGGTAGGCGATATCGAGACGGTTCTCAGGCCATCAAACAGACAGTTATTGAAGTCGATGATGCTGCCGCTACCCGTGCCGTATTGATAGGCATAGCCTGGCATGTTGTGGAACGTACAGGCATCGAATCGAGCATGAGCGCTTGCGGACCGGTTCAGGATTGTACCGGTGAACGTCGCGAACTGCTCATTGTAGAGCCACTCACAATCCGTAAACTTCAGTCCCCGGATAACTGCCGCATCTGAGAGGAGTACAGAGGATATATTGTTGTATTCTGAATGCAGGTTACTAATCTGGATATCAGCCGGTGACCCTCCGATGATGATATCTGACTTGCCGTCGAAGAAACTGACGTTGCTAATCTGCAGATTCTGGGAGGTCCCAGAGATCGAAATACCTCCCTGGTGTACATCAAAAAAGATTCCGGATATTTGCAAATCGTTAGCCGAGTTGATGTTGATGGCAAGACCTGATGCACTGAAGAAGCAGTCCCGGCAGACCGCTCCTGCGATGTTGGTAAAGTCAACACAGCCTTGAGACGGGCCGCCCAGAAAGTACATGTCTTCAACGGAGCAAGGCTGGCCGCCTGAATCAACCGTGGGGGTGCCGTTGATATTCCCCCAGCCCATTTTAAAGGTGGGACCCGTTCCCGAGTTGTTGCATATCAGGTAGGTCGCGCCATACGAACCCCTGACGCGCTGCCCCTTTCGGACGTAGACAGTCCCGTTGATCGCCACCGGCCCGGGCGGAAAAACAATCTCCTGCAGGGTGGCAAACAGCTGGTAGGGAGAAATAGATAGCGTGGCCGCGTTGGCCGCCGCCGTCATGTCCGTAGTGCCGGGAACCGTGTTGACACCGTATCGCAGCAGATGCCCTGGCGGGTAGAAATAGTTCGCCGGGGTGATATTGGCGATGTGCTCTCCGGAACTCAGCGGATAAAACTTCTGCGCCAAAGGGGTGAGGTCCGCCAACGGATTGAACGGATCGCCCGAGCGCAGGACATCCCCCGGAATAGTGGGGTCCTGACTATCAGGGTAGTAGATGACGTACTTGTATGGGTCGAGCGAGTCATCCAGGAAGATAGCGGGAAAATTGCCGTCCCCATCGGCTTGCACCGGATTCTGTAAAGCGATCGTCAGCGCGGCATCTGCGTAAATCGGCGCAAGCGTGCTAGTCTGAGTCGAGTAGAAGCCGATGAATGCGCCGGCAATGGGCGCGTTGATATTATCCGTCGCGCGATAGAACGGCGGAGTGAACAATAAAGCCATGGGAGTCCTATGCAAAGCTGGCAATGGGCGCTGTTACTGCGTCCACTGGTGCTGCTGATATTTCTGGGTGGAATCGTGGCGCCCATCCGTTGGGCGATCATGAAACGCATCCCCGAAGGGAAGCTCAGACGGTTATTGCTGACCCGCCTCAATTAGCGGCAAGGTTGCTGCGGTCGCCGGAAGTACGACTCGAGGCGATTGCGTCAGGGCATTCAAGGTGAGCGTGCCCAGAGCGTTTGGCGCGTAACTGGGCTGAGCTAGGAACCGATTGACCGGCACGGAGAGCAAGGTCTTGCGCGCTAGAGTCGAAGCAACAGGAAGTGCCAATAGTTCCGGATGACCGGTGAGTGCCCCGCCGGCCGCACTGGCAAACGCGAGCTTGGAAACACCGGGTCCTTTCACAGGTTCGCCGGCCACCTCTCCAAAGGCTTGTCCGAACTCACCTGCTTTTCTCAAGCCGCCATCGATTCCTGCATTACGTTCGAGCTGCCTGGCCAGGATCCGTGCATCGACGTTTCCGGTAGCATCATTCAACGCCGCATCGACGGTATAGGTCTTCGCAATGGCTTTGCGGGCGTCCTGGAACTGCTTCAGCAAATCGGGCTTACCGGTGGCGTCCAGATGTCGTCCGATCATGTCTTCGAGCGCATTGGCGCCCTTGGATTGAGCCTGGGCTAACGCGAGGTCTTCGGGATTGGCCGAGCGGCCCGCGAGCTTGAAATTCGCAGACGCTTGCTGCCTCAAGCGCTTGGCGTACTCCACCGCCTGCGCCGCGCTGAAATTATCTTGGGCGAGCGAATTCACCAGTGTATCGATCTTGTCTGCGGCCGGGGTCGTGGCACCAGGAAACGCTTTAGCCACATCCTCCGATGCATTGGTAATGCCGGTGAGCGCGTTCAGATATTCCTGGTCGGTCTGAATCGTCCCCGCCTTTTTCACTTGGGCGTAAACCTGCCCGGCCTTCGCGCGGACATCGTTCAGCGCCTGCTGCGTGATCGGCTGGTTGGCCGGCAAGCCCAAATCTTCAGCGGCGAGTCGATTGGTAACGAGCTGATTTTTGACCTGGGCCGCTTGCTTGGTGGCGTATCGACCGGATGCACTCTCAAGGGCGGTATTGGTCAAAGAGGGGTTGGTTGTCGTGGGTGGTACCACATAGCCGGCCGCTTGGGATGCTTCGAGCGTGGCATCCCGAACCGAATTGGCCGCTTCCATATCCACAGCCGATTGAGTTCGACGAGCGAGGATCCGCTGAGCACCGGACGCCACCGCATTTCCGATCGCCTGGCCGCCCGCTCCCAACGCCCCGCCGAGGGCTGTGTTGCGGAGAGTCTCACCGGTGGATACGGACGGCTGGAGGGCGCCCGTTGCCGCCCCTATGAGGCCCGCGCCGGCGACCGTATTGGCCCCGGGGATGGCTGCCGCGGGCAACGTGGCGGCGACATTTCCTACGACGTTGCCCACCCTTCCAGCGCCGGTCGCCATCAGGGGCGCATCTCGTTGCCGAGAGTCCTGAACATCCTGACGACTCACGAGCCCCAAATATTGGCCGGCGCCGCGCCCGAGATCGACAAAAGCTTTTCCCGCGCCTGAAAGTGCGTTGGAGGCCATGGCGCCGATTTCAGACTCCACTGGATTGGCGGAATTGGGATCGGCGCGGGCAATGGGAGACTGAGCGGCTTGGGCGTACGCGGATCCCGTGGGTACGAGTTCGCCATTGATGTAATCGAAGCTCCGGGCTGGAGCTTTAACAACCGGGGCGGACATCCACGCCGGCTGCGCACTATTAGGGAGAGCACTCACCAACGGAGCGTCTTGCCATCCCATTAGGGCTTCTGCCTCAGTTGACCGTCTGGGCCGATGAAGTGAGCGCCACTCGGAAGCTTCGCGAAGTCATCATCGCCGGTAATCTTCACGGGCGAAGCGGCAGAAGATGCCTGACTATTCGTCGGCAATCCAGTTTGCTTCGCAAAATCCATCAACGTGGCGTTGGGGTTCTTGGACTGCTGCAACTTCGTAATGTCGTGTTGCGTGAAGGGAATGGCCTGCTGCACGTCGGAAACGATCTTGTTGATGAGGTCTCGTTGCGCGGGTGCCAATTTTGGGTTTGATAGATTCGGCTCGATGCCCTTCTCGATGATCTGTCGCGTCTCGGCCAGCTTTCGAAGCTTCGTGAGCTGTGAATCACCCTCGTTGAGCGTGATGCTGTCCATGGAGTGCGTAATCGAGCCGTTCGGCGCCAGGCCCGCCGTCTCAATCGTGGATAGCGATCGCGACACACCCGCGATCATGGTTTTGTAATCCTGAGCTTCCTGACTCGTGACCTTCTGTCCCAATACGCTCTTGACGGAGCCCATGAGCGTCGTTGAGGGAGAGGCGCCGCCAAACCAGCCCGTACTCGTAGTCACTGGCAACTCAGCAATGTTCTTGAGTGCTGTCACCGCCTCGTTTGCGGATGCCGCCACACGATTGAACATCACACTGGAACGTGAATCCATGCCAGCAGAGGTTGCGTTAGGATCGTGCGGGCCTCCGATGATCGGTCGTAGTGCGCCGGGATTGGTCGGATCACGCTCGTATCCTGCAGGTATCCCTGCACGCGCGGCCTCGAGGTCTTGGCCTCGCATCGTAATGTTCTGTCCCCTGGCTTGCTGTGCTCGTTCTGCAGCAGCGCGAGCATTTGCCGCATCGATTTCCATCTGCTTGCGCTGCAATTCGCCTCCTGGGCCTTGCTGCTTGTAATGGTCCTGAATCATCTGCTGCTGGGCAGTGAACTGCTTGTCGGGATCCACCAGACCCAAGAGCGCGTGCTGTTGCAAACCAGCGGCCAACTGCTTCACCTGATCAGGGGCCAACTGAGAGAACGATCCCGGCCCATGTGTTTTCTCATAATCAGCTATGAAGTTGGGCGCAACCTGCTTAGCCGCTGCGACCGGATCGTCGGCAGACGCCACCTGAGAAGCGGCAACATAGATCTGGCGATTCTGCTGTAGCAGATCAGAAGCGCGCGCACTATTAACCTTGGTTCCTGCTTCGACGCCCGCCATTCCACCGCCGGCTTTGACCAGATCAGCCAGACTGGCGTTCGGATTTGAAGTCAGTGCGGAATCGATACCCTCCTGATCAGCGCGTTGCTTCTGGGCTTCTTGGATCTGCAAGTCACCCAACTGCTGGCGCTGTTGCTGACCTTTGATGGCATTGGCTTGCTGGTAGATATCGCCCAGACTGATCGGAGTGTATACAGCCATGAATTAAGGTCCCAGGGGAGCTTGGGTAGTCGAAGTGCCGGGGTTCAGATAGCGATACATCAGATAGTTGCTGGCGAGACCGTTTGTGGTATTCGCGATCGTCTGGCCGTTTTCGTTATACGCAGAAGCTCGTGCGTTCCCGGCTCCCATGATGGCGGCGCTGTTCTGATTCGCCATGTTAGTGCCAGCGGCGGTTGTCGCATTGGTCGCAGCCTGGCCTGCGCCGGCCAAACCTTCGAGATGCCCGACGTAGGAATTGAATTGATTGGAGGCCAGGCCCGAAGCGTATGTTTGGCCTGCTTTGACGGCTGCACCTGAAAGCAGACCTCCTTTGGCCGCAGCGGAACGATTGATCGCATCCTGACCTTGCTGCAGGTTGAACTGAAAATCAGGCGAGGTTGAGAATGAGGAGAAATCCGCTTTACCTGTGCCCTTAACTACGTTTCCATTCGCATCTGTGGTATCCAGGCCGTATAACTTAGCAACCTGATCGAGTGCGCTGATTCCGGTCGTGCGAAAGGGTGTGTTATCCGCGCGCGCCTGATCATATTCTCGTTGCTGCTCCTGGACTGAATTTTGAGAAGCTTTTCCGACAGCGCCGGCGGACTTACTCGATGCGACCGATGTAGCCGCGGCGCCGACGACGGCAGCTCCAATGACGGCAGCAGCAACCATTTACGATTCTCCCAGAAACTTGCTGTAGTAGGTCTCTACAGGCTTGTAGTCGAGTTTTTCGAACAACCAACCCGCATCCTTGTGTAGCTTCGAGCCCATAAACATGCGCTGTACACCTCGACGCCGCGCTTCTGCTTCAACCGTTTTGAACAATCGGATGCCTGCACTCTTGCCGCGATACTCCGGTTTCACCCAAAAGATATCCATGGTGAGCGTCAGACAGGTCTTGTAATGCAGACCTGGAGCCACGAAACCCACAAAATAGGCCATTATCTCGCCGGCTTCTCGACCAGCCACGAACATCACTTCCCCGCGAGCGTCACGTGTCAGATAGATGTCGTATTGCGGATCCAGTGGCACCTCGCCCTGATTGAGCGCCAGTTCCTTCCAGTGAAACGGAAACATCGGCTTCAGGAATTCGAGATTTTCAGTAAGTGACTCCACCGCGAATGTCATCATGTGGTCGGCAACACTCCGCGGACATCGAAGTATGAGGTTCGAATGTCCACAATCAGGTGAATTCTGTCATCCGCGCTATTGTTGACAACTTCGTGCTCCTCCGAGTTGTCGAACCACCACAACTCTCCGGTGCGCATGTTCACTATCTCAGTGCCGCAGCGGAAATTGCAGCCCGGGAGCGCTTGCAGTACGTAGTGGAACCGATCCCAGTAGGTCGCGTGGGCCGGCGTATCCGCATGAGGGAATATGCGGCCGCCAGGCCTAATCTTATTGACCATCACCCGCCCTAACCGCTCACCCTCCACCATCGCCATCAATGCAAATATGAGATACCGCGAGGCGGGAAGATGCAGAATACCGTCCATGTTCTCGCATTCATGCTGATCCTTTTGCGAGCGCTCCAGTTCAGTAACAGAAGACGGCGGAAAGCGCAGAAAGATCGTCTCAACATCCTCAAACGGGCCCTGTGGATAGTCGCGAAGATACGTGTCTGCTTTCCAAAGGTCAGGCTGACGCTGAATTTGTAGCAGCAGCGATGTGACGTTGACGTTCTCACTCAGCTTCAGGAAGTTTTTCACTGCTTCCAGACCCTCACCCGAAGGGTTCCTGAGGCTAAATCCAACGTGCCACCGGATTCGTTCTGCACTCGCACGCTCACCGTGTTGACTGCAGAGACATAGGCCGTGAGTGTCATACCCTGAAGATCCAAAGAGAACGAGGCGAGCGCAAAGTCACCGAGCGCCGCCCCCGTAACAGTGACTGTCGTCGTCGTGCCAGCGCCATCGCCCAGGCTCGGGGGATCGTAGGTCACTGACGCATTCAGTACGGTCGATTTCAGGATGTACTGAGTGAAAGGATCCGTCGCCGCTTGCAGAGCGGTTATCGTTGCGGTCAGCTCCGAGTCCCGGGTTATGGATCCTGGGATGTCGGAATCCCCAATGACGCCAAATCCCAGCGTCCCTCCTCTATTGACCAAGAAGCCGTCGGCGGACGATATAATGTCAGCCGGAGGACCTGAGGTCGAAGCCACGCGACCAATGACACTGGCCGGCGAACTGTCTCTCAGCTTTACGTTGGTGATCGCTTTATCTGCGACCGTGAGCGTATTGACCGATCCGTCATCGGGAACCACCGCCACTTGGCGGGCCCATTGATCCCACGAGCGTTGGTCAGTCGGCGGCGGGCTCGGCGGACGTAGCGGCATTAGGGACCGTTCAGCAGTGCTTGAATTAGAGTGCGACGAACCGGATCTGACACAGATTCGCGATACACGCGATTACCCAACCGCGGCTTCCCCAGCCGGTTGCAGAGCGCCTTGCGCTTGAAATCGCCCCTCTGACCCAGGGGCAACCAAATTTCGTTCGACCAGGTTCTCCCGCCGTCCTCCGAGTACTGGAGCATGACTTTGGGATTAACTCCCTGGCCGTCGAGCGTCCCCACGCCCGTCTCGTATTCGAGCTCGAGCGAGGCGTGGGGGACGTTGGGTGTCGAGGGTGAGACTGCCGAGGAGACCAATTGCGAGTCCCACTCCATGAAGGTGTTGGAGTCGAGTATGCCCAGTCGGTTCGAATGAGCATCCCCCACATAGGTCATATTCGGTCCGCGCAGGACAAAGGCTGCGCGCCAGTTATCCATGCCATAGCTTTCGCGTTCGTGCCAGAGCTGCGTCGAAATGTCGTAGATGAATGTACGTTCGTCATAGGTCCATCCCACCATCGAATGGCCATTCTCTATCCAGGAATGGCCGATGCATTCCTGATTGGCCATCTTGGCGATCGCCTGTTCGATGGCAGTGGTTGAAATTCGGGCCGGGGTGTATCCATTCACGCGCCGAAACGTGCCGTCTGAGGCAGGGAAAAATACGGAGTTGTCCGACTTCACCAGGCCATATTTGGAAGCCAGTCCGATCTCCATGTAGCCCGAAGCGGTCCGAGTCAGCGGAAAATCCGCTGACCCCGAGTTGTACCAGACTTCGAACTTCTGCCGGCCGCCGAAGAACACTTCGCGGTGATCAACAATTGCACCCAGGATGTCATCGGGTCCGGATTCCGTGGATGCGAAGTCCAGTGCATTCCATGCGGTGGGATCAAACGCGGTATGGTTGATGTAGAATTTTCCATCTCCTACGCCACCGATGAAGTATCCGTCCAAATATGTCATCCAGACATATCCAGGGAAGTTCGGATCGGTGATTTGGGTCAGTGTGACCCCATTCCAGATGTAGGTCGGCCCTCCAACCGCAATGAGCAGGTGAGTGCCATCACTCTCCATGAAGACGGGTCCATTGCCTGGGATAGACCCGCATAAGGTCGGAACATCCTCCACAATCTGGTACAGGTTCGTCCCTGACACGACGTATACAATCTTGTTGACCCGGATTCCGGCTCTCAACGGGCCGGATCCGACCGTCAGATAATCCTCGATGCCAAATGCACACACGACCGCCGCAGGAGTTTTGGCCGCCGGGGGGCCTGGCTCGAGGTAGCAGTTCACCATCCGTTGAGCGGACAGCGGCAGGCTCTCATGCTGATAGGATTGTGTGCCGAAAACTAGCGGTGGCATTAGAAGAAATCAACCTTGACCGGCCGTGAGACACGCGTAGGGGCGAGAATCTTGCGGAGCTGTCTCTCTGCCGGAGATGCGACTGGAAGCCCTATAGCGCCCTCTCCTGCGATCTTGGAGCGCCGAGGTTCCTCCAGCTGGAATTCGTCCACCAACGTGGAAGCGACCATCGCCACGATGATGTCGGCAATGGCATCATCGATTCCGTCCGTGACGTCGATCTGCGCGAGATCCAGATCCTCCAGTTTGGCCTGGACCACCAGCATATGGTCGCTGATCAGGCGCGAGTCCTCCGGTGAGAGACTGTTGCCGATCGGAAGCACACCCAGTTTGCGGGCTATCCGATCCCGCATCGTCGGCTGATTGATCGACACGTCTAAATCTCCCGGTGTTCAGTAGGACCTTTGCAATGGGAGCTGGTACATCCTTGCACCAGCCCACACACGCAGCGATGGAGCCATAGCCGGGGAAATTTCCAGACCATGGCTCATCGCCAATCAGCTTGAGTATCATCCGTTCGAGTAGATCGGCGTGCAGGTCAGCGTGCCTGCCGCGGGCGTCGTCGCCACCGTGGTAATGACCAACTGGACCTTGCTGACCGCCGTCAAGACCAAGGGTGCCGTGGCAAACCAGAAGGCTGCCCCCGCACCGGACCCGGTCGTGATGGAAGTAACAAAGTCCGAACCCGCGATCTGGATCTTGTAAACCAATGCAGATGCGGCCAAGGAGGTCGTCTGGATCAAAACACCGAACACCGTACAGTTCGCCGGTAGGTAGCCCAACTCGATGATGTCGCCCACATCGTCCAACGATGTAGTAGCGACGGATACCGTCATGGGATTCATGCAGACGCCGGTTTCATACGGCTTGGGGATCTGGTGAGCAGCCGATGCCGCCACCGCAACAGTAGATGCAGTCATGTCAGTCTCCTATGGTGGTGGATCAGGCGTCGCCGACGGCGCTGAAGAATCCCGTCAGAACACCGTTGTCCTTCGGGGTCGTGGTGTCGGTCGCACCAGTGCCAAACTGGATCTTGCCGACTTCATAGATCTGCTGAATGGCAATGCCATTCTTGGTCTTGTAGTCCATCTCTTGCGTACGGGTATTCCACCGCTGCGCAAGGCCATAACCGAGTGCCTGTGCACCGCACAGATAGACTTCCCCGACGTCGATCGAGGAGGCGCCCAAAGCCAGCCATTTGTTCTGGCTGAGCTCCGGAATCTCACGAACGATCACGCCGTCCCAGATGATATCGCCGTCGGTGAACAGTGGATTGTCCGTACCGCGCTCCAAAGCGTACTGCCTTGACTGCACGATGTTGGTGTCGAGCTTGAGGTCTCGGAACGGCTCCGATCCTGCGAACATCACATACCATTCCTCATCGCCGTTGACTTTGATCGGGCGGATCTTCGGAGAGGCAGTCTTCGCCAGCCGCTTCATGACTGAGACAGCGGAGGCGGTCAGCTTGTCATTGGTCGAATCGACGTTGCCTAATGCCGTGGCAAAGGTCGCTGACCAGTTGGAGTTGGCCGCGCCAAAGAGCACGCGATCTTTGTTCTCCGTGACCCACGTTCCCAGAGCAGTGGCATTCGTGGTCTGGAACGCAGAGGTATTACCGCCGGCGCCCGCGACTATCGCATCCTTGGACGCGAGAGCAGCGATGAATCGATCGCGAGTCTGCTCCAAGGACCAGTTCATGAGAACGGCCTTGCCTGCATTGCGCAGATCGACTGCGGTGGCCTGCTCTTCGTACTCCGCCACCACGACACCATGGCGATAGAGATTGATGGTGAGTGGCCAGGAACGCTGACTCAGATCTTCCTCAAACCCCTGCAGGGTCTGGTTGTTCTTTTTGCCGGCGCCGGCAAGGCGGTTGATCAATTCGAAGTAGATGGTGTCGCCGGGTTTCTTGGTGAGAACTTCCTTCACCTGGACGATGGAGTTCTCATCGGTGCCCATGTATCGCGCGAGTCGGTTCCCGCGGATGTACTCGACGAAGTAGTTATCGTCCCACTGTTTAACCCGTAGGTTACTGGGGACAATCGTATCAGCCATGACTAGCTCCTAGCATTTCGTAAAATCTTGTTGAGCGGTGGAGGGCCTTGGTAGACCTCCATGGCCACCGCCGGGGATGAGTCGGAATTGAGCGAAGTCGGCACCGCAGGTGCGGGCTTGCCGTACTTGCTCTCGAGTTCTGCGCGGACGCGGGCTTCGATGTCCTTTTCGAGCTTGGATTTGTAGGCGGTGAAATCGCCATTCACATCCTTCAACTCGCGGACTCGAAGTCCCTCGCGATAAGCAAACTCAGCCGGGTTGCGCTCTTGCCTCAACTGCGCAAACAGTTGAGGGTTCTTCTGCGCTTCCTCCAGAAACACCTCGCGCACCTCGTCAAAGTCCTTGTGCCGCTCGCGGGCCATCTCTTCTGTGACATTGCAGCGCTCGACGAACATCTCTTCGCGTAACTGCTGCTGGTGCTGGGAGAGGGTGCCCGGTAGATCGGCCCAAGGGTCAACGGGTGCTTTGGGTGTCTGAAGCTCACGCAGACGCGCTTCTGCGGCCTGTCGCTTCTCGCGCTCCTCGCGCATGGCCTTCTTGTAGGCGGCGGCTTCAGCGTTCTCTGCTGGAGTCGTGGGTTGTGTTACGACAGGAGCCACAGGGGCTACTGGCGGTGTTACAACCGGTTCAGGTGCTTTCGCAGGTTCTGGAGCAGCAACGACGGGCTCTTTGGGAGCTTCCGCAGGCTTCTCCTCGGTCGGCGTCACCGAAACAAATCGCCCGTTATCATCGCGCGCACGCGAACCAATGAGACCCTCCAAAGAGGGGCT
>Ga0207671_10001455_pt1 | contig 27333 bp, 36 predicted proteins | sample KBSC24metaG_FD_184352 | JGI IMG/M metagenome (GOLD analysis project Ga0207671, IMG submission 184352) | Corn rhizosphere microbial communities from Kellogg Biological Station, Michigan, USA - KBS C2-4 metaG (SPAdes) (version 2) | ecosystem: Host-associated > Plants > Roots > Rhizosphere > Soil... | reverse complement strand
ATGCGGGCAAAAGCTTGGCAAGAACATGACATTTGTACTCGGTCCGATGTGTGGTGTGACCCGGATTTCATCGGAACCGCCTTCACACCATGAGTGCGCGATGTGGAGTGCACAGAACTGCCCGTTCTTATCGCGCCCGCATATGGTTCGTCGCGAAGACGACCTCATCAACAACGACAACCTTGTCGAGAACTCCGCAGGCTTCGCACTGGCACGGAATCCGGGCGTTACGCTGCTGTGGACGACCGATATCTATCATGTCGTGCGCACGCCGAATGGTGTGCTGTTCCGCATTGGTGATCCTTCAAAGACGGAATGGATCTGCGAAGGTCGTGACGCCACGCGACAAGAAGTTCACGAGTCGATAATGGGCGGGTATCCGAAACTAAAGGAACTTGCCGACGCAGACCCGGACGCAAAGGGCGCAAACGTTCAACTGTTGTTAGCGATTCAGAAGATCGCGGCACTGATGCCACCGCGTATTGACGAACAAGTCGTTCCGACGATCATGACGCTTGAGGACATATTGCGATGAATGTTCTTGTCCGGTGTAATACATGCTGGGAAGAATTTTGGGTTAAGGGGCAGTCCTTACGCCCGAATGAATACGGCATGCATGAAGATGCAGATTTATCGGAATGTTGCGATCACATCCAACAAAATCCTGCTAACTGTGAACCGATTAATTGTACATGGGACGACTAATATGAACATGCGAAAGAAACGCCTAGGTGTCTATTTCAACGACGGACAGACCGTTAGCACATTCGAGTCGAACGATATCGCCAGATTGTCGGGTCCGTACCGTGAGAATCTTGCCGCCTTGATCAAGAAGACGTGCACGAACTTCTTCCGTGAAGCGGAAAAGCTGTTACAGGAACAGAAAGTCGAGAAGCTGAAAGACCCGTGTCCGGTATGTCTCGGTCTACTTTGGAATTCCTACAATTCTGATGACGTGTGCGCGCAGCATCAGGCTATCTACAGCGACTATGTCGCGACCACAAAAGAAAAGCCTGTGCCGATACGGGACTACTTCAACCGGGATGTGGTGAAGCCGGAATACCTTGACAACTAAATGATCGATTGTGCGGAGTGCGGCAAGCCCGTCGATATTGTTGGAAGCTTCTTGCGGCGTGATCAGCTTTGCGAAATTTGCGGCGTACCTGTATGCTGCGTTTCAATGTGCGAGTCATGCCGCACCCGTCTTTTAACAAAAATCAATTTGATCGAAAAACGTTCTCATTTACCACATTGGGATTCTTCCGAACAATTGCAGGAAAATTCCGAACTTAAAATTCCTAAATCGGGCGGACAATGTTTTCATGACTCCGAAGACCGCGCTTCCACCGAATGCGCCACCCGAAGCAAGCGCGATTTTGACGCGCATCATGACCACGACTGATCCGACCGCTGTACTTAATTGGGTAACGGTCAACTTTCCGACCTTTCACGAATTCGTCGAGAAATTCCCCGCGCTTACATCTGTCGACCACATGTTCACGTTAGGGTTCCTGTTCAGTGCACTGTGGCACAAGCTGATGACGGAAGAAGGTCTTGACGTCCATGTTGACCACCTTCGCATGCATGTCATAAAAGTTGTCGGCGAAGAATTCAAGATCAAGAAGTACTCGATCCGTGGTGATCGTGCAGACCGTGCGCACCCGGAAGGTGAAACCACATATCCGACGCTTGAAGCGGCGCGCGCATGTCTGCCGTTAGGACTAACCAGATTAGAGCGTTCCGAGACCGACGACCCTGACGTTGTTGAACTTTGGGTCTAGCAGGCGTTTTAAGCGATCGTCGGTCTTAGGGGTAGTTGCAGCACCGTCATAGCTTTTCGATTGAACTATCAGGCTATAATTCGCAGTAACCGACGGTTTAATCGAGAACGCCCATGTCATTGATTGATCGCATTGCGAAAATAGCAACAACCGTACCGTACGCATACGGTGGCGGACCCGCTGCCGTTCCGATGGTGTTACCGGGTGGCGTTCAGCAGTATGCAGACCTAAAACCAACTGAAGAGTTCGGCACAACCGGATTGTTGCGGACGCGCGGCGTCGGGTTCGTATATGAAGAATGGCTTGCGCAACTCTCGGTTAACAAGCAACGAAAAATCTTCCGGCAAATGCGCGACAATGACGCCGTTCTTGGCGCGCTATTCTTTGCTCTCGAAACAATCCTACGCACGACCGACTGGTACGTCGAAGAAGCGAAAGGCAATTCAAAAGCTGTTGGATATGCACGATTCTTTGAAGAGTGCATGGACGACATGTCCCACACGTGGGAAGATTTCATCGCTGAAACCGTCAACATGTTCACGTTCGGATTCAGCCTTGCGGAACCTGTCTATAAGCGGCGCGATGGTCCCACGGGTGAATCTGTCAGTCGATTCGATGACGGTCTGATCGGGTGGCGCAAGCTTGCACCGCGCGCACAGGAATCAATCGAGTACTGGGAATGGGACGATGAAGGCGGATTACGCGGGTGCGTGCAGTTAGCACCACCAAATTTCCGAACGATCCCGATTCCGATTGAACGTCTGTTACTTTTCCGCACCACATCAATCAAAAATAATCCCGAAGGACGTTCAGTCCTGCGTAACTGTTTTCGTCCGTGGTTGCTGAAAACCCGTGACGAAGAAGTTGAAGGCATCGGACTTGAACGCGATCTTTGCGGCTTGCCTGTGCTGTATGCGTCGGCGGAAGCAATCGCCCAAATGGGCGGGCGTGCTAAAGCAGAACGCATGATCCGGAACATTCGTGTTGACTCGCAAATGGGCGCAGTACTGCCCGCTGCATTCGACGGCAGTGGCAACCGAGTCGTTCAGCTTGAACTGTTGAAGACCGCAGGCGGCAAGCAATTTGATGCAGGTGCAATTATCAAGCGCCACAATCAAGACATCTTAAACACGGTGCTTGCCGGATTTATCCAACTGGGACAGACCGAAACAGGCGCGCGGGCGCTTCACATTTCGGCGACACAGATCTTTGCACGTGCACTATCAGTGTTTATGAAGGCAGTTGCAGCAGTCATGAATCGTCATGCGATTCCACGATTGATGGATTTGAACGGCATGGACTTAGGTTTAGCGCCGAAGCTGGTACCGGGTGAGATCGAAGGCCGTGACCTTGAAGAACTCGGTAATTACGTTGCGAAGCTTGCGGCGGCGGGCATTGCGTTGACTGATCCTGATACCGCGTCAATCTTGCGTAAAAAGGCGGACTTGCCGGATCAGCCGTCAGAAATGGCGCAAACATTCGGACTTGATGACGACTCCACAGCGGAACTTGACGAAGGTGACGATCCTGTTCAATCAGGCGATAATGCTGGACAACAGGAAGTTCAAACCACGGAGTTAGTAGAAAAGCGGCGGCGTGCGGTACCTGACAAATTACGACGTCGTAGAACCTACTAAACTTTAACTATGGCGGTACGGTTCATTCGAAAAGCGCTGACTGACGAAGCCATCATCCGTATTGCTGACAAGATGACTCCGAAAGTCCGTCGTGCGTTTCTGAATGCTATCAAAGCCGCGAAGGATACGGTCAACCTAGACGCGCTTGCAAAAGCGATCGAAGCACGTAATGCGAATCAGGTTCTTGCAATTCTCGGGCTTGACAAAGCGTTTGCGGGCGCGTTGAAAGGTGTCGGCATTGAGGTTGGAATCGCTAGCGTTCGTGACGCCTTACAACAAACCTTTCTTGCAGGCGCGAATACCGCAATTTCGGAACTCCCAAAGACGATATCGACGCAGCTGTCTTTTAACCTGATGAACCCGAAAGCCGTTGACGCGATCGAGTCTTACACATTTGACTTGATTCGAGATTTGACGGTTGATGCAAAGCAGACAATCCAAGAAGTGTTGACGCGTGCCTTTCAAGAAGGTGGGCACCCGTACGAACAGGCGATTGAAATTCGTGATGCGATCGGATTAACTCGCATGCAGGAACGCGCGTTGTTGAACTACCGGAACGAACTTGAAACCGGAAAGTTTCGCGATGCTCTTGACCGCGCATTACGTGATGGACGCTATGATCGATCACTTCTTGCTTCCCTGAAAAACGGGAAAGGTTTATCACAGGACCGCATCGACGCGATGGTTGATCGGTACCGACAGAATTACTTGACACACCGCGCACAGACGATCGCACGAACAGAAACAATCCGTGCGTCGAATTCCGGACAGCGGGAACTGTGGCGGCAAGCGCAAGAACAGGGATTGTTAGGTGTTGGGGTTCGTCGCAAGTGGGTCACGTCTGGTGATGATCGAACGTGTGATGAATGCGATGACCTCGACGGCAAGCTTGCAGGACTTGACGAAGAGTTTGAACCGGGAATAATGGAACCGCCAGATCCGCACCCGTCGTGTCGGTGCTCGATCACGTTGTCGTTTCCGGGGAAGACTGCGGTTGCGTGATCAAGTTAAGTTTTGCCCGAATTTCGCGAAAGGAAATTGTCGGGATTTTTTATGGGCGGCAAAGCGATACGTAAACGGAATGTTGATGCACCGATTGCGGGGGATGACGATATGGCCGTAGACGTGGTGGCGTTGCTTAGCGGCGCGGGAATTTCGGGTGCGTTTGCACTGGCGGGCAATATGCTCGGTTGGTGGAAAAAGTCAGGCATCACGGAAGCCGAACTTGCGACACGCATAGACGCACTAAAACTTGATCTCCAAACCGCTGCAAAAATCGCAGAAAAGGATGGCGGGTCTTTCAACCAAGCATTGAAAGACGCGATTATCGACTTGCGAGGTGTCACCATGAACCTTGCACGAATGTCGAGTTCGCAAGAACAGATCAATCTGTTCACCTCGAAAACGGTCGAAGCAATTACACGAACCCAAGAAACGCATGCGCACATGTTGAACGAGTTGAAGACGTCGATATCCGTGTTGAAGGAAATTCTTGAACGCGAAGGGCGCGACGACAAATAGAAAAAGGGGAAAGACGATGCTTCTGTTAATTATCATCCTGGTGATTTTGTTCCTAGGTGGCGGATACTATGCAACGCCGCGATTCGGTCCGTACTATGGATTTGGGGGACCACTTGCTTTAATCGTGGTAGTTTTGTTGATTCTGTATTTGCTCGGATATATTCCGCGAGGTTGACATGGTTGAAATCCTGTACAAAACGGACGTCGGGTACGCGCAAGCTGCAATGATTGGATTCGAAAACGGTCTTGTTATGTCGTGCAACAAGTGCGTCGGCGCAGACTTCGGATCTTCATTCTTTCAGCAGCACGCTACCGTCGTTGTCAAGATCGGTCCTTATGACGTCGCCATAGATCGCGAACGGGAACCAAAGCTTTGGCTTGAAGCGTTGCCGATCGCATTGTGTGATGGTGACGTCATCGCGAAAGATGTTCTCACGACAACCGATGTCCACCAGGATTCACCAGTCGGTGTACTGCCGACAATCGACCCGTTTCGAAAACCAAAGAAACCCGGCAAGAAGAAAACGTACGATCCGCCTGCAACGCTGGTATCAGCGGCAAAGCGTGCGCACGCAAATGGGTCAACGGATGTCGTGACCGAAACAATCGCAAAGGGCGAAAGTCTATCGCTTGACATCGTGTGTGCGATTGACGAAGCGATCACAAAGAATGAACAGCCGGATTCGTGGTCGTGGGCGGACACGTACGCAGGTGTTTGGACTGCAAAGATCCTGCGTAAGCTTGACAAGCATTTTGATGGTGACGTTACGGTCGCGAAAGCCGGAAACGGTGTCATGCTTGCGCTTTGGCCACCGCAAGCCATTCAAGAAGCGTTATCGGTCGAAGGTGGTGAAGCACCCGAAGACATCCACATCACGCTTGGATATTTCGGCAAGCTTGCGGACGTCCCGTTTGAAGACCTAAAGAAAATCGAGGACATTACCGCCGCATACTGTGCCAAGATCGCGCCGTTTGAAGTGGTGTTTGACGGATACGGGCGCTTTGACGCTACGGAGCACTCAGACGGGCTTGACGTCATTTATGCGGTAGTTCGGTCGGATGAACTGCTAGCGTTCCGTGACGGGCTTGTAAACGCGTTAGGACAGGCAGGAATTGCGCCAAAGAACAATTTCAACGGCTATACACCACACGCCACTATTACGTACGTTCCTGCGGGCACCGAAGAACCTGACGCTGACGACGGAACCGAAGACAATGAACTTCGATTCGGCGTCACTAGCGTAGGGCTTTCGGTTGGATCTGCCGTAAAGCAATACCGTCTTGAAGGCATCAATGATGCGTCGGATGCGTCCGGTCTTTACGAAATCGAAGGCGACATCATCAAAGTCGACGGCGAACAGCAAATCGCTTTTGGGTGGTTCTCGGTTGTGACCGTCGAGGGGCGCAGTGTTGTCGATACGCAAGGTGACATCATCGTTCCGGAAATGCTTGAAGCTTGTGCTTACAATTTCGTGCTTGACGCGCGCACTGGCGGTGAAATGCATGAACAGACAGGTGACGGTGTGGTTCGCGGTATCGGGCGGCTTGTTGAATCGGTTGTGTTCACGGAAGAAAAGGTTCAAGCGATGGTTGCATCGTTGCGGAAGCAGGGGATTCTTGCGACGATCGATCTAAAATGCATTGCATGGTGGGGTGGCTTCAAGATTGACGACCCGGTTACATGGGCGGGCGTGAAGTCCGGACGTTTAAAAGCGTGGTCAATCGGCGGCAGTGGAAAGCGTGCGGCAATCGCAGCGTGAGTTATGGCGTGGGATTCAAAAGCATATTCACGGGAATATTGGGAAAAGAATAAGCTTCGATTGCTCACGGAACGCAAGGCGAAACGCGAAGCAAACCTAGAAACCCATCGCGCAAGACAGGCACGATATCAACGGACGTATCGCAAGAATAACCCGTATCGTTCAGTTGTTCCGTTACCGAAATATTGGGTACCTCGTGCCGTGCGTCGTGCAGGGGTGAACGCACCGTTTAAATCGAAGTACGGCATTTATGGCATGACTGAGAAGTCGTATCCGCCATCTTCATGGCAGGGATTTGAAAGTGAACTTCGTGTTTGGGGAATCGACATGCATACAGCTAGGCGTTATGCACAATCATAGTCAATCCCCACGATTTGATGATCATTGGCCACAGGTGCAAAAGCTAGCAACCGTAATCTTCCGCCGACTTTGGCGACGAATTGCCCCACTTGTTGATTCGTGTCACGGTGAACCCGTTCTTTGCGCACGTCTTGAAGAAACCCTTAATGCGGCGCGCGCCCGCTTCGTTTGCGTCGCCAACTCGCAAACACGGAACCATTCGAACGTCCATCGTGACATAGCCTTCAACCTTGCGAGTACCAGTTTCATACGACCAAATCGTTTTTGCTTTGATGTTCACGTACTTCGGGAACACGGCGGTGATCTGCTTTGCGGCTTCAAGATCTGCAACGGTCAACGTTACCGAAAACCATGATGGATCAGCAGCATCATAGATGATGCTTTGGCCTGTGCCGTCTTTGCGGGTATTGCGAATGACGGGTTCCGCCGCGTTTTCGTTCATGCACAGTGCAATGTCGTATTCAAAAGTTACGTTGCTCATAAATCTATAATATTATAAACATCCTCAGAAGTCCAACACTTTTTTCACGTGCTACGCTTTTTTCATGAAAATACTTGCCACTTTGTTTTTCCTCGTGCTGTGTTTTTCTGTGGTTGCAAGTGCAGAGTGCCCGATGGGTTCCCATCGTGAAGACACGGGAACTATCATTTGCACGCAGAACCCGGACGGGACGTTTGATTGTTACGATCAGGGGGAATGTGTGCCAAATCAGGGTTGCTACGATCCCACACCCGGATTGTGTGCACCTCCAATCTGGTTGCCGCAAGCGGTGGTTGACCGTGTTCGTTTGCCGAAATTCGGAATTCCTTCGCGAAAGCCAACAACCTAAAAACGATGTCGCGATTCTTGACCGCTGAACAATACCGAAAGAAACACGGCGTTGCCGACAAGCGCGGTCCGACCGGGCGGCGTGTCTGCGTATGCGGAACTGAAGTTCCGTCCGGTCGCATTTACTGGTGTTCAACGAAATGCGTTTTAATTTTCAAAGGCGAAAATGATTGGACATACATTCGGCGGCAAGTTGAAAAACGTGATCACGGGATTTGCGCAATTTGCAAAGTCGACACGTGCATGCAGTCTGCAAAGCATTCGCACCTGTTGAGGAAAGACCGTGCCGCCGCGATCAAGTATTCAGAAAGTTTGCATGTTCCGAATCATCGTTCATGGGGTGACTGGTGGGATGCTGATCACATCGTTCCTGTGGTGGAAGGCGGCAAGAACAGTATCGACAACTTGCGCACCCTGTGCATCGCTTGCCACCTGAACGAAACCGCGAAGCTTCGAAAACGTCTTGCTAAACCGAAACGAATTTTTGTTTCGTCGCCATCGGGGGACCTCAAGATCTTGCGTCGTGTGATCCATCCTAGAATATAGGGAATAACGAATCGCAGAGTACGGTGTCCGTAGTTGGTCGACGCCGAATCAAATCGACGTAATGCTTTCTGGCGAAGCAGGCGGCGAAATCCTTAACCGGGGACGATGACCTCTTGGGCATACGGATCTAAAACAGGACAGCTTCTAAAAGACGGCGTCGTGTTCTCTACGGGGTATTCAGGCATCGATGCCGGATACAACAACCCTGATAAAGAATCTGTTCATGACGTCGGACCAATTCCACGCGGTGAGTTCAACATCGGGTCTTTCTTCAATGACCCGCGCTTTGGTCCCACAGTCGCGCATCTTTACCCGCGACCGGGTACAAACGTCTTCGGGCGTGACGGGTTCCTAATTCACGGCGACAGTTCTGCACACCCCGGAAAAGCAAGTCATGGTTGTATTATTTTGCCTTCGTTTGCGCGGGTAGCTATCCGCGATTCCAATATCAGGCGCATCACGGTTTTTTAAAATGGCGAATCAATTAACGGACTTGACCGTGCGGGAAGTCAGCCTAGTTGACCGTCCTGCGAATGCAGAGAAGGACCCGAAGACAGGCGCGCATGTGCCGCGTGCCACGATCGCGTTGTTCAAGCGTGATGGTGACATCGAAAAGTATTCGATGAATCAGGGACGCGACAAGGGCAAATACCGGGCGGGTGGTGGCGTCGGACCCGGTCAACACGCGGCAGAGCATGCCGACAATAAAGACGCGCATCTAGCAGCAGCGGCACACCACCTGCAAGCCGCGACGCAAGCAAACTCGACGGATGGATTATCCGCACACATCTTGGCAAGCAAGGCGCACGACAATGCCGCATCGAATCCTTCACGGACTGCGTCGTTAACTGCGCGCAATTTAAGTCAAGCGGCTGGAAGATTCGGCATTATCACGAAGGAAGACGCCGAAATCGACGAAGTAACAAAAGCCATCGAAGGCAAAACGGTCGACGGGAAAATCTTTCCGAAGTCCGATTTCGCGTACACTCCGAGCGACAACGTTTCGGAATGGAAGCTTCGTTTGACAAGTACACCGGGCGGTGATCCCGATCCGCGTATTGTCGGCGCAGCAGTCGCGGCACTCGGTCCCGGTGGATATCGTGGCCAAACGGTGGAGATACCGGATGCGGCACGCGCCGCAGTGAAAGCTAAAGTGCGTTCTGCATGGAAGAAAGCAAATCCCGATAAGGGCAGTGATGACTTGCCCGAAATTCTAAAAAGTGAGGAAACAGAAATGCCCGCAGATCAAATGACTATCGATGACATCGTCAAAAAGCAAACGGCGCAAGACGCAGAGATCGCAAAAGCGAATGCGGAAATCGCCAAACAAGCCGCATCTATCACGGCGTTGACCGAGGAAAACCAGTTCTTCAAGTCGCGTGCGGAAGTCGCAAAGAAGATGTCGGCAAAAGAAAAGTCCTTCTTCGATGAAATGTCCGACGACGATCAAAAGAAGTACATGGCGGCGGACGATGCAGGCAAGAAAGAGATGATGGACGCCTGCGACAAGAAAGCGAAGGCGAAGGCCGCGAAAGCGAACAAGAACGACGACGGCGAGGATGGTAGCGACGTGAACAAAGGTGACGCGGTCAACATCACGAAGGCCGAATACGAATCGCTGGTTTTGAAGGTCAACACGGTCGTCAGCGAGAACGCGACGCTGAAAACAGCGTTGACGAAGTCACAGACCGACCTTGCCGACATCCACAAGCGCGAACGCCTGTTACACTTCACATCGATCGCGAAGTCCCATATCGACAAGTTGAGCGGCACGGACGTCGAGAAGGGCGCGACCTTGCAAGCGATGGCGGATGCGTGCGGCGGCGAAGACACGCCGTTGTTTAAGCAGTACCTTGAAACGCAGAAAACCGCCAACAAGCTGATGAAGTCGAACTTGCGTCCGATCGGCAAGGACGGCGGCGGCACGGGTGGCGGCGAAGGCGTCGGCGTTATGGGGCAACTGGAAGCGAAGGCGGGCGAAATCGCGAAGCGCGACGGCGTCGGCAAAGAAATCGCGTTCGCGAAGGCTTTGAAGGAAAACCCGGATCTGTACGAAGAGTACGAAGCCGGAATGAAGGACTAACGCAGTAAAGCGGAACGGGGCATCGTACGCGGTGCCCTTCATCTAACGAATAGGAGAAAACAGAATGGCTAGCGACGTAATCACAGGACCGAAGTCTCTTCCGGCAAGTGCAGACTTGACCGCCTATCAGTTCCGCTTTATGCGGATTAACAGCAGCGGTCAACTTGCACTGCCAACACTCGGCGGGTACGCAACCACCGTTTTGCAGGACAAACCGACCGCGCAAGGTCAACCCGGACAGTGCTGTCGTCCCGGTGACATCACGCGTGTTTATTGCTCTGCCCCTGTCAACACTGGCGACTTCTTGTCGTCGGACGCGACCGGGCAGGCGTTCCGGTCCGTTTCCGGGGACTGGATTTTAGGGCAATCGCTCGAAACGATTTCTGTTGCGGGCATTGTCCGAATGGTCTTTCAACCGATCGCGAAGCTGTAAGCGAAGCGTTTCAATTTCAATCAAGGAGAATTATTTAAATGCCGATTCCAACACAGAGTGACGTTCACGTAAATCAACCGTTAACGATGCTCACCGAAGCGTTTCGCGTTCAGAACGTCGATCTTGCTGCGATGAGTGTTTTTCCGCCTGTGCCCGTCGAACACAAGTCCGACAGCTTCTATCGTTGGTCGCGTGCTGATCTGTTGCGCCACGTGATGCAGCAGCGGGCACCGGGCGCGCTTGTCGAAATGGGTGGCGTACGCCTTTCGACGACCGCGTATTCCTGTAATGATTGGGCACTCGGGTACCCGATTCCCGATGGTATCCGCCGCAACGCGGATCGTATGCTTAACCTCGATTACATGGCCACGGAGTACCTGACGAATCAGGCGCTTCTGAATCGTGAAATCGCGTGGGCATCCGCGTACTTTACTGCGGGCAGTGGTTGGGGCACCACCGTTACCGGACAGGCGGGCGCTTCCGATTCGACGCACGTCAAGTACTGGAACACGGGCGGTTCGACGCCGATCGAAGACATCCTTGCAGGCAAGGTTGCGATTCACGCGTCAACCGGATACGAACCGAATGTTCTGGTTCTCGGTTACAAAACCCATCAAGCGCTGAAGACGAATCCCGAAATCATCGACCGCTTGAAGTACGGGCAGACCGCACCCGGACCCGTCAAGGTGACGAATTCCGATTTGGCGGCACTGTTCGAAGTCGACAAGGTTGTTGTCATGGGTGCCGTGCAAACCACTTCGCCCGAAGGCGCGGCAACCGACACGTTCGATTTCATCGGCGGACCAAACGCACTGTTGACGTACGCAGCACCCGCACCCGGTCTCATGGTTGCGTCGGGCGGCTATACGTTCAACTGGCAGGGACTTGAAGGTGTGACGTCTTCGGGATGGCGCATCAAGAAGTACCGCGTCGAGGAACGTGAATCCGACATCGTCGAAATCCAACAGGCGTACGCCTTTGGTCTCGTCGCGCCCGCACTCGGTTATCTGTACAGCGCAGTTCTCGGGTAAATCGCCATGCCTCTTTACTGTCGAGTGCATCCGAAGATGATCAACAGGACAATGAAGTTTGTGGTCCTGACGAGTGCAGGAATCGACATGGGTGGCGAACCGCGCCGCGTATTCAAAGAAGGGGAAGTATTCGATACCTCTGTCGTCAACGATCAGTGGTTGCGTCTACTTTACGATCAGCACAAAATCGATCTCGCGCCCGATCAACCAAGTCCCGTAGAGACGCCCGTCTCCGGGACAGTCGGCGCACCGTCGAGTGTCAACGCTCCGGTACGTCGCAAGATTTTCAACGAGACCGAATTACAAGCGCTGTCGAAAAAAGACCTCTCCGAACTTTGCGGTACGCAGGATTTGCCAACTGTCGGCACGAAAGATGAACTAATCAAGCGGCTTGCCGCACTTGAAGAAGATGTATAGTCGAGTCGCGCCACCGTATTGGAAAGAAGTCTGGATCGTTGCAAACGGACCGTCGGTTGTGGACTTTGACAGTACGCGGCTTGACGGCAAGCGTGTTGTTTCGATCAATGGAGCGGCGGCACGCCTAAAGCGTCCGCCTGTTCCGTCGTCTTTGATTTTGTTTTCTGCTGATCCGAAGTGGATACTTGATAACCGCGAAACGATCGCAGCACATGCGGGTGAGAAATACGCAACGCTCGCGCTTGATACATGGCCTGAATGCACCCGCATTGACGGTTTAAAGGTGCTAGAACGCGCCCACTTTGACGGACTGTCTACGATGCCTGATTTTCTTTGCGTCGGCGGGAATAGCGGCTATGCCGCCATTAACCTAGCTGTCTTGAAGGGCTCGCAAGACATTCATCTCGTCGGGTACGACATGGCTTCCGACGAAGACAAATTTGCACAATGGCGTCCGCGTTTCCGAACGATGATTCCGCAACTGATCGCGGCGGGCGTTACAGTGACGAACCACAATTTAAAAAGCTTGATTGATGCGTTCCCACGACGGGTCTGAACGCTAGGAGAAAATTAAGTGAGTACAGAGCAACGTACATGGACAATGACCGCAACCGGAACAGGCGCTTTGCTTTCCGTGAACAGTAACGACGTTCATACGGTCGCGGTTATCGTGACCGGAAGTCCTAGCGCCGCGACCGTGAACCTTGAAGGTTCACTCGATTCAACGCACTGGTTCGACCTGTCAGGCGATCAAGACGCAAGTGCAGGCGACATTATGTTCCATGTCGTGTACCGTGCCGTTGCTTTCGTACGTCCGAACGTTTCCGCGTTGTCGGGCGGAACATCACCGACGCTTGTGATTTCTTATCTAGGGCATGAATCCGGGGGTGACAGATGAGTGAAACAGTCGTAATTGGTGCAGGTAGCGGCGGCGGAACTCCGGGCGTGGATGGTGCACCGGGTGCTGGATACCTCGCAACGTCGACAAGTTCTGTAGCGATCGGAACCGGAAGCAAATCATTCACGACGCAATCGGGACTTGCGTACTCCGTGGGTGCACGTGTCCGTGTTAGCGATGCATCGACCCCAACAAACTATGTTGAAGGTCTTTGTACCGCGTATTCGGGAACCACGCTGACGATTTTAGCCACTGTTGCGAGTGGTTCGGGCACTATTGCGAGTTGGGATATCAATCTTGCTGGTGATGTCGGCGCGACGGGCGCAACGGGCGCGGCGGGCAGCAATGGCACGAACGGAACAAACGGCACGAATGGCGCGGCGGGTGCAGGGTACGCGGCGACGTCGACAAGTTCGATCGCTATTGCGACCGGGTCGAAGTCCTTTACGACGCAGTCAGGACTTGCATATTCGGCGGGTGCCCGTGTGCGTGCATCAGACTCGTCAAACGGTGCCAACTTCGTCGAAGGACTTTGTACCAGCTATTCGGGTACAACACTCGTCATCAACGTGACGCTGACAGGTGGTTCCGGAACCATCGCGAGTTGGAATATCAACGTTTCGGGAGAATCCGGAAGCAGTGGTTCAACTGTGACGGCGGTATCACCGTACATCGGGATTGGTTCGGGCTTCATGGGTCCGATTCATGCGGTCACAAAACCACCAGACGTTAGCACGCTTACTTTTCTTAATCAGGGTGGTGCAACAGCCACCACACTAACGAATGGCGCGTTGCTGTTGATGGCACCGACTAATTCAGGCGACTCGGTCCGGTTTCTTCGACTTTCAGCTTACCCATCAACGCCGTATACGTTCACGATCGGAATGCTGCTAGCGGGTGCGAATGCCGACGCCGTTTTAACTGGCGTTGCGATTTCGAACGGCACAAAGGTTTTCATTGCAGGACCCACACGTGTAAGTAGTCTCGGAATGGGTGCCTACACATTCACAACCCTGACGACTAACGGTGGATCACAGATTACACAATCGTCGTTTTTAATTAGCAATCCTTGGTTCGTTTCAATCACGGATGATGGAACTAACATTACTGTTTCGGGTGGACCGAGTCTTGACGCAATGCAGGTGTTCACCACCACAACGCGATCGGCGTTAGGGATCACGCCGACACAGCTTGGTATCGCGATTGATAACAGTAATACGGGTCTTAAGGTTTTCATGGAAGTATTTCACTGGTTAGTTGCATAGGGTAAATAATGCATGAGTGCTTCTATCGTCATTGGCGAAGGTAGCGGAAGTGGGGGATCTGTGGGACCACAAGGACCGCGCGGTTTTACAGGACCGCAAGGACCGCAAGGCGAACAAGGAATTCAAGGCGAACAAGGCATTCAGGGCGAACAAGGCCCACAGGGACCGCAAGGACCGCAGGGGGATCAAGGACCCGCAGGTGCAGACGGCGCTGATGGAAGCAACAGCGGGTCAACTGTGGTGCTTTACGCGTCCGCTCTCGGTTGCGCGCTTGACTGCGATGTGACGACAGGCGCGAAAATCGGCGGCGGTACCGCGACTGATGACACTACCATCATAAATAATGCACTTGCAACAGCAGTTGCAACCGCACCCGTGCGGCTTGTGATTGACGGTGGCGCACTCGTGACAGGTCTTTTAATACCATCAGGTGGGCACGTTACGCTTGAAAGTAATGGACTCGACACGGGGATTTGTATGAAAGCCGGATCGAGTCAGCACGCCATTCGTTGCGATACCGATTTAGTAGCGGGGACTCCGGGCGGATCGATACCTTCACGCGGTGCGAACGTGACGATTCGCAACATGTTCATAAACTGCAATCGCGCCGCAAATTCTTCGGGATCTGATCCACGTTTGAAACCGAGTGGTGAATGGATTTATGGAATTTGGGTTACAAACATGAACAACATTCTCATTGAAAATGTTCGTGTTTTAAACCCACCGACTTTCAGCATCACGTTCGATAACTGTGGAAACATCGATGTTCGTAATGCAAGCACGCGTGACGATTTCCATACTGTCAACTGTGACGGCGTACACGTGAACGGACCCGCGAACGACGTACGGATTGAAGATTGCTTTTTTGACAATAACGGTGACGACGCCATTGCATTAAATGCGCCCGAAGGTTACAGCGGCGATATTACGCGGGTGGCGATCACGAATTGCACGTTCAAGGGCACGTTGACGGCAATGCGGTGCTATTCGATCTTTGATTCCTCGCATCGTGCAAAAGTTCGTGACGTGGTTATGAGCAATTGCTCAGGCTACACAGCGGGAATTTCTCTTTCTTCTGACGCAGCAATTCGTCTAGGCAATGCAAATTCCGGATCAACTGATGTTGATTGGATTCAAAACGTACAGCTAGATAACTGCCGTTTCCGGTCAACGCAGTTTGTAGACTTGCTTGGTGATCCGGTCGGGGACCTTCAAATTTCAAACTGTACTTGGACGCCTATCGACGGCGGGCAAGCTGTAACGTTCAGTTCGGTACAGGGAAAGATCAACAGTTTAAGTTTCCGCAACTTTACGATTTACCGGGATTACAGCACCAATTCAGCGGGCATGATTTTTGTCGACCACAGCAGCGTTGTAAACCGCATGAGTGTTAATGGACTGCGGATCATAGACCCGATCAATCCGACATATTTTTCCGGCAACTACGGGTTCACGAATTGGTTGTTTCATGCTCCGGGCGGATCGATCGGGCAACTTGAAATCAACGATATTGATGCGTCAAACATCAAGTCGCTTGTCACGACAGCGCTGTACGCGCATATCGGACCGATCAGCGGTAATGCCTGCATGCGGTTTCGTGTTCCGGATGCAGCAGTCGCAAGCGGTGTGATGTACCTTTCAGATGAGACGCTAAGCCCGTCAATAAAGATCGGGCGCGCGCCGTATCGTTTGGCAGGATTCCCAACGAACTTCATGCCGAAGATGACGAGCACGACTGCGCCGTCTGGTACGGTTTCCGCGTCGAGTACTTTTAGCACTCTTCAGCCGTGGTGGGCATTTGCACAACAGCCGGAGTCCACAACGATCTTAGGGTGGGCATCCGATGGAAGTTCGCTTCCGCAGTGGCTTCAATACCAATTTTCATCGGGCAAGGTTGTGACCTCCTACGACATCACGACGTGGAGTTTTGACAACTTTCCCGGTCATTCTCCGAAGACTTGGGTTTTTCAAGGATCGAATGACGGCAGTACGTGGACTGATCTTGACACGCAAACCAACTACACGGATTTGCCGTTATTCACTCCGGTAAAGTTCACGTTTTCAAACTCGACATCATACGCGTACTATCGGCTGTACATCACAGCAAATGTAAGCGGAAGCATTGTCGGCGTGCACGAACTGACGATGTACGGCTAAAATTGATGCATGAATCGCCGATCTTTTTTCTCGTCATTGAGTGCCGCGATCGCTGCAACGGGTATCGCGAAATCTAAAACTGAAGGCCCGCGCTTTACAAATCGAAAACGCTTTTACGGCGTTGTCGACTACCGTTCCGATCACTTCGACCCGCCTACAATCCGTGAATCGCACGGAGGAATCGTTTTCCTCGACGGCGTCGAAATCAAGTACGTCGCATATGCGAACACGGAAACCGGAATCGTCCGCACATACGATGTCTTCAGAAATAATTCCATTACGACGACACGTCGTTTGTATACCGGACCAATGACCACACGTCCGGAAGTTGTCGACGTCACTACTACAAACAGTAAAAGTTTCTGGCGTCGCAAGCTTGCTATCTTCGCGAAGAACGACGACAACAGCGCAGTTCCGCAAAATCATTTTTGGACGCCGAACGATTTCAAAGGGCGCGTGGTTGATTGCCCGGAACACGGCGTCTTGATCGAAACGCTTGTCGGCAAGGTTGAAATTTGGGGACCTCCGACAGGAACACCGGGTTCGTTTCTCTTCCCTGCGATCACAGGGGCAGCGGCAATCTTCCCGAAGATTCCGGTCACAAGTAAACACGACGTTTATTCTTCGTGGTCGCGTGCAGATCTCAAGAAAGCAGCACGCGGCAGCATGATTGAAATTTCATTCGAAAAGAAGGGGTAATAAAAATGAGTTGGACATACAGCGGCAATCCGGCGTCATCGGCACTTGACGAAGTTCGCTTTCTTCTTGGCGATACGATTTCGACGAAACCCTACACGCTTTCGAACGAAGAAATCAACTATGCGATTGCGCTGTATGGTTCCCCAACAATCGGATCGAACCTATTCGCGGCGGCAACGCTATCGAACAGCATCCTTGCAAAACTACGTTCGACGTTTTCATCGGGTTCAAAGTCTGTCGGCGATCTCTCAATCACGAACAACGTCGACACGATCAAAATCTTTCAGGACGTCGCTAAGGATCTTTGGAATCGTGCAAATCTGCAAGGCGTACCGACGTCGTTTGGGGGCGAACTCTACAGCGAACAGGATGCCGCTAATGCTGACGACGACCTGATTCAAACCGCCGCGAAGGTCGACGGCATGTCGATTTTCAAAAATACAAACAGTCCTGCGGACGGCACGCGATGAAAAAGCCGATTCAACTTCCGTTGCCACTGAAGAAAGCGAACCCGCCTGTCGATTGTGATGCAAGTCAGGCGGACCGCTTTCCTGTCACAACACGGTGCGAGTACCCGAAAATGCCTTGTAAGAAAAACTAATACTTTTTTCTTGCAGGCGTCGGACACGCGCCACCCGGTATCTGATCCGTTTTAAGGCGTTTGTGGCGGTTTCCGGGTTCAACAGGGTGCCCGGACCATTCCGAACGCACCACGGGGCTAGAATCGTCAGGAAAGGTACTTTAAATGGCGTTCATTGACGACTTTCGCGAACTCTGTCAGCAGACGATTATCTGGCGACAGAAAACAGGCACCGACGATTACAACAAGCCCACGTACGCCGATCCTGTCGAGTTCTCGCCTGACGGTTCACCTAGATACGGCGGACGACGCCGTCTTTACCTCGATCGGGCGGGCGCGGGTGGTCCTGGTACGTCAGCGGGCGCGGCTTCGTCGTTCCTCCAACTTTCCGAAATCATCTTGCTTGCGACGCCACCGATCGGAAAGGATGATCTTGTTTACGTTGAAGGCGACACAACGTTTCCGCCGATTATCGGAATCGATCAACCGTCGGATGAAACCGGACTACCTGTCTATACGAAGATCACGTTCGGAAGTGCTGCGTGACGCTGATGTTTTGCATCGACATGGAAAAAACATTTGATCGCATAAGACCGCTACTTGAAAGCGGAATCCGCGAAGGTCTGATCGGATACGCCGACGTTCATGATTTACTCGTCGACGCAACTATCCGTGATGGATCACTTATAGTTGAGGAATAATGGCTTCAATCGATTTTCAAATCGAAGGTGTTGACGCTGTAAAGGCGAAGCTTGATGGGCTTGTCGGAAAGATTGCACAGGCAATCGCGGCACGACAGTTTCAGTTTGGTGAACGCATCATGGCGCGTTCGAAGGAACAGTACGTTCCTGTTGACACTGGAACGTTGATGTCTACCGGACACGTACAGCTTCCGGTGATTGACGGGTCAACGATCACAACTGTACTAGGGTACGGCGGACCGTCGGCGGGTTACGCGTTGCAGGTGCACGAAGACTTAACACCAAAAAATTGGACGCGTCCCGGTTCGGGTCCGAAGTACCTAGAAATTCCCGCGCGTGAATTGACGCCAGAATATCCGGGCGAAATCGCGGAAGCAATCAAGGACGTGCTTTCATGATGCTTGACGACGTGTTTAGTTTTCTTGTGGCGTGCGGCGTTGTTTCTGCTGGTTGGAAAATGCAGAAAGGCGACATGACCGATGATCAAGATCAGGTGATTGGCTTGTTCGAAACCATTGGTTGGGCGGCAGATACCCTGAATCGCGAGAACGAAATGGTCGGGCTTTCGATGCGTGTGCGCGGTGTTCGTGACGATTATGTCGGCGCGCGTGCGAAGTGGAAAGAGGTTTTCGACTATCTGCAAGATGCGCAAGACACGCACACCGGATATCTGACAGGATACGCGTTCATCCAATCAATGGGTTTTGGTCCGGGTACGTGGCGCGATCCGAAATCACGTCCGAACTTTACATCGAATTTTCGAGTCAAGAAATTGAGGAGTTAAAAATGGATGCACAAAAGTTTGATGATGGTGGCGTTATTGATTCCGAAGCTGTGCTCAACATTGAACACACCTGTACGAACGTCGGCACAATCGACGCGAAGCGGAACCCGATGTCGCCACTTTTCGAGCGTTGGGACGTCACCACGATTTTGCAAAATCGTCAGCATCTCTCGGAAGTGTTCCGCTTGCGGCACGTTTCCGGGCGCGAATTTGAATCATTCTTTTCGACGCTATGCGATGAAGTCGAACGCTTGCGGAAATTACCAAAATGAAACTCTTTCTAGTTCTGGCATTCACGATCACAGCGGCGGCACAAACGTTACCCCTTCACATCAATGCAGGCGGACCCGCAACCAGCATCTATCAGGCGGACGCATTTTATACGGGCGGCACGCCGTATCTGCAATCTGTCGCACCAAACCCTGGTGAATCCGATTTTTGGAAAACAGTTCGCGGCGGCAACTTCTTTTACAAGTTCAATGTTCCGGACGGTGCCTATACGGTCACGCTGCATTTTCGTGAGAACTCCGCGTCTGTCACCAGTGTCGGGCAACGAATCTTTGACGTCGCTATCAACGGTACGAAGGTGCTGGCATCATTCGATATGCTTGCAGTCACGTTCTTCAACAACCCAATCAACCGCGATTTTCCAGTCGTGGCGACGGGTGGCACTGGTATCACGATCACGTTTACTACGATCGTACGCAACGCCATCGTCGATGCAATTGACGTTGTTGCGGTGCCTGTAGTGGTGCCACCGACAGACCCGTATCCGGGCGTGCATAGTGATGGAAAGAACGGATTGATTGTCGATGGCACTATCACGTACGGTACCGGGTTGAAGTCGTCAACTACCTATGCTGGATCAATCAATATCGGAACGACAGGGTTTGTCGGACCCACGACGAACGGCACAGTCATCTTTTTAGAACTTCCGACAGGTGATGGCACTGATACGACATCAATGCCGCTATACAGCAAAGGCGTTGTTCCGTGCGGCAACCTTGCGCCTGATGTTCTTGCGAGTAACCCAACATGTATTAAGTTAGCGTTTGGTGCTGTAGCAACGGGAACAGGAACGGGCACCACCGCAACGTGCGACACCTGTACGGGTGATGGATCATATGGTCTTATCGTCGGCGGGTTCCGTTCCGGTACGTCAGCGGGGCAATCCGGGTCTGTCTTACTTCGTGGTGGTCAATCGGGCGGCGTCGGAATTGCCGCGCCTGCGGTATCAGGATCAGGTACGGGAACAGCACCGCTTGACGCTAGTTCTCCGTCCGGGGACTTTATCATGCTTCTTGCGCCTGTCGGCACTCCGTCAGGAACGCTAGGCGTGCAGGCAAGCTCTGTGCCGTGTCCGCCAATGCTTCCGATGACGGAATCTATGCACCCGGTCTGCTATCAACTGATTTGGAAATAATCCGTATAGTACAACATGATTTGGACTGTTCCGCGTTCGTGGGAAAACGAGACAGCATTAATAATTGCGGGCGGGCTTTCGATCGAAGGTCTCGATCCGGAATCCCTTCAAGTTGATGGATGGTTTCCGAACATCATCACCATTAACGATTCATGGCGGCTGTTTCCGCGTGCTGACGTTTTCTACTTTCAAGACACCACATGGTGGCGCAATCAAGAACGCATGAATCGGAGAGCAATTAAATTTCCGATTTGCTTTCATGACACCTATTCGGCGGCGTTTCGTAGAGAACCATTTGAATCACGATGGATCACAGCAAACCGTGATTTCGACGCACACCCGTTTATACGATCATTGAAACTCACGGGACAGACGGGTTTTGATCCTGATCCAGGTTGTATACGTCACGGAAAGAACAGCGGCTATCAAGCAATTCACCTTGCCGTACACTTCGGCGTGAAACGGATCTTACTACTCGGGTACGACATGCGCGACGATGCAAAGCGTTTTCATTGGCACCACGAACAACGGTCGGGCACGTATGCGAATACAATCAAGAATAAGTTCTTGCCGAATTTCCCAACGCTTGTTGAACCCTTGCAAGCGCGCGGAATCGAAGTCGTTAACTGCACACCCGATAGCGGGTTGACTTGTTGGCCACACTTACCGTTATCTGTGGCACTCGAAAGGATTAAAAATGGGAACAGCCTACACTGATCACAACATCGGATCACGCAAGTACATCGACGGTCTCGGGTGGCGGAATTTTGAACCCGATCAATCGTCACCTGTACAGTACAAAGTGGTGCGCGGAAACCTTGAGTTTCTTGGCACGACATACAATGCAGGCGATACACTGCCGTATGACGCCACACCACCTGCGTCTGTCTACACGGCAACGGCGATCACGATCTTACAGCGGTACTGGGATCAAGGTTGGATTGAACCAGTCTCGTAAACCGAAACGCACCGATTCATCCGATTACGCGCCCGGTATTTCGGTACCGGGCATTTTTATGCCTCTGTATAATTCCGTATGAGTTCTCTACGTCTTAATCTTGGAAGTTCGGATGATAAGCGCGACGGGTGGACCTCCGTTGACGTCGCACCACCTGCGGATGTCATTTGCGATCTTCGTGCACCACGTTGGCCTTGGGACGACAGCAGCGTTGCCGCAATCCTTGCAAAAGATATCGCCGAACACATCGGTAACGGCTATTGGCTCGAAAAGCAATGGATGTGTTCAAGTTGCGGCAAGCTTTTTCATGAAACTGTTTTGAATTCGTCGATTGCGAAACGGTGTCCGGTGTGCAAAGAACAGTTCGGCATTAGCGTAAATCTTCCCGTTCAGCTTCTTGTGAATGTCAACATCAAGCCTTACAACGGCGTCATTCACTTCTTGAACGAATGCCACCGTGTATTAAAACCGGGTGGCGTGCTTGAACTGATTGTTCCGTGCTTTCCTGGTATCGCAGTCTGGTGTGATCCCACGCATTCCGCCGTCTACACGCAGGACCTTCGGTACTATGTGGATGAACGTTGGAATAACCCGCGTGATGAACGTGGGCGCTTTGGCGAAGCGTACGGTATCACGGCGTTATTCCGCACGATCGGCGGCGACAGCGGCGTAGACTGGAACCCGATTTCCTACGCACGTAATGCACCCGATCGTCGAAAGCTATTCTTGCTTTTAGAAGCGGTGAAGTAATGGCGGACCCTGCATTGACGGTGTTGTTCATTTTGATTTTGCTTGAAGATGAAAATCCTTTAGACATCTCGCAAAATGTCATGCATCGTGTTCGTCTTTACTTGCAGGATCGCGCCCACTACTTGCAGAATCGTAAAAAGTGGGGATCAACAATTTCAGATTGTTGGTGGAAAGGTCAACACGGATGATTCATCTAACGCATAAAGAATTGCTTGAACTTCGTTTCTGGTGTGAAGAGTTCAAGAAAGACGGGTACGCGGAGGAACGCGCGAAGCTTGAACAGTACGTCAGCGTCTTCGGGCTTGATACGTGCAAGTTTGACAGGGTTGTTGAAATCGGCGTCGGTCCGTATTGGGGATTATTGCCCTACATTCGAGCAAACATCAAAGTTGGAGTCGATTCAATTTTGGCCGTCTATGACGCGGCGGGCATTCGTGAAGATCGCAACGGCATTTTAGAAGTGTCGGAACCGTTCGAACACTGGGAAACGAACGATCGCTTCGACGCAATAATCACGACAAACGCACTCGATCACGGTGAGATGGGTTTTCATCTGATCCCGAAAATCTGGTGTCTGCTGAATCCGGGCGGGCGCTTCTACTGCCACGTTCATTTACGACCCGCCGACATGCTGAACCTCGTGCATGATCACAGCTTGACTGAAGAACAGCTTGATCAACACCTGTCCTATACGAATCTTCGGCAAGTGCGGCGGCAGATCTTCGAAAACGATGTCGACGGCAATTTCTGCAAAACGCTTGTCGGCATTTGGGAGAAACCATGAGTCTTGACATTTATCTTTCTGCGCCAACAACATGCCCACATTGCGGCGGCGAACTCCCGCAGGTTTCCGACTATGATGCAAACATCACGCATAACCTAGGCGCGATGGCGGATGAAGCAGGTATCTACAAGCACCTGTGGCACCCGGAACAGGTTGGTGTCAAGCTTGCCGAACACCTGATTGAACCGCTCGATACCGCAATCAAACTGATGAAGGCAGACCCGGTACGATTCCGGAAGTTTGATGCACCCAATAAGTGGGGCACATACGAAGATTTTGTTCCGTGGCTCGAAAATCTGTTAGAAGCGTGTCGCGCGTGTCCGGGCGCATCAGTGAGGGTATCGATTTGAAATTTCCATTAACTGTCGAATCAGACACGAATCTTGTTCGTGACGCATATGGCGCGAACATCACAACGCAAGTTGGGCTTATTTCATTAGAAGACGGTGGACATCAACTTGATTGGATTCGCAAGACGGAACTTGCATCGATCCGCCAGTTCGTCACAGAAGAAAAGGACCGCATGAAGACCGGACGTGTCCTTGACTTCGGATGCGGCAAGCCCGGTACATGCCGCAAGCCAAGCCCTTACCGCGATCTCATTGCAGGCGAATACGTCGGGTTCGACAAAGGTGATCCGATTCCGTCCGGGTACTTCAATACGATCCTGTGCACGCAAGTAATCCAATACACGATGTACGGCGTCTACAGGTTCTTGATGAACTTCAAGCTTCTATTCCCGCTTTCGTGTGCGGGTACATTGATCATGACAGGTCCGACGAATTGGCCTGTTGTCGAAGATGATGATCGATATCGACTGACGTGCAAGGGGCTTTGCGATGAATTGCGACGCGCCGACTATGATGTTGTGCGCGTTGTGAATCGGGCAAACGTTCGCGTCGGTCGCGACTTGTGGCCACTTGGTTGGGGTGTGGTCGCAACAACAAAAGGGACAGTAAGGATTGGGGTAACAGATGAAAGTTAGATCACACTGGAACGCCGACGAGACCGCATGCATTTTGACAAACCGATTGAACCGACAAGAACCGCTTTCGTACTGGCGGTTTGGTGATGGCTTGATTGAACTCGTGAAGGGTAAGATCGGGCAGACGTGCGACGGCGAAAAGTACAGTGCGGATCTTGCTAAAGAATTGATGCACTGCTTTAATGCTGTCGTGAACTCCGGACCGAAATACGCGATGAACGTATCGCTAGGGGATTGGGCGACAGCATCGTTCTCAGGTCCGCGTGATCCTTCACGATATGAGGCGCAATGGGAACTACTGCTTTCGATGGCGCATCAGTCTTTGCAGTTCATGCATTTTGAAGCACTGCTTTTCATGCGGCAGTCTTCCGCACTTGCTAATTTCTATCGGACACTTCGCGAGGACCCACGTAAAAAGCTGTACATGGGTCCTGAAGGAAACCGTGACGCTGCTACGTGGTTAGGTGCAGAATTTTTGCCGACGCCGATGACCGGATTGTTTGCTGCAACGAACAAGCTAACCGACATGTTGCAAGTTCTCGATTTCGAAATTCTTGTCTTCGGTGCAGGTATGGCGGGCAATATTCCGGCAATTCGTACATGGAATCTTTTTCCGGAAAAGACGTACATCAACCTTGGGTCCGCACTCGATCCGTTGTTTCGTGGGCAAAGCCGCAGGCAGCAGCTAACCCGTGCACAAGCGCGCCGTCTCGTCGGACTTCCCGTATAGTACGGGCATGTCTGATCAAAAACCCGAAACAATCAACGGACGTTCAGTTGCCGACATTAAGACGGCAATCGGATTGATCGAAAAGCAAGCTGTGCTGTTCAAACGCGCGGGCGATCATCGCGTTTCCGCGTTTGAACAAATGGCGGACGTACTGAAATGGACAATCGGCGAAACCTCGCAATTTGAACGCACGTTTGAAGTGATGGTTCCGCCTGCACCTGTCACGGAGGTCAACAAGGCATGATCTCGATCGCCGACGTTACCGCCGTTGTTGTGACGGACGGGTACCGCAACATCAAAGCGATTACCGATTCGTTGGCGGGCTTCGGCGAAACGATCGTCTTTGACAATTCGAAAGTACTGATCAACCAAAAGAAGTTCGGCAAGTTCCAAGGCATGCGCGGTGCGACCAAACAACACGTTTACGTGCAGGATGACGAACATGTTGTCGATGCCGCCGCGCTTGCATACCTCTACAATCCTGACGCGGGCGAAGTTCTCGTCAACGATACGCTCAATCTAAAAACTAGTGCCTTCACGATGTTCGATTGCTGTCGTGTCGGCACTGGTGTGATTGCTCCAAAGTTCACGGTCGAAGTGTTTGGTGTGTTTTGGAAATACTTCAAAACTGATCAGTCGTTCCTTGAAAACGCCGACTTGATCTTCACATCAATGAATCGTGAACGTGTTCGTCTTGAATCTGTGCCGACACGTCGGGTAGACCACCTGCAAATCAGTACACGCGAACAAATTGATCGCGACCGTGAATTCGCGGACCTTGAAGAACTATTACGCAAGCTTGAAGTTGTCCGCCTTTACGAAGCCCGCAAACGAAACCAAAACATCATGAAAGTGAAAGCACTACCACCCTATGAACGATAACCTTTTTATTTCCCCCCATAACGACGATGCTGGATTGTTCGGCGCATTTACAATCCAACAGCATAAACCGCTTGTGCTGACGGTATTTGATTCGTACGTGCAGGTGAAACGCGGGCACGCTGATTGCTCGCTTGACGTCAGGCGCGACGAAGACCGCGACGCTGTCACGATACTCGGTGCTGAAATTCAGTTCTTAGGACTCGACGATTCTGCACCAGTCGACGGTGAACTTGTGACGCGCTTAGAAAAAGCCTTGATCTCATACCGTGATGACCACAAGTTTGTGAATGTTTGGATTCCCGCTCTTGAACCGAATGGTCACGATCAACACAACCTTGTCGCACAAGTGGCGCGACGGGTGTTCCTCGATCATGGCGTTGCCGTTTGGGAGTACTTCACCTACACGCGGACGAACGGCAAGTCGAAGTACGGCGAACCTGTCAAGATGGACGGCAAGTCCGTTGCCACCAAACTGAAGGCAATGCTTTGCTATAAAACCCAAATCGAGATTGATGCATTAGGTTGTTGGCCACACTTTGCACGCGGTCTTGAAGAGTACGTCAGGCGCGTGCAGTAAGATTTGTTTAATGTCAAAAATCACACTTCTGTTCGTTGCGAAGAATCGTCTTGCGTTCACGATTGAGTCGCTAGAGTCTTTGTATCAAAACACAGATTGGGGACTCGTTCACAAGATGCTAATCGTCGACGACGGAAGTGTTGACGGCACTGCCGAACATCTTTCGGATTGGGCGGCAAAGATGTCAAAGTTCGTCGACATCGCGATTGATACGGCGGGCGGATACGGGGCACCCGCTGCGGTCATGAATGCGTTTGCCGACGCCTGCGAAACTGATATTTTTGCCAAGATCGATAACGATGTGATTGTTCCTCCTGGTTGGTTGACGAAGTGCATCCGGGTCTTTGATGAAAATCCTGAACTTGACCTTCTAGGCATCGAACCGCCTGAAAGCCGGGTTCCGTCAAGCAATCGCATGGTGCGAAAGCCCGCACCTGAACGTGAAGGAACAGTCTTTTACACGAGTGCTACGACAGGCGGAAAAATTCAAACTGCACCTGCATCAGCTATTCCGAAAGATTGCGTCGGGTATGCGAAGTGCGACTCAATCGGCGGTATCGGGTTAATGCGTAAGCGCGCCTTCACCACGAATGAAAAGCTTCGCCCACATTCAACGTACGGTGGGTTTACCGAATGGCAACTTGAACACCCGCGAGTACGCAAAGGTTGGATGTGTCCGCCGTTAAAGGTCTTCTTGCTTGACCGGGTTCCGATCAATCCGTACGCCGAATGTTCCGAGTTCTATGAACGCAATCGGTGGCA